>Ga0134123_10000074_pt1 | contig 61411 bp, 50 predicted proteins | sample KB303_FD_96460 | JGI IMG/M metagenome (GOLD analysis project Ga0134123, IMG submission 96460) | Terrestrial soil microbial communities without Nitrogen fertilizer from Kellogg Biological Station, Michigan, USA - KB3-0-3 | ecosystem: Environmental > Terrestrial > Soil > Unclassified ...
GCAGAGCAGGTGATTTTTGAAAATACTCAAGCAAAGATAGAGCGGGGTGATAAGATCGCTTTAATAGGTGCTAACGGAAAAGGAAAATCAACACTTCTGCGGATGATTGACGGAAGTGAAAAATTTGAGGGTGTATTAACGCCCGGATATAATGTCATTCAATCATTTTATGCTCAACACCAGTTGGAAAGCCTGGGGTTAGAAAATGATTTAATGCGTGAATTGCAGGTGCATGCTCCCGAACAGACCGATGCGACATTGCGGGCATTGCTCGGAGCATTCCTTTTCAGCGGAGATGACGTATTTAAAAAAATAAAAGTCTTGTCCGGGGGAGAGAAATCAAGAGTGGCTTTGGCAAAAACGATTTTAACAAAAGCAAATTTTCTTTTGCTTGATGAGCCGACCAATCACCTCGATATTCAGTCGGTAAATATACTCATCCAGGTCTTGAGAAAATATGAAGGTTCTTATGTGATTGTTTCACACGACCGGTTTTTCCTGGCCGAGGTGGCAAATAAAATATGGTACATTGAAAATAATAAGCTGAAAGAATACCCGGGAACCTATGACGAATATGAAATGTGGGTGGAGAAGAATAAGAAAGCTCCCCTCCAGGTAAAAACTCCGCAACCTTCAATTAAAAAAGAAGAAATTAAAGTTGATTCAAGGCAAAATGATAAAGAAAAGAAAAAAGAAAAACAGAAATTGAATCATACTGTAAATTCCCTGGAGGAAAAAATTGAGCAATTGAAAAGGAAAAAAGAAAACCTCCTGTTACAACTTTCAGATGAATCCGCTTTAAAAGAGCATGATAAAATGAAACAATTGAATCACGAATTTAAAAAAGTGGAAGAAGAAATTGAAAAAATGCAAAAGGAATGGGAACAGTTGTATTTACAATTGATGGAATTAAATTAAGATCAACGAATTTACGAATATGTTAACCGATTGACTACCGTCATCAAAAAATGAAACCGCATATAATAGCCGTTGTTTTTCTTCTTTGTTTGATTCACAAAAACTCTTGTGCTCAAAATGACGGTGATACCCTTGATTATTATCAGAGTAATTATCTGCGTTATGAAAATTTTATTTATGCTGATAATATAAAAACTGTGATCCTTGAAAAAAATGGAATGCAGCTTTCTGATCCTATTATCGGCCTGAATTCAGGTGATCAATTGATATTAACCTTTGATGACCTGGACGGGGATGTAAAAAATTATTCCTACACATTTATTCATTGTAATGCCGATTGGACTCCATCGCAAATTATTATTTCACAATACCTCCGCAGTTTTTTTGACGCTCCGCTTACAGATTACCAGTTCGCGTTTAACACCATCCAGACCTATACCCATTACAAGCTGATTTTTCCAAATGAAAACCTCAGTCCTGTCTTGCCGGGAAATTATATGTTAAAAGTTTTCTATACGGAAAATCCTGACAGCGTAATACTGACCAGAAGGTGGATGATGTATGACGATAAAGTGCAGATTGATGCCAATGTGAGGCGCGCCACAATTGTTGCTGATCGTTACTCAAAACAGGAAATTGATTTTACCATTGGTTACTCAACAAATTTTATTCAGAACCCTTTCAGCGATATAAAAATTGTATTAATGCAAAACGGAAGATGGGACAACGTTATCACGAACCTGAAACCTCTTTATCTGAAAGATAATTTGCTCGATTATAATTATGACGAAGAAAATGTATTTAATGGCGGCAATGAATTCCGGACATTTGATACACGCTCCCTGCGGTTTCAGACACAATTTGTAAAGAAAATTATAGAAGATTCTTCAGGTTATGATGTCTATTTAACAAATGATGAAAGCCGTTCTGCGCTGGTTTATTCCATCTTGGACGACATTAACGGAGGTTTTGTAAATACCATTTATGATGACCGTGACGGTGAAATTGAAGGACAATATGCACACGTGCATTTCAAATTACTTTATCCCGACCCCATTGAAAAAGGCACGCCTTATATTTTTGGAGCATTAACCGACTGGAGGCTCACAAAAGAAGGAAAGCTTAAATATAATTATGACAAACAGGCTTATGAAACAGATTTATATTTAAAACAGGGCTACTATACTTACGAATATGTGGTAGTAAATGATGGCTCGGAAGAAATTGATGAAACAGTTATTGAAGGAAATCATTTTGAAACAGAAAATAATTATAATATTCTTGTCTATCATCGTCCGGTTGGCGGAAGATACGATCAGCTCATTGGATGGAAAAAACTGAATTCAAAGCATATTTATTAAAAATTCAGTGGCAATTTCCATCCGTTCACCCCAAAAAACCAAAATTTCATCATAAAAGCTTTGGATAATTAAATGTCTTTACTATTTTTGAGGAAACAAACTGAGAAATGGTAACCGAAGTCACATCAGGAGTAAAGGTGAGCGTTGAGACATTTTATCAACCTACCCATTCAAACCCCGGTCAATCACATTATGTTTTTGCATATCGAATCACCATTGTTAATGAAAGTGAAGATATCATCAGGCTAAAAAGGCGTCACTGGTATATCGTGGATAGCGATAACACAAGGAGGGAAGTTGAAGGGGAAGGCGTTGTAGGAGAACAACCTTTCATCGGCCAGGGAGAAACGTATCGCTATGTTTCAGGCTGCAACCTGAATACGGAAATCGGGAAAATGTATGGAACCTATTTAATGGAACGCCAGAACAGCAAAAAACTCTTCTACGTAAAAATCCCGGAATTCAAAATGGTAGTTCCAAGCAAACTTAACTAAGAATATTTCGTCTGACAATTATCCTAAAAAGATTAAGGCCTCCTTCCAAAAAAAGGAGGTTTTAATTTTTATAGCCGGCTTGTTTTTTTCTTGTATCAAACTTTAAATGGAATGCATACTCGAGAAAATTGTTTGTAAAGTAACCGGTATCTTCTGATATTTCTGCCGAATAAATCATTCCTGGAGAAGGCAATGGATACAATTCAATTACCTCATTTTCTTTTGTCCTGTTAAGTTCTTTCAATATATTTATTCTTTGATCAAAGGCATTTGCGTATTTTTTTGCCGCAGAGAATTGTTCATTAAGATGAAACAATAAAATACCAATTGTAATAACTAAAGTTCCTGTTTTTAAAAACTTTACTATTCTATTATTTATTTCGACCGAATAACCGATAAAAAAAAACAATAATGAAAAAGCAAAGCAAACCAGGAAAGAGATTTGCGACAAAGCCCTGTCGGGCCCTAATTCTGACATTATAAAGGATGTTGGAATTAAAAAAACAAAAATAAGCGCCAGCAGAAGGAAAAAATATTTTTTTACAGAAAGCAAAATGTCAGGTAAACTTTTTTTAAGGATGCCGGGCGAAAAATATTTTCCCAGCACTAACCAGGGAAAACTGAAAAGAAAAAGATAATGCACCTCTAAGGGGGTTTTGATAAAAAGTATTTTGATAAATGATTTGATTTGAATCCAGGTTGTTTGAACAAAGCTCACTTTTGGTAAAGCGCTGTAACGTATTTCATTTCCCGGACCCATCATGGTGATTGTAAAGGAAATTAAAAGAAAAACCAGGGCAAGAATTATTTTCTTATTTGCATTTTGATGTTGTGGAAATGAGATCCACAATCTTTTTTTGAATTTGAAATTTGAAAAACACAAACAGGTGCTCAGCAAAAAAATATTGATGAGTGCATAAGATTCACTCGCACCTCCAATATATATTGCCGCGATAATTATTATTAAATAATGAACCGTACTGATTTTTTCCTGTAAGAGCACATTTATGAGGATAAGGCTCATAATAATGCTCCACAAATAAGTACAAACCTGGACCAGCCAAAACCATGTTTCGGCTTTACTGTAGCTGGAAAAAAACAGGCTGCAGGCCAAAATTGTTGAATAAAGCAGGTTTAATTTTTTTGAAAGATGTATATCCAATGTTTTAAAAAAAATATTTTTTACCAGGAAAAAAATTGATACACCCAATGTAAAAAGTGTGACGCAATTAAAAATAAATTGATAGCACTTAAAAGTATTCAGGCTTATAATCCATCCGGTAAACAAATAAGCTGTCCAGCGTGCACTGTACCCGAAATACAAATCACGCATACACCCGAATACCCCTTTCTCTGTATATCCTCCCAGGTAGTAAAAATCATCAGCAGCCAGACGGTTGTAATAACTAACAATAAAAAAAAGCAGCAAAAACAAAGCTGCTGTAATTGCAAGAAAAAAAAAGTAGATGCGATTATTCATAGTGCATCACTTTGGTGATAGCTTAAAAAATTCATGGCACAAAATGGACGCGGCAATGGAAACGTTTAGGGATTCAGCCGTGCCGTTTGCCGGTTTTGGAATGGTAATTTTTTCATCAATAAGTTTTAACAAATTCGCGCTTATTCCTTTCGATTCATTCCCCATCAAAAGCATACTTTCCGGGTTAAGTTTTTTTTCAAGAATATTTTGCCCGTCCAAAACAGCACCGTAAACCGGGATGCGAAATTGTTTTTTTATTTCTGTCAGAAAGATTTCCAAATCTTCATAAAAAATGTTTGTTCTGAAAATGGATCCCATCGAGGACTGAACAACTTTTGGATTAAATGCATCAACAGACTGATCAGAACAAATAATATTTCTTATTCCGTACCAGTCAGCGGTTCTGATGATGGTTCCTAAATTACCCGGATCGCGGATGTCATCCAGGATAAGTGCGAATCCGGATGTAATTTTTTTAAAGTCAATTTTATTTTCAGGAATGCGAACGATGGCAAGAACCTGGTTCTGGTTTTCAAGAAGGCTTATCTTTTTTAATTCATCATCTTTAATTTTATAAAGATTTTTTTTGTTTCTCTCATCTCCTGTTAAACCATTCCATTCATCGGTGAAATAAATGGAATGAATTTTAAAAGAAGAATTCAGCAATTCCTTAATTATTTTTTCACCTTCTGCAATGAATAAACCTTCATGTTCCCTGAACTTTTTAACATGAAGAGACCTGATAAGTTTCACCTGATTTTTAGAAATCATAATCGGAAAGACATTAAACTTGTCGCACTTGAATAAGCAATCAAAATTAAAGTTAAATTGTACTTTTACAAGCAACTGACAAAATACAAAATGAAGCGGTTACCTTTCATTTTTTTTTGCTTTTCTTTAATTTTTTCGTTGTTTTCATGTAATCCCGTTCGAAAGATGGGCCCCCATGCAATCCTGCTGAATAGAAATATTATTAAAGCAGACAATTCTTTTTTAAAGGAGGGGATCAAACCTATCATAAAACAAAAACCAAACAGGAGAATTTTAGGAATATTCCGGTTTCATCTTGGAGTTTACAACCTGGCAAACCGCGGAGATTCATCAAAGACGAAAGAATGGATTAAGAGAACCATTGGTGAAGAACCTGTTTTGCTCGATACTGCCCTGACTAAACGGTCTGCAAAACAGATTAAAAAATACATGGAAAATATCGGTTATTACAACGCTGAGGTAACTGATTCAACTGTCTATATTTCAAAACACAAAGCAAATGTGTATTACAATATCATCACAAACACTCCCTATAAAATACAATCCTTTTTCTTTTCTGTCAAAGATCCTGTTATAGATTCTATTGTAAATGCCGAAAAAAAAAATACGCTTATTCATCTGGAGGATAATTATGATACCGGCATTTTGCAGAAGGAGAGAGAACGTATTACTGCTATCCTGAAAAATACAGGTTTTTATTCTTTTAATCAGCAATATATCGCTTTTAAAATTGACAGTTCTCTTAAAACAAAACGGGTGAATGTTTACATGACTGTAAGCAATCCGTATGAGGGTTCTAAGGATTCCGTTTCAATAAACAAAAATCAAAACCATATACAATACACCATTAATAAGATTTATGTGCGTACAGATTACGATCCGTTAAATATTTATGACACAACCCGGCCTGATACGTTAGAGTATAACAGCTATTATTTTCTTTCTTCTTCCGGGTACTTTAATTACCGCCCGGCTGCACTGACCAGGAATATTTTTTTCAAAATCGGGGAACTGTATCACCTGAGCGATCATGAAAATACATACCGGTCATTGGGTGATTTAGGAAATTTTCGGTTTATAAACATCCGGTTTGAAACCGACACTGAGGCATTGGCCGTAAATGAGCACAAGCTGAATTGTTTTATTTTACTTACTCCGCTTTTAAAACAGTCTTATAAAGTTGAGCTGGAAGGAACACACAATGGCGGCAACCTTGGCTTTGCATGGAATTTTATTTATTCAAACAAAAATACTTTCAGGGGTGCTGAAACATTCGATTTAAAAATAAAAACCGCGCTTGAAAACCTGCGCAATGCACCCATTGAAGAAAGTGACAAAATATTATTATTTAACACGTATGAAATAGGGCCTGAAGTTCGATTAAATATTCCACGCGTTGTTTCTTTCTTACGGCCAAAAAACAAATCAGTTATCAGTTCAACTGAATTTACCGCATCGTATAACCTGCAACAGCGGCCTGAGTTTTTCAGGCGCATTGTTGATTTCTCAGCAGGAGCTATTTATAAATTTTCAAATTATGTCCGCTTCCAGGCATACCCTTTTGAAGTAAATTTTGTGAGTGTAAAACCCGACCCTGTGTTCCAGCAAAAACTCGAAGACATCGGGGATCCTGCACTGACAAGCAGTTACGAGGATCACCTGATTACTGACGGAAGATATAGCCTTATTTACACTACACAGGAATTAAACAGAGTAAAAAGTTTTATTTTTTTCCGCTTAAATTTTGAGTCAGCCGGAAATTCAATACGCCTTACAGATCAATTAACCGGAAGAGTAACCAAAAAAGACAGCAGCTACACTTTTCTGAATAATCATTATGCTCAATACATAAAGCCGGATGCTGATTTCAGATTTTACTTTGTACCTGATGCAAATAATACGGTGGTTTATCGCCTGGCCGGGGGCATCGGCCTTCCTTACCTGAACTCACGTTCACTTCCATTCGAAAAAAGTTTTTATGCAGGAGGTTCAAATGATCTTCGCGCTTTCTATGCACGGACAATCGGTCCCGGCTCCTACTTTGAAGAGGAGATTCAGCAAACAGGTGAAATAAAAATTAACAGCAATATTGAATACCGTTTTGATATTTTTAAAATTTTACAGGGAGCTTTTTTTGTTGATGCCGGAAATGTCTGGTTAACGCATGAGGAGGAGAACAGGCCGGGAGGAAAGTTTGAATGGAATAAATTTTACAATGAAGTTGCAATTGGCGCAGGTTATGGATTTCGTTTCAATTTTACCTTTTTTATTTTCAGGTATGATGTGGGTTACAAATTCAGGGACCCCACACGTCCTGAAAGTGAAAGGTGGGTGTACAATAATTTGCATCTTTTTAAAGGGGCAACCAGCAATTTCGGGATCGGGTATCCTTTTTAAAGTTTTTAGTTTCAAATTTCAAAAACCAGCCTGAAATCATTTCTGATTAATTTTATTAGTTTTGTCATCAATGAAAACATGGATGATGGACAATGGACGATGGTCCATAGTCTATGGTCAATAATTTAATTTAAAATTTATAATTTCAATATTCCACTATGTCATTAAAAAAAATAAAAGAGCTGCTGGGAGAGCAGGCTGATTCGCTCCTGAATCACAAATGCAAAACAGTAAATAAAGATGACCTTCATCAGCCGGGTGGAGATTTTGTGGATAGAATTTTTGTACCTACAAACAGGAATAATAACGTTCTTAGAAATCTCCAGGCCATTTATAATCACGGACGCCTGGCAGGAACAGGTTACGTTTCTATTCTCCCGGTTGACCAGGGAATTGAACATTCAGCAGGGGCCTCGTTTGCACCGAACCCGATGTTTTTTGATCCGGAGAATATTGTAAAGCTGGCGATGGAAGGAGGATGCAATGCTGTTGCTTCCACGTATGGTGTGCTTGCGGCAGTTTCAAGAAAATATGCGCCAAAAATTCCTTTCATCGTAAAAATTAATCATAACGAATTTCTCACCTATCCAAATAAATTTGATCAAATAATGTTTGGCGCTGTGAAAGATGCGTGGAATATGGGTGCAGCAGCAGTGGGCGCCACGATTTATTTCGGTTCTGCAGAATCTGCCCGCCAGATTGTTGAAGTGGCTCAGGCATTTGAAGAAGCTCACCGGTTGGGAATGGCTACCGTGCTGTGGTGTTATCTCCGCAACAGCGGATTTAAAAAAGGCGGAACAGACTATCACACAGCTGCTGATCTTACCGGGCAGGCCAATCATCTTGGAGTAACGATCCAGGCAGACATCATCAAGCAAAAGCTTCCGACAAATAATGGCGGCTATACTGCATTGAATTTTGGAAAAACCCATAAAAAAGTTTATGAACAATTAACCTCCGATCACCCGATTGATCTTTGCCGCTACCAGGTTTTGAATTGTTATGCCGGAAGAGCAGGACTGATTAATTCCGGTGGAGAATCTAAAGGTGCAAGTGATATGGCAGAAGCGGTGACCACTGCCGTAATCAATAAACGCGCAGGCGGACAGGGGCTCATCTCCGGCCGTAAAGCATTTCAGAAACCTTTTAAAGAAGGAATTGAAATGCTGAATGCGATCCAGGATGTGTATTTAGAAAAAGAAATTACGATTGCTTAAATAATTTGAAAATTTGAAGATTTGAAAATGAGTCAATGTAATTTTCAAATTATCTGATTTTCAAATTTTCAAATTGAAAAAATGAGCTGGTTCAAACGCATAAAAGAAGGCATTACTACGCGGGAAAAAAAAGAAACTCCCGAAGGATTGTGGTATAAATGCCCGTCTTGTAAAGCGATTTTAACCACCAAAGAACATGCTGATAATTTATTTGTTTGCCTGAAATGTAATTTCCATGAACGCATCGGATCAAATGAATACTTAGAAATTCTCATTGATAATAATAAATTCACCGAGCTGAATTCAAACCTCACCTCGGCTGATCCGCTGAATTTTGCAGATACCAAAAAATATGCTGACCGGCTGGCGGATACACAAAAAAAGACCGGCTTAACAGATGCTATCCGTACAGTGTATGGAAAATTAAACGGACACAAAATTGTTGTTGCCTGCATGGATTTCCGGTTTATCGGTGGATCCATGGGTTCCGTTATGGGAGAAAAAATTTCAAGAGCAATCGATCATAGCATCGAAAAAAAATGCCCGTTTCTTCTCATCTCAAAATCCGGAGGCGCGCGCATGATGGAAGCTGCTTTTTCACTGATGCAAATGGCAAAAACTTCTGCCAAGCTGACTTTGCTTTCAGAGGCTAAAATTCCTTACATATCTCTTTTAACCGATCCTACTACAGGCGGAGTAACGGCTTCTTTCGCCATGCTTGGCGATTTAAATATTGCAGAACCGGGCGCATTAATTGGCTTTGCAGGACCGCGGGTGGTAAAAGAAACGATCGGGAAAGATTTGCCAAAAGATTTTCAGACCGCTGAGTTTGTTTTGGAGCATGGCTTTTTAGATTTTATTGTCAGTCGAAAAGATTTGAAAAATAAAATCGGCCAGGTGCTGGAGATGTTTGCAAATTAATTCAATTGTTTTATTGTTATATGGTTATATTGCTATATGGCTTTGCCCAACAATTTAGCAATTTAGCAATTTACTAACATGACCAAAAAAGAACGTTACCAAAAAATTATTTCATATTTTGAACAGCATAATCCACATGCTGAAACGGAGCTGGAATATGAAAGCCCGTACCAGCTTTTGGTTTCTGTAATCCTTTCTGCACAGTGTACTGACAAGCGGGTGAATATGACGACTCCTGCATTTTTTAAAATTTTTCCTACAGCCGAAAAATTAGCCGCAAGCACTCCTGAAAAAGTTTTTCCATTAATTAAAAGCATCAGCTACCCGAATAATAAATCAAAACATTTAGTAGGGATGGCTCAAATGCTGGTGAATGATTTCAAAGGAGAAGTTCCATCTGATGTGGATGAATTGCAGAAATTACCCGGTGTAGGAAGAAAAACCGCAAATGTAATTGCGTCTGTTGTTTTTAATAAAGCTGCCATGGCCGTTGATACGCATGTGTTTCGAGTGGCTGCGCGGTTAGGTTTGACTACAAATGCAAAAACTCCATATGCAACTGAAATGCAATTGGTAAAAAATATTCCGGAAAATAAAATTCCGCTTGCACATCACTGGCTTATTTTACATGGAAGATATGTGTGCGTGGCAAGAAATCCCAGGTGTTTTGAATGCGGGCTGAAACAATGGTGCAAGTATTATGAAAACCTGAAAGTTAAATTTAAAGGTTAATCCTTTCCTGGTTTCCTCTTTTCCTTTTTTCAGAAACCAGGAATTTCAATTTCACCCGTTAAATACAATTTTGCCTGCCCGCTGATCTCCACCCTGTCCCCCACCAATGCACAAATCAAATCGCCTTTCCTTTTCGAAAGCTGCTGAGCCGTCAGTTTTTTATTATTCAATTTGCCAGCCCAATAAGGAGTCATAGTTGTGTGAGCAGAACCCGTTGCGGGATCCTCATCAATTCCATAAGCCGGATAAAAACATCTCGAAACAAAATCGACATTCTGTCCTTTTGCAGTACAGATAACTCCGCGCATCCCTTCAAATTTTTTGATCATTCCGAAATCAGGCATTAATTCTTCGAGGATTTTTTGTGATGGAAGAACCGCCATGTAATCCGTTTTGCCTTTCCAGGTTTCAAGCGGAGTTTGTTTGATGGCTTCAATCAAAGCAGGTGGCGTTTCAATTTTACTTACTTCGTCTTTTGGAAAATCCATTTTAAAAAATGTTCCGTCCTTTTCCACATTAAGGATCCCGCTTCGGGTATGAAATTTTATTTCAGGCTTATCGTATTTTAAAACTTCAAAAAGAATAAAAGCCGTTGCAAGTGTAGCATGCCCGCACAAATCCACCTCGTATACAGGAGTAAACCACCGCAAGGCATAATCATTTCCTTCTTTCACAAAAAAGGCAGTCTCAGCGAGGTTATTTTCATTCGCAATTTGCTGCATCACATCACCAGGCAGCCATTTGTCCAGAGGGCAAACCGCAGCAGGATTCCCGCCAAATAATTTATTTGTAAAAGCATCAGCCTGGTAAAGTTTTAGTTTCATCTTATCAACGATTTACGAATTTTATACGAATATACGAATATGTATTACCACAGATTCACAGATTATTTTTTTTCATTTCCTGCCGCAACCTGTGAATCTGTGGCAATTGCATTTTTCACTTTAATAATTTCCGCTGCTATGCTCACCGCAATTTCTTCAGGAGTTTCACTTTTAATATTTATTCCGACCGGTGCATTGATCTTTTTAAGCTGACTTTCAGAAATTCCTTCAACCTGCAATTCATCAAACATTTTTTCAATTTTAGATTTGCTGCCGAGCACACCGAAGTATTTAAAATTCTTTTCAATCAATGCCAGCAAAGCAATCTTATCAGTGCGGTAACCGAAAGTCATGATCACCACATAATGACTTTCCCCATCCGGAATAATATTTTTAAGCAAAGAATAATCATCCATTACTTTTTTTTCCCGAACAAACTCATTTTGCAAAAATGTAAATAAATAAGGACGGTCTTCATACAGATGAATGTGGAAATCCATTTCGCTCATCATTTTTGAAAAGGCAAGTGAACAATGCCCTCCACCTATTATAAACAAATGGTTTTTAAAACCTGTTTTCTCTATAAATTCAAAATCATTTTCACCATTCATTTGAAAGAAATAATTTTCCTGTGGAATTAAATCTGAAAAAATAATTCCTTCGGGGGAAATTTTAAGCGTTCCGTTTTTATCTGCTTCAAGGCTGCTGATTAAATTTTGAATCTGCACAATATCATTTTCTTTCACAGGATAAATAAAAACAGTTTGTTCCCCCGAGCAAATCATCCCGCTTTGATTCCTGTGTCCTGCTGACTTGTTATGGAATTGCTCCTTAATTATTGAATCCGTTCTTTCTTTGTGCAAAATTTCTCTTGCCGTTTCCACAAGTTTATGCTCCATAATTCCGCCTCCAATTGAACCTGTCATACCGGTTTCTTCTACGGCCATCTTAAATCCCTGCCTTCCCGGGCTGCTGCCTTTGCTTTCGAGTACGCATAACAAAGCAACGGGAACTTCTTCCGCAAATTTTTCAAGAATAAATTTCCACAATTTTAGTTCCTGCATGTTGCCACGAATTTCACGAATTTACACCAATTAAAGATTTAATTATTTTCCCAATTCGTGAAAATTAGTGTAATTAGTGGCTGTAATGAAAATTGACTTCGGCATAAAAAGCAAAAATATTTTAACTCCAAAAGGAATTATTGACGGAATTATTTTAATCAGCGATGGAAAGATTGTTGATGTAAACGACTCCCTCTCCTTTGGAGAGGGCCGGGGTGAGGTTTTCCCAATTGAAGATGCCGGTGAAAGCATTGTTATGCCCGGCATCATTGACCCGCACGTCCACATCAATGAACCCGGAAGAACTGAATGGGAAGGATTTGACACAGCAACAAAAGCTGCGGCTGCAGGAGGAATTACTACCATGATTGAAATGCCGCTGAATTCAAGCCCTGTCACCACAACAAAAAATAATTTTCAGATTAAATTAAAGGCTGCAAAGAGCAAGTTGCATGTAAATTGTGGTTTTTGGGGAGGCGTTATTCCCGGCAATTTGAATGACCTGCAAGAATTACTTGAAAACGGAGTGTTCGGGCTAAAAGCATTTCTCACACACTCCGGTATTGATGACTTTCCAAATACAAATGCAGAACATTTAAGCAAAGCATTAAAGATTTTAAAAAAATACAATAAACCGTTATTGGTGCATTGTGAACTGGATGCTGTACATGACGATTTAAAATTGTCAGATCAAAATCCGAAAAGCTATTCTGCATATCTGAAATCACGACCGAAAAGCTGGGAAGACAATGCAATCAAACTGATGATCAATTTGTGCAGGGATACAGGAGTTCATGTTCATATTGTACATCTTTCATCAGCAAATTCTATTGAGCAAATCCGGAAAGCAAAGCAGGAAGGTTTGCCGTTAACTGTTGAAACAGCGCAGCATTATTTATTTTTCAATGCAGAAGAAATTCCTGACGGTGCAACTCAATACAAATGCGCTCCTCCTATCCGTGAAAAAGAAAACAACCAATGTATCTGGAATGCTTTGATGGATGGAACTATTGATTTTATTGCAACAGACCACTCTCCTTCTCCACCGTCAATGAAAGAAATGGAACCAGGCAATTTCAAAAAAGCCTGGGGTGGTATTGCAGGTTTGCAATTTTCTTTACCGGTTGTTTGGACAAAAATGCAGGAGAAAAATATTCCTGTCGAAAAAATGTTGAAATGGCTGTGTGAAAATCCTGCGAAATTTATCGGGCTTGAAAGTTCAAAGGGAAAAATTGAAAAAGGTTTTGACTCAGATTTGGTGATCTGGAATCCTGAAAGGGAATTTGTAGTTGAAGAAAAAATGATTCAACACAGGCATAAAATCACTCCATACCTGGATAAAGAATTATCCGGAGTTGTGGAGCAAACTTATGTTGGAGGAGTAAAAGTTTATGATAATGGAAGTTTTATAAATTTGAACAAAGGAAAAATACTTTTAAGCTGACATGTCCGAACCATCATTTATAAAACTAACTGATCTTGCTGCTGAACGTCTCGGAGGTAAAACACTTTCATGCAGCGATGATTTTTTTGCGGAAAAAGAAAATTTATTAAAACCCGGTCGCGGCATTTTTATTCCTGATAAATATACTGATCGTGGAAAATGGATGGACGGCTGGGAAAGCCGGAGAAAAAGAACTCCCGGACATGACTGGTGCATTATTCAATTAGCCGCTTCAGGAAAAATTTTTGGAGTTGATATTGACACAAACCATTTTTTAGGAAATCATCCGCCTCGTGCAAGTATTGATGCATGTAATATTCAAAAAGCTTCCGACTTCACCCAGGCTGACCTCGAAAAAGCAGAGTGGAAAGAGATTCTTCAAAAGTCTTCTCTTCAGCCCGGCTCTCAAAATTTTTATGAAATCACGGATAAAAATATTTACACGCATTTACGATTGAACATTTATCCTGATGGCGGTGTGGCACGCCTGAAAGTGTATGGCGAAGTTTTTAAAGATTGGTCCCTCGTAAAAGAAAAAGATGAAGTTGACCTTGCGGCTGCCATCAATGGAGCGAAAGCAATTTTATGCAACGACATGTTTTTTTCTCACATGGATAACTTGATCATGCCCGGCAGAGGAATAAATATGGGCGATGGCTGGGAAACAAAACGCAACCGCACTCCAAACAATCGTGATTGGGTAATTATGCGATTAGCACACCGTGGAAATATCAAACAGATTATTATTGACACGCATCACTTCAAAGGAAATTATCCTGACAGTTGTATGATCGAAGGCTGTAATATTTTACCGGAAGATGAAACAAGATTAAATTCTACAGAAATAAAATGGACTACCCTTCTGTCCCAATCAAAATTGCAGGCTGATCATGAACATGTTTTTGAAAAAGAAATTCAACATAGCGGACCTTATACGCATGTTCGTTTATCCATTTTTCCGGATGGAGGTGTAAGCCGGATGAGATTGTATGGTCTTATAAAAAAATAACAACGGGTAATTGAACAGGTTTGCACTTTTTAAAATCAGGGTTATTCAAATAAAAAGACAACTTCAAAGTCTTGGAATAATTTATGCACTTCTTGTTTTTAGCTGTACGACATTTCTAATTTATTTTACGTACGAAGGTTTTTCTCAACCATCAAATGCTCTAAAAGTTTCATCTGTCATTTTCGTCCCGGTTTTAGCCATCCACTTTTCGCGAAAAGATTTAATTTTTGCCCGCAGACATATTGAGCATCCTGTTCAAAATATTTTTTTTGAAAACGTTTTGCTTTCCCTGCCTTTTACCATTACCTGTTTGTTTACCAGGCAATGGTTCTGGTTCCCAATTTTATGCTTTGCATTTTTTTTAATCTCCTTGTTTAACATAAATTTTAAAATAAAAACTCAATTGCCCTGGCTTTCGAATATTATTCCTCCTTCAAATTTTGAGTGGCTGAGCGGTGTGAGAAAATATTCAATTTACTTTTTTTTGTTTGCTATTCTTGCTGCATCCACCTGCTTGATTAAAATTGTCCCTTTATTTTTTCTCTGGCTTTTTACAGCCGTTGTTTCATCGTTTTATTATGAATGTGAGCCATTACAGGTTTTATACGCCTCAGCAAAAAACCCGCACCAGCTCCTGGGATTAAAAGCGAAAAAACATTCGATGATGATGCTTTATTTATTTCTTCCTGTATTAATTATTAACAGCATTATTCATCCCGATGCCATATTGATTAACGTGGTCTTTCTTATCGTACAACTTACTTTTTTGATTTTTGCGATTTTTATTAAGTATTCGCTTTATTCTCCCAATGAAGATTTGAAACAGAACTCAGTCCTGCTCTCCATTGCATTTCTGGGTAGTATAATTCCTTTTTTATTGCCCGTGCAATTTATTATGTGCATTCGGAACTATAAGAAAGCCATAAAAACATTAAACATTTATTTTAATGATTGAAGTACGGGATTTGAAAATGTCTTATGGCGAAAAGCTGGTATTGGATGTTGATTCATTTTCTTTTTCAACATCGCAAGTGCATGGTATTGTTGGTTTAAACGGAGCAGGTAAAACAACATTTTTCAATCTTCTTGCAAAATTTATAAAACCGCGGGCCGGAGAATTTTTATTGAACGGAAAAAAAATCATGCGTACCGACATTGCATTTTTAGAAACCGTCAATTATTTTTATCCGAACATTACGGGGAAAGAATTCCTGGAAATTTTTCCCCGATCCAACGCTCATTTCAACCTTGCATCAATCAATGAACTTTTTCAGCTTCCGCTCAATGAAATTATTGAAACATATTCAACAGGGATGAAAAAGAAATTAGCATTGCTTGCAATTATCAAACAGGAAAAAGAAATTTACATTTTTGATGAGCCATTTAATGGTCTTGACCTCGAAACCAATAAATCTTTGGAATTTATAATCGGGCTTTTAAAAAAAAGAGGCAAAACTATTTTTATTTCTTCTCATATTCTTTTTCCTTTAACTAAAGTCTGCGATTCCATACATTTGCTTAAACAGGGCTGTTTTAAATTCAGCTACGATAAAAATAAATTTAATGATCTCGAAACTGAAATTTTTGCAGAGTACAGTGAACGGGCAAATGAAATTTTGTCGGGTGCCATTTAATTTTCCAGGATAAACTTCATTCGGAGCTGCGAATTAAAGTTATGACCATTCAGCAATTTAACAATTTATCTGCTCAGCAATTCAAAGAAGAGCTTTTTAAATGCTGCGGAAGCACTGCATGGGTAAAAAAACTTGCTGAAAAAATTCCTTTTCACTCCATTGAAGAATTAAAAAAAGCAGCCGATGCAGCATGGTCAGGTTGTGAAAAAAATGATTGGCTCGAAGCCTTCTCCCATCATCCTAAAATCGGGGATGTGAAATCAACGGAAAGAAAATTTGCATCAACAAAACAGTGGGCATCTCGCGAACAGGCCAGTGTTAAAACAGCCGGACAAACTGTTTTACAGGAATTGAAAGATTTAAATGATGCGTATGAAAAGAAATTTGGCTATATCTTTATTGTTTGTGCAACAGGTAAATCTGCAGAAGAAATGCTTTCTATGCTGAAATCGAGGTTAGAAAATTCTTCTCACGAAGAAATAAAAATTGCTGCAGCAGAACAAAATAAAATTACGCATCTTCGCATTGATAAATTATTTTCATGAGCCAGCTCACTACTCACATACTGGATACTTCCATCGGAAGGCCGGCACCGGCAGTCCCTGTTACTTTAGAGCAAAAATCTTCCCATGACTGGAAAAAAATTGCAGAAGGTATTACCAATGAAGATGGCCGCATCAGTAATTTACTTGATAAAGAAAAAATTTTAGAAAATGGAATATACCGGTTGATCTTTGAAACTGCTGCATATTTTAGTAATCAGAATAAAAAATCATTTTATCCGCGTATCGCTATTGAATTTGAAATTTTCGATTCATCGCATTATCATGTGCCTTTGCTTTTAAATCCCTTTGGATATTCGACTTACAGAGGGAGCTAAAAACCCCGCCCTGCCTCTCCGGAGGGAAGGAGGAAAACAAAACCAGCTATGAATTCTCAGCAAAATAAATCCGCAGAAATTGAAACCTCCTCTCCCGGGAGGTTTGGCGGGGCCGATAATTTTGAATTCCAATTTACCGAACAATTTGCGCTGCACACTGATCAGCACATTTTTCTTACCGGAAAGGCAGGAAGCGGTAAAACAACTTTACTGAAACACATTGCCGAAAAAACTTCAAAGAATTTTGTGATTGTCGCACCAACCGGGGTTGCGGCTATTAACGCTGGCGGAACTACCATTCATTCGATGTTTTATTTTCCGACCACTTCATTTATTCCTTCGAATGAATTTGTGGATATGAATCTTGTAACCAATCGCAGTTTGCTGTTAAAGCACATGCGTTACAACAGGGAAAAACGAAGATTGCTGCAGGAACTTGAGTTGTTGATCATCGATGAAGTGAGCATGGTAAGGTGTGATATCCTTGATGCAATTGATTTTGCATTACAGGTTGTACGCAGAAATAAATCACCATTTGGAGGAGTGCAGGTTTTATTGATTGGCGATATGCACCAGTTACCGCCCGTTACAAAAGATAATGAATGGGAGATTTTAAAAAGTTATTATCAAAGTCCGTATTTTTTTGATTCGCAGGTCTGGCAAAAGCTGGATGCAGTTCAAATTGAATTGAAAAAGATTTATCGTCAAAGTGATGAACGATTTTTAAATCTGCTGAATAACATCCGCAACAAAGAAATGGAGCAGGATGATTTTGAGCAGCTCGAAAAAAGATTTCAGCCATTGTTCAAACCGACAGAAAAAGGTTATGTAATGTTATGCACGCATAATTATAAAGCGGATAATATCAATTCGGATGAATTAAAAAAACTTCCTTCAAAAATGCATTCATTCGAAGCGGAGATTGAAGGGGATTTTCCGGAGAACATGTATCCCTGCGAACGCATACTGAATTTGAAAGAAGGAGCGCAGGTAATGTTTATTAAAAACGATACAGAAGGCGGGAGATATTATAACGGTAAACTTGCGATGATAAAAAAAATTGAAGCAAGGGAAATCGTTGTTGAATTTAACGAAAACAAAGAAAGTTTTTCTTTATCCGGGCAGGTTTGGGAAAACACACGCTACAGTGTGGAAGAAGGAACCGGTAAAATTTTAAAAAATGATTTGGGTACTTTCCGACAATATCCGTTGCGTCTTTCATGGGCAATTACCATTCACAAAAGCCAGGGATTAACTTTTGACAAGGTGATTATTGATGCAGGGCAATCGTTTGCTGCCGGACAGGTGTATGTCGCATTGAGCCGTTGCCGGAGCCTGGAAGGAATTGTGCTGCACTCGCGAATTTCACAAAATGCATTATTCACCGATGATAAAATAAATTCATTCTCAAATTCTCATCATAATACGAATAAACTTCAGGAAGTTTTGAGTGAAGCAAAAATCCGTTACGCAAAATATTTGTTGAAGCGATTATTCACATTCAGCAATTTATCTGACAGGACAGATGAATGGAAAGAAATGATCGGGCAGAAAGAAATCCCGGAAAAAGAAAAAGCAATTGAACTGTGTGAAAGAATAAAATCAGAAACAAATTCAATCAATGAAACGGCTGATAAATTCCAGGCCCAGCTTGACAGGCTTTTAAATAACCTGGAAGAAAGTGATTTGGGCAACCAGGTTTTAAAAGAACGTTGTGGCAAAGCAATTGATTATTTTACTTCCTCCCTTTATAATCAGCTGATCACTCCCTTGCATGAGCATGTGCAATCACTCGCTTATAAAAGCCGTGTTAAAAAATATGTGCAACATGTGCAAATGGTCGAAGAAAATTTCTGGAATAAAATACATCGGCTTTATGATGCAGAGTTTTCAGGAGAAAAATTATTTTCAGGTGAAATAAAATTTTCAAAAACTTCGCTCAAAAAAATTACCAGTTCTGTCACCACCGGTAAAAAAGAGAAAGGCGGAACTTTTAAAGATACGCTTGACCTTTACCGCGAAGGAAAGAGCATTGATGAAATTGCTGCTTTGCGTTCATTGACTGAAGGAACTATAAAATCGCATATTGCCAAATGGATTCGTACAGGTGAAATAAATATCCTTGACCTTATAAAGGAAGAAAAAATTTCCATTATTGAAAAAGCCATTGCAAAACATGGATATGATAATTACAGTGCATTAAAAAATGAATTAGGATATTTGTTTGATTACAATGAATTGAGAATGGTGATAAGTTACAGAGTTTTCAAATCACAAAACGAAAAAGAGACTGCGAGTTAAATGCATTGCTCACTAAAAAATTAAATTAAATATACTGCCACAGATTCACAGATTAAATAAGGTATATTCAAAACATCTGTGAATCTGTGGCTTAAATTATTTTCAACCTTTCATGAATTTATCCATCACGCAAAGCGACAGAGATTCCGTTCTCAATGAATTAAAAAAATTCAATCTTAAATTTCAACATATTTACCCGGGAGATAAACCCGCCCGCCAGCCGGTGCATACCGTATATGGAGGTGCCAATCTTTTCAAAAGTGACAGCATGCCGAAAATGGGAAGGACTGCGCTGAAAAGTTTTATAACCAATGCCCCGAATTTTGTGGTGCTTGCCAATGTGCTTGAAATTACAGGACATACATCATTGCCAAAAACTTCGGCACAAATAACGAAGTTGATTGACCAGATGGATACGATGGATGAAGGGCAGCGCAAAACAAATTATGCGTGGCTTCCTTATACTGTTCACAAAAAAATAATTGCCAAGCTGGAACGGGAAGCCGTTGAAGATTTCAGGATTGATTTTGAAGACGGGTTCGGAAACCGCCCTGATGAGGAAGAAGATGCCACTGCCGTGAATGCTGCAACGGAGCTTGCAAAAGGAATGAAAGACAAAACCATTTCGCCATTCATAGGAATCCGCATTAAACCGTTTACAGAAGATCTGAAACATCGCGGAGTGCGCACGCTGGATATTTTTCTCACTGCGCTTTTGGAAAAAACAAATGGAACATTGCCGGACAATTTCGTGGTGATGCTGCCCAAGGTTACCATTGCTGAACAGATTGAAGCACTGGTAATTTTCCTGGAGATTATTGAAAAGAAACATAACCTTACGGAAGGAAGCCTGAAAATGGAAATGATGGTAGAGGCCACCCAGGCGGTAATGGATGATGAGGGAAAAAATCCGCTGCTGAAATTTATTCGTGCAAGCAAAGGGAGATGTATTGCTGCACATTTCGGAACGTATGATTACACCGCTTCGTGCAACATCACAGCAAAGTATCAAACGATGGCGCATCCCGTGTGTGATTTTGCGCATCACATGACACGTGTTGCATTAGGCGGAACATCCATTATGCTGAGCGATGGTGCGACTAACGTAATGCCGGTTGGTCCGCACCGCGGAGATAAGCTAACGGCAAAACAGAAAAAAGAAAATACGGAAGTAGTACACAATGCATGGAAGATTGGGTATCAGCATACCATGCATTCACTCATCAACGGTTTTTACCAGGGATGGGATTTAAATCCGGCACAATTGCCCATGCGTTATGCAGCTACGTATGTTTTCTTTTTAGAAAGTTATGAAGATGCGGCAGCGCGGTTAAAACATTTTGTGGAGAAATCTGCGCAGGCAACATTGAGCGGAGATATTTTTGATGATGCTGCAACAGGCCAGGGCTTGCTGAATTATTTTTTGAAAGCAATGAACTGCGGGGCTATTTCGGAAGAAGAAACGCTTGTAACAGGATTGACATTGGAAGAAATAAGAAGCAGGTCGTTTTATAAAATACTAATGGGAAGAAGAGGCCATTAATTACACGAATTAACACGAATTGACGGAAATAAAAGCCACTAATTACTCGAATTAACACGAATTAATTAGTGAAAATTAATGTAATTCGTGGCAAATTAACTTATGCAGGTTTCAACGACAGAATATTTTTTTCTTGCTGTTTTCTTCCTTTTATTCATTATAACATTTGTCTGCAGCCGTGCTTATCGTTCATTAACGAAGCATAATTCTGATGCTGTTTCAGAAACGAGGAACGAATTCAAAACATACCGGAATGTTTTTTCCTTTTTCACTTTACTCGTGCCATTAATTTATCTCGGCTATTATTTTACTTCGAAATATCATCTTGAATCGCATGTGCTGGAATGGCTCAATTTAATTATTCGCTGGGCGCATGTGGTTTTTGGTATTGCATGGATAGGCGCTTCCTTCTATTTTATTTTTCTTGAAAACAGCCTGAACAGAACTGAAAATCTTCGCGATGAATTAGCGGGAAATCTTTGGGCAATTCATGGAGGAGGTTTTTATTATGTGGAGAAATATAAATCGGCTCCGCCTGTTTTGCCGAAGTATTTACACTGGTTTAAATACGAAGCATACTTTACATGGCTTACAGGAATGTTATTGCTGACGCTGGTTTATTTTATGAATGCGAAGGCGGTGATGATTGATTCCTCTGTTCGTGATATCAGTTCACTTACAGCAATTATAATAGGAAGCGGCACTATGTTTTTTGGCTGGTTTATCTACGACTGGATGTGTCAGACGTCATTGCTTGAAAAGAAAAAATTATTTGCTGTAACCGGTTTTTTGATTGTTGCCGCAATTTCTTTTTTCCTTTCAAAATTTTTAAGCGGGCGCGCTGCATTTATGCTTGTGGGAGGGTTGCTTGGAACGGTTATGGCAGGCAATGTTTTTTTCTGCATCATTCCATCACAAAAAGCGCTTGTAGCAGCTGCTAAAGCAAACAAACCGGTAAATCCTGAACTCGGAAAAATTGCAGGGCTACGATCCCTGCATAATAATTACATCACGCTGCCGGTGATTTTTATCATGATCAGCAATCATTTTCCGACCACGTTTGGAAATAATTTTAACTGGATAGTCCTGGCAGGATTAACCCTGGCAAGTGTGGCTGTCCGGCATTTTATTAATCTTTACGAAAAAGGAATTTATGCAAAATGGATTATTCCGTTTGCAACGGTTGCCATTATTGCTTTGATAATTGTTACGGCTCCTCCGCGAAAAAAATCTGCAAAAGAGTTACCGCCTGTTTCTATTTTACAGGTGCAGCCAATCATTCAAAGCCGCTGCAATAGTTGTCATTCCTCTAAACCAACTGATGATGTAAATAAAATTGCCCCCAATGGAATTATGTTTGACACGCCTGATGAAATTAAAAAACATGCAGACCGCATTTTAGTGCGTGCCGTTCAAACTAAAACAATGCCGCAGGGGAATAAAACAGGAATTACGGAGCAGGAAAGAGAATTGATTGGAGTTTGGATCGAGCAGGGTGCCGGAATAAATTGAAATGGTTTTCTAAAAGGGTTGTCCGATCAGGGAGAATTTACGTGTACTTCATTTTAAAGTGGCTACCTTTGACTTTGTAAATATTTGAGCTGATGATACCCGGAATAATTCTTTTTCTCGACAGTCTTGGTGGTGGTGAACTGCTGTTGATTTTTGTGGTGGTATTATTATTTTTCGGACCTAAATCCATTCCGGGAATTGCAAAAGGAATGGGCAAAGCCACACGGGAATTTCGTAATGCAATGAACGATGTGAGAAGTGAAATTGAAACTTCCATGGATGTCGAAAATAAAAAGGAGCCTCCAAAAAAAGAAGAAGAAAAATCTAAAATTACCCCCACGTTAGACAATGCTGAACAATACCCGGAATACAAACCGCCTCAGCGTAAAATTTTCGGCCAGGAAGAAAACAAGAATTAATCCCAAAAATTTACTGAACACCCATTTCAGTTTTTTTTCAGGGCTTCTAAATGAAACAATCAATAAGATTATTCTACAATAAGTTTTTTTGTAACTACATTTTTTGAAGTGGTCATCGAAACAATATAAATTCCTTTGACCCAGGTAAGAGATTGTAAAGAAAAATCATTCTCTCCTTCCATTAAATGAAATGCACGGTTATAAACTTCGCTTCCTGTTATATTATAAATCTTCAGGTATGCAGGTGTGTCTTGGTCTGAGTCAAACGAGATATTCACAATATCCTTTGCAGGATTAGGAAACACTTCCAGGGATTCATTTACGCCAGCGCTTTGGCCTGCTTCTGTGATTTCCTTTCCTATTTTCGGGGATGGGCCGGAATAAGTAATTTTTAATTTCGGACGAATGGAAGCATCAAGATTATCACTTGAAGCAAAAATCAACTTTCTGAATGTATGTTCTTTTTTCAGTCTTAGCCTGAATCCAAAACTTGTGGCAGGATGGTCAATCATATCCTGAACCAAAACGGTGACATTAATATTAGGAAAACTTTGGTTGGATGATGTGGTTTTATGCAGACTTACCTGGTTCAATTTGGTGGCTGTCGGCTGGTTATTCCAGGTCACCGTCTGTTCGTCCCAATTAGAAGTAATTCGCTGTATTTTTGAAGCGTTGGGAGAAAATATGGAAGAAAAATGTCCTCCTTCAAGGCTCCCGGGATAATTATAAAGGGATAAACGGGCATCAACAATAGTTGCTCCTGCAGGAATAGAGCTTAAATCAAATTGTATCAATGAGCGAACATTGCTTTCGTCTCCGTTATTAGTCCACGCAATTGCATCAAAGTCCTGTTTGTTTCCGTAATTGTTGTCAGCATAACCGCAGGGAACACAACTAAACAATTCTGCATCTTTACCGTCATTTGGTCCGGGTTGCAAAGTAATCGTTGTAGTTTGTGCTGACAGGACAGAAGATGTTGCCAAAAGATAACAGGTAATAAGTAAATGCTTTTTCATGTTTTGTATGATTTAAGAATTAATTTAAGGACGAAGTTAGTAAATCAAATTTTGACACCGAACTATTACGCGCAAATTCTAAAAAAGGTTTATGAGACAATAGAAAAATAAAAAAAATAAGAATTGTTAATAAATATTAACATTTTATTTCACTGAAGCTCAATTTTAAGGCATGTATGTACTCGAAACATAATGAATTTCAGGAAATACCCCTATTTTTTCAACAAAATTAAAAATTTTTCAACACGGGAAATGTTTGTTCTATCTTTGTGTTAATGGCAAAAAAGAAAAAAGAGCGTACAATGAAAGAACTTACCAAAGGGGTAAGTAAATTTTTAAAAGGAAAAGAATTAAATAAAAATAATTCTCAGTTGTTTGAAAAGGCAATTAGAAAAGCGGTTAAAGCCGATTCAAAATAATATCTAACATTCTTTCTTGCTTATCACGGTTTACATACCTGAATGAATTTTCAGAAACATATTTTTGAAGATGTTTCGGGCTTACGCTGATATGAGTTCCTTTGATCTGTCTTTTCAGTCCAGACCAGAAATTTTCAGCCCTGTTGCTTGAAAAACCATCCCTTGCAAATTCGTTATCTGAATGGTTTAATCTGATGTGCCTGTAATCTTTGTTTAAGCCTCTGTACGCTCCAAAGTAATCAGTAACGAGGGTAGAATCCTTTTCAACCATTTTCTTAATCAGGGGCTTTAAAACAAGTCCGTTTATTTGTTCGGTGTGCATTACGGTAGTGTAGATTTTTTCGCCTTTGGTGTCCATGATTCCGAATACTGCTGTTTTGCTCAAATAACCACCACCTAATTTTTTTCTTTTGGAACGGTGACGGTTTCTGTTTTCGCCTCCAAAATATGATTCGTCCGCGACCACTTCACCGAAAAATTTTTCATTAATCTTATCACTCATTAATATTTTAATTTGGTGTGCCATGCGTAAGGCTGTTTTATAACAAACATTCAATTGTCTTTCTAATTCTTTCGCAGCTACACCGTTTTTGCAAATCGTATGTAAGTAGATAGCAAGAAACCAATAAGTAAGCGGTGTAGTGCTTTGATGAAATATAGTTCCGGCAGTCGGGTAAACCTGATTGCGACAATTTGAACATTGATACGCCCTGCGCTCTTTAACTCTGGAATAGTTAAACTTTGCTTTGCATTCAGGACACTCTGTTAAGTGACCGTATTTTAAATTGAAAATGTAATCCAAACATACATCATTATTCGGAAACCTTTGGTTGAATTGGGTAATGGTAAGTTTTTTCATTTTGTTTTGAGTTTGAAACTTGAAACTGTTTCGGTAAAAAAAATATTATTTGTTTGGTATTCGTGGAAATTTAACGGTGTCAATGAATTTTACTCCATCAATAACCACTGGTTGCATTTTCTTTTCTTTTATCAGTTTATAAATATAAGATGTTGTGACTTTCACCTTTGAAGCATAGTTTTTAATTGTCATTAAAACCTCTGTTTTGATTGTCATGGGGCAAAGATAGTAATAAGTTTCAAACTTGCAACTAAATTTGAAAATATTTTTTTAATCTTGATTTTCTCCTTAAAAAGGGCTAATTTCGCTTTGCCACTATAAAGCGAAATGAAGAAGGATATTTTTTTTTCTACATTTGTACCCACAATACCGCGATATGTTTTCATCTCTTTTGGATATTTCTTTTTGGAGGAAGAAATTAGGATTCTTTCCCCATGCTTTGTTTCAAAGACAATTTCAGCATGAAAAATATATTTTGTTAAATGGAAAAGGGGGTAACTTTTGCGTTGATTATACCAATGAAAACCCTGCCAATTGTCGTTCGTACGCTTGGTCTGCCAATGTGGGGCATTACATCACCATTAACGAGGATAAATTAAGACTTTACAGGTGGGACAAGCCAGAACATGTTGAAGAATTATCTGTTGGCAATGTTTCTAATCGCATTGAATCCTTTAATGACTATTTGGCAAAACAACAGTTTGATACCAACAATGACATTATAAGGTTAGCTTTAAATTTATACAGAGAAATAAGAAGCTCTATTCGGGATAAAGAAGGAGAAGTTTCATTAAATGCTCTTTTATGTGTTTTGGCTGCTTATGAGGATAAAGTTTCGCTGAGTAGGCTAAATAAAGAAAAATGGGGGCTTGCCGAAAATTCAGTAAACGCTGCAAAGGAGATAAATAAAAGCACATGGGACAGAATACACGAAACTCTCAATGAAGGAACGACAAACCTTAAAATAAAACCCAATGTTGAACTACTGTTACGTCACGCTTCCGGGAAAATATTTAAGGAGGCGCATTTTGAATCCGTGTTTTCATCACAATTACAATTTGAGTTTGGATCGCAACCAATGCATCTTAAAAAACTGGCTTCATCATTCAGTTCGCACTATACGCCAACATCAATCGTAAGATCAATTGTTGAAGAAACGTTAAGAGATTTTCAAATTATTGGCAAAACGGAAATTACAATTTTTGATCCGGCTGTAGGTTCAGGAGAATTTTTAAAAGAATCTCTGAGACAACTTAACCTGAAGGATTTCACCGGGAAAGTAAAATTAATTGGGTGGGACATTTCTCAGTCTGCAATTGATTTAGCAAATTTTTGTTTGCATTTTGAAAAACAGTCTGCTAAAAACTCTGCTAAAATTGAAATACAACTGGAAAAGAAAAATGCTCTTACTGTTGGTAATTCATGGAGCATTCAAGCTGATATAATTCTCATGAATCCGCCTTTTAAATCCTGGGAAAACATGTCAGAGGATGAGCAGTCCCGCGTTGAAAATATTTTAGGCAATAATTTTAATAAACGGCCTAATCAGGCAGGGGCTTTTTTATGGAAAGCTGCGAATAGTTTAAATGATAAAGGGCGTTTGGGATGTATCATACCAAGCTCTATTTTAGAAGCTGATTCATTTAAGAAATTAAGAGTCTCATTAGGTCAAAAATTGCACATAGATTTTTTAGCGAAATTGGGAAGCCATACTATTTTTGAAGAAGCAATATCCGCGCCTTCAATTCTAATTTCAACAAATGGGATTTCTCAAAAACAAATTCAATTAATGTGGAGTGATAATACTGATAATGGCTATGCGTACGGATTAAGGGAATTGAGAAAAATAAATTCTATTTTAGTTTCTAATCAACCATTTATCATACCCGGAAATAACTTCAATTTTTATTCAGTTAATAATTTAGAAAGTAAAAACTGGATGCCCGTTGACATGTCAGCATTTCAATTAATAAATTTTAAATTAAAGGAAATGCCAAAGGTTAAAGATTTATTCGACATCAAACAGGGAGTTAGGACAGGATTAAATAAGGCATTTATTATTAATAAGGAGTTTTTTGAAACACTTCCAAAATCAGAACAAAAATATTTCCGCCCTGCGGTTACCAATGATTCAATTAAATATGGATGTCTGAATGATAATAATTACATTTTCTACGCTGAGGGGAAATATTCAATAAAAAGCGAAGCGGAGTTAAAGAAAGTAGTAAATACGTTCTATACCCAAAAATTTTCAAAATATATTGAGCAACTTTCGGCACGAAGTTCAATACAGGATTATTGGGAATTAACCCGGCATAGGAAATGGTTGTTGGATATTAAGCCAAAAATTGTGTCAAAAGAATTTGGTTTAGCGGGTTCATTTGCTTTCGATGAAGAAGGAAATTTTGTGGCGGAACGAAGTCATGCTTGGCTTCCTAAAAACCATAAAAATTGGAACGACATCGGACACGCTTATGTAGCGGTTCTTTGTATGAATATTGTTAATGATTTATTAAAGGGTATATCAAAACAAATATTGAGCGGGAGTTACTATCTTTCGTCTCAGTATATAAATGATATGCCCCTGCCTAATCTTTTTAATGATTCAGTAGAAACAAGAGTGAAAAATGAATTAATTAAAATTGGAAAGGAATTATCCAAAGGAAATATAGATAATGATTTACGAAGTCGGTTGGAAGAATTGACAAGTAAGGTTTTTAATGGCTAATCGCTATCCCTCACATGTTTTAACAATGTTTGAAAAGTTTTTGCGAAAACTTTTTAGTGATGTTTTTAATTCATCGGGCTTAGAATTTCAACAATCTGGAAATGTTTGGGTGTTTGCTCATTCTGAATTTACAAAAAAAATAGGTTCTGAATATCTTCTTCCGTTTTTCAAAAAAAGCACCGGTGAAATTATTTGGATGGGACTTTCTTTAGAATTTTCGTCCACTATTTCTTCGGCAGAACCCAATAAGATTTCACTCAGATTCTTTTTGAGCGAAGAAGAAAATTATACAATGCTTTTCCGGGCAGAGTTTTGTAAAGAAGAGACACAACATAGCCAACCCCATTGGCATTTTCATTTTTTAGAAAAGGAGCAAAAGGAACAAAAAGAAACAGAAACATTTGAGGAATTTGATAAAAAGGAGTTTGAAGAAAAACCCAAAACCACTTTTATTTCTAAATTTAAGGATATGCACTTCTCGATGGCATGGCAACATAAAAAGGGACATTCCCCTGATTTTACAAGACAGATTCTACCGTGGATGCAAGAAACGATTGAAAGAATAAAAGAAGAAGTAAAGTATGTTTATGCCTAATTTTTGTTTAATCCCTATTTCCGAAAAATAGGATATAGTTACTAAATTTTTGCCCTGTTAAAAACTTCCTCCTTTTGTTAATATTTTCAACTAAGAATTTGATTTTTAGGGGGTCAAAGCCCGAAAAGATTATGTTTCGGCTACACACATGCCAATTTTAATGGGGGGTTGTTTTAAAAAATACATTTTTTTTAAGCGACCCCCCTATTTTTTTCATAGCTTTGCCAAAAAATCAACAATTCTATGTCAAACTTACGTTTTAAAGCTCTTGAGGCGAGCATTACCCGTACCCCTGTGGTGATAACACCACCCTCGGCAAAAATTTCAGATTACTTCTCCTCTAATGTCTTTACCAAGGACACTATGCAAAAATTTCTTTCTAAAGAAGTTTATAAAGAAGTAATGCAGGCCATTGAAAGCGGTCAGCAGATTAACCGTAAAGTTGCCGAACAGGTCGCCACAGCAATGATGGCATGGGCTATCAGTAAAAATGCAACGCATTATACGCATTGGTTCCAGCCTCTTACCGGATCTACGGCCGAAAAGCATGATTCTTTTTTCGAACTCTCAGCAGACAATAAACCTATTGAAAATTTTTCGGGGAGTGCGCTTGCCCAGCAAGAACCGGATGCAAGCAGCTTTCCGAGCGGGGGTATTCGAAATACCTTTGAAGCGCGTGGTTATACTGCATGGGATCCTACTTCCCCGGCATTTATTATGGAAAGCCGTTCGGGTAAAACACTGTGCATCCCGACCATCTTTGTTTCATACACGGGTGAAACACTCGATTATAAAACACCATTATTAAAAGCTCTCCATGCATTGGACGAAGCTGCGGTTCCCGTATGCCAGTACTTTGATAAAAACGTTACTCGTGTTCACGCTACCCTGGGTATCGAACAGGAATATTTTCTCATAGATATTGATCTGTACAATGCCAGGCCTGATCTTGAAATGACCGGCAGAACCTTATTCGGTCATGCTCCCGCAAAAGGCCAGCAATTGGAAGATCATTACTTCGGAAGCATTCCTTCGCGTGTTGCCTCATTCATGTCCGATTTTGAAATTGAGGCGCATAAATTAGGCATTCCATTAAAAACACGACACAATGAAGTGGCCCCGAGCCAATTTGAATGTGCCCCGGTTTTTGAAGAAATTAATCTCGCTGTTGACCATAACCAATTGCTCATGGACCTGATGGATAAAGTTGCCAAGCGCCATCATTTTAAAGTGCTTTTGCATGAAAAGCCTTATGCGGGAATCAATGGTTCAGGAAAACATAACAATTGGAGCATAAGCACCAACACCGGCAAAAATCTTTTATCACCGGGCAATACACCGAAGACAAACCTTTGGTTCCTTACATTTTTTATTAATACAATTAAAGCAGTTCATGATCATGCAGATTTACTCAGGGCAAGCATTGCCTCAGCAAGTAACGATCACAGGCTTGGCGCGAATGAAGCGCCTCCGGCTATTATGTCAATTTTCCTGGGCCAGCAATTAAGCGCTGTGATGGATGACATTGAAAAGAGAGTGAAAAATGAAAAAATGAGCCCGGAAGAAAAAACGGATGTAAAAATCAATATTGGCAGAATCCCTGAAATACTTCTTGACAATACGGATCGCAACCGTACTTCACCTTTTGCATTTACAGGAAACAAATTTGAATTCCGGGCGGTGGGGTCCTCGGCTAATTGTTCGGCAGCTATGGGAATTTTAAATGTAATCGTTGCCAATCAGCTGAAAGATTTCAGGAAAGAAGTAGACGCATTAATTGATAAAGGACAAAAGAAAGACGATTCAATTTTACAGGTTCTCAGGAAATATATTGTAGATTCAAAAAGCATTCGTTTTGAAGGAAACGGCTACAGCGATGAATGGGTGAAAGAGGCAAAAAAACGCGGCCTTTCAAATATCACCACCTCTCCCCCTGCTATGGATGCATTGGTTTCCAAAAGATCCAAAAAGCTGTTTGTTGACAACAATATTTTCAGCGAACGTGAAGCAGAAGCGCGGCATGAAATACTCCTCGAAACATACACTAAAAAAATTCAGATAGAATCACGCGTAATGGGTGACCTTGCAATAAATCACATTATCCCTGTTGCCATCAAATACCAGAAGCTCCTTGTTGAAAATGTGGAAGGAATGAAAAATATCGGTTTAAAAGCGGATGCATGGCAGACACAACTCGATATTATCAGCGAAATTTCGGAACACATTACAGTCATCAAAAAGAATGCTGATGCTATGACCGAGGCGCGCAAAAAAGCAAACAAGATTGAACATGCGCGTGAAAAAGCAATTGCCTATTGCGAGAAGGTAAGGCCCTACTTTGATACCATCCGGTATCATATTGACAAATTAGAGCTTATTGTGGATGATGAAATGTGGACCATGCCGAAGTACAGGGAAATGGTCTCAATAAAATAAAAATTTTATCTGTCCTCTTTTTATTTGGAATCCCGAAGGGATTCAAGGTTTATAGAAAATCCAAACCACAAAACCCCTAATCCGCCTGAGGCGGATTAGGGGTTTTCAGTCGGTTCTATTTTGTTAGGGAGTCGTTTCGCAGCAACAGTTAAAAAAAATTCAAATGTTATTAAGGTTGAAATCAAAGCATAAATTTGTACTAAGATCAGCATTATAAAAATAATATATTACCTTTTATCCCCGCAAGGGTTTGAAACCCCTTCGGGGATTTTTGTTCAAAAAATTCTGAATTCCAAAAAAAGGATTAAAATTTTTTTTAAACAAATTCTTTCCTGGAAAAATTCTTAGTCCCCCCATCCCGAAAAGTGACCGGGCACTGGGACGGCTTTTTGCATGGCGGTGAAGAAAGTTTTATCTTTGAAAAAAATAAAACATGAGAGTATTATTAGATATAAAGGATGCGAAGGCTTCTTACCTGATGGAGATATTAAAAAACCTTTCGTTCGTGAAAACCAAAACCCTTACTCAGTCAAAAGCATTGTTTCTTGAAGAACTGAAAGAAGCGGTGGATGAAGTTAACCTGATAAAAGCCGGAAAGTTAAAAGGTCGTTCTGCCAGAAAACTCATTGATGAGCTATAATGTTATCTCCATTAAAAGTTTTGATAAGCAGGCAAAACGGTTGTCTCCTTAAAATTTACTTCTGGTCCGATTTGCTGAACACATAATTTGTTTTTTTATCCAAACCGGATAAGAAAATACTGTCAATAGTGCTTGGCGGAATGCTGTCAATAGCTGAATTCAAAAGGATATTTTTCATTTGTTTCTCTAAAGATTCTCTTCTTTTAATTTTTATCTGCACCACTTCTTTTAAATCGCTGTTATTTATAGTTTGATATTCCTGTGGCAGGTAATCGCGATTTAACCGGGTGAGGTCAGCAACGGATGTTTTCATCAAGGTAACCAAGTCCCATTGGCGGCATTGTTCTTCGAAATAAGCGGAAAACTTATAAGAACAGCGTTCATAAAAGAATTGCTCCTTCATCTTTTTTGAATTATCATCGGCAGCAACCATCAGGTCATAATGCAGCTTTCCATCTTTCGTAAATGGAATATAAGTATCCAGCAAATTTTCATTGATATTTGACAATTGTTGTGCGTCAGAAGATAATTTCTTCAATGGGGTTCGCCCGGTCAGCCGGTAAGTGTAAAAGTCACCGCCTGTTGATTCCGCAATTTCTTTCCACATGCTGTAATATTTTAAATTGATTCCCCCGCTTCCGCAGTAGACCGAATGGATCGGAACATTTCTTTTAAAAGCGATTTCACAGGCTTTTTTATAATCGAACCCGCACAGCTTTACATTATTGTTTCCGAACAAATAAATCATCTTTTTTGTTGCGTCATCTTTGTTCCAGTGTAAATCCTTTAAAGCAGTATAAAGGGCGCTGCCATCACATTGATCACCTTTTTCAACGTTTGCATTAAGAAGAAACAAATAATATGAAAGCAAGTCATAATCACCGGTTATATCGCATAAAATTTTTACATAATTATTTTCCGCTCCAAAGCTGGGGCGGGCAAAGGCAACTATGCCGATCCGCACCTCTGTCTCAGGAAAACTTCTTTGCGTATTGTTTATGAACTGCCAAAGATGATCACGAACATCAGAGAGAAGGCCATTGTTGCTGGCGCTGAGGTCAAGGCACAAGGCGATATCGGCTTTTTGTTTCATGCCGGATTGAACGGGCAAAAAGGCGAAACAAGACCAAATAGCTGCTATACCAAGAATTTTTCTCATCATCATGAATTGAAACCATAATGCACCCTTCATGCCAATATACCCTGTAAATCAGGAGGGAATATTCATTTTTCAATAAATATTACAGGCCAAATTCGTCTCTTTGAAGGTTCATTTACTTGTCAGGGGAAACTTTTTGATTCTCCTTGTTAAATAGAAAAAAATATTTTCCTTTGCTTATTGACAAGTTATATTATATTTGCTGCCAATTATAAAAACAACGTTAAACCATTCCTATGAAGAAAATGAAGAACATATTTGTTTGCATCCTCTCTCTATCTGTGCTCATAAGCTGCAGCCAGTCTGTATTTTCACAAAGTAAAGAATCAAAGCCTAAGAGCAAAACCCAGAAAGCTGATGAGCTTTTCGACCGGGCTCAATACAATTCGGCAATGGAGCAGTATAAGAAAAAATATGTGAAACAGAGCGGTACAGACCAGGGTGTTACTGCCTTTAAGGTAGGTGAATGCTATCGTATGATGAGCGATCCGAAGAATGCCGCGGATTGGTATGATAAAGCCGGGAAAGCAGGAAATAAAGATCCTGAATTATTGATTCGCTGGGCTGATGCGCTAAAAATGAGCGGCAAATATGACGAGGCAGTTGCTAAATATAATGAATTCAAGGCTGCAAAACCTGATGACCCAAGAGGTGACCAGGGGGTAACTTCAAGCCAGATGGCTCAGGAATGGAAAGATAAACCTACCCGTTTTACAGTTGAAAATGTAAGTGCGCTTAATACAAAGTATTTTGATTTTGCCACATCAAAATATGTAAATGATACGAATAAAATATTTTTGACTTCTTCACGCGAAGAGTCCAACGGAACGTCTAACGATGCATGGTACGGCCAAAAATATTTTGACTTATTCACAGCCTCGAGAGATAACAATGGAAAATGGAGCACACCGGTTCCTGTACCCACTCCTGTGAATTCTGATGCAAGTGATGGTGCCGCTTCGCTTGACAGCAAGGGAACGACAATGTATTTTACAAGATGCCAATCCGTAGATAAGAAAAACGGCTTCTGCAAAATTTTTAAATCTACGCTGGGAGGCTCCACATGGGGAGCGCCTGAAGCATTACCGTTCAATTCAGATGATTACAATACCGGGCAACCCAGCATTTCTGCTGACGGTTCAACCCTTTATTTTTCGTCCGATATGCCGAGCGGATTAGGTGGACATGATATCTATATGAGCAAATGGGATGCGGCTGCAAATGCATGGGGATCTCCCGTGAATTTAGGAGGCTCAATTAATACTTCAGGCGAAGAAATGTTCCCGTATATTCATGAAAATGGAAAACTTTATTTTTCTTCAAATGGATTACCGGGCATGGGAGGCTTAGATATGTTTTCAGCTTCAAATGATGGAGGAGCATGGGGAAATGTTACAAACCTTAAATCTCCGATCAATTCGTCAGGCGATGATTTCGGAATCATGTTCAGCTCCACAACGACAGGTTTCTTTTCTTCTAACCGTGAAGGCGGTGCAGGAAGCGATGATATTTATTCATTTGTGATGCCTCCTCCGAATTTCTCGGTTGGCGGACGCGTGTATGATACAGATACCAAAGAAAGTATTTCTGGCGCTACTGTTGAACTGTTTGGAAGTGACGGAACTTCGCTGAGTGTTAAAACAGAAGCTGCGGGTACTTATAAATATATGCTGAAGCCCGGTGTGAAATATAAAGTTTCAGCTTCTTATACCGGTTACCTGACCAAATTTGCTGAGGTGTCAACGGTGGGGATTGATGAGTCAAAAGATTTTGAAGCAAACTTTGATTTCCCTCTCAAGAGTACGGCTAAACCAATTACGCTTCCCGAAATTTTCTATGACCTTGACAAGGCAACTCTTCGTCCTGAATCAAAGAAAGCATTGGATGGTTTAATTTTAACGCTTAACGAAAACCCGACCATCACAGTAAAAATTATAGCCAACACCGACTTCCGCGCAAGCGATGCGTATAACTTATCATTGTCAGACAGGCGTGCTAAATCAGTGTCGGATTACCTGGCTGCTCATGGAATTGATAAGGAAAGATTAAGCTCGGAAGGACGCGGAGAAAAAGCTCCTAAGGAAGTTGAAAATGACGAGGAATATAAACCGTTTAAAACAGGTGACAAGCTTACAGAAGATTTCATTAATGGCTTAAAGACAAAAGCAGACAAAGAAAAAGCTCACCAGTATAACCGTAGAACAGAGTTTGAAGTGTTAAGGACTGATTACGTTCCGAAACAATAATATAAAATGGTTTAACTCAAACTCCCCTGATAATTCCAGGGGAGTTTTTATTTTATAACGGTTCATCATTGGGAAAATTTTGAAAGTTTCTGAAAGTTAACTGCTGTATTTCTACTTTCGCATATAATTTTTTCGATGTCCGATTCACGTTATAAGCTGCGGGGAGTTTCTTCTCAAAAAGAGGATGTTCATGCTGCAATAAAAAAAACAGGCAAAGGTCTTTTTCCAAAAGCATTCTGCAAAATTGTACCTGATTATTTGGGGAATGATGCTGACTATTGCAATATCATGCATGCTGATGGTGCCGGGACAAAATCTTCTTTAGCTTATGCGTATTGGAAAGAGACCGGAGACATTTCCGTATGGAAAGGAATTGCACAAGATGCACTGGTAATGAATCTTGATGACCTGCTTTGCGTGGGCGCAATTGATAACATATTACTTTCATCAACCATCGGCAGAAATAAAAACCTGGTACCCGGAAATGTTATTGCAGAAATCATAAACGGGACTGAAGAATTGGTTTCGCAACTTAAAAAATATGGAATTAATATTTACACAACGGGAGGAGAAACTGCTGATGTGGGAGATTTGGTAAGAACCATTATTGTTGACTCGACCGTTACGTGCAGAATGAGAAAATCTGATGTAATTGATAACCGGAACATCCGGGCGGGTGACGTTATTGTCGGGCTTGCTTCGTTTGGAAAATCAAAGTATGAAACCGAATACAACAGCGGGATCGGGAGCAACGGATTAACATCCGCAAGACATGATGTGTTTTCAAAATATCTTGCAAAAAAATATCCAGAAACTTTTGATCCGCTTATTCCGAAGGATCTTGTTTATACAGGCTCAAAAAAATTGACTGAAAAGTTGAAAATCGGTCCCGATAGCTACCGGGAGGAATTTGGAAAATTGGTTTTGTCTCCCACCAGAACATATGCACCTCTTGCGAAAAAAATTTTTGAAAAACATCGGAAACATATTCACGGAATGATTCATTGCAGCGGAGGCGGGCAAACAAAAATTTTGCACTTCATTGATAAGTTGCACATCATCAAGGACAATTTATTTCCTGTGCCTCCTGTTTTTGAGCTGATCCAAAAAGAATCAGGAACTGACCGGATGGAAATGTACAGGGTATTCAACATGGGACACCGCATGGAAATTTATTGTGCGCCTGAACATGCAGATGAGTTAATTAAAATTTCAAAATCTTTTAATGTGGATGCGCAGGTAGTTGGAAGAGTGGAGAAATCAAAAAAGAAAAAGCTTACAATTAACATCGAAAAAGGAATTTTTGAGTATTAGTTGCAATTAATAAAAAAATGTAACTGAAGCCTCAGGAAAATAAAAACGAAGCTGCCTTTTTATTTAAGACAGTTTCATTAAGTAAATATCAGTTAATAATAAATTCTGAGATAATGTTTTATAGTTTAATAAACTTACTGGTAACTTGTCCACCTTCTGAATTTAACTGCATCAAATAAATTCCTTTTAATTATATTCAAGGATTAATGTACAGGTTTTTTTAATTTAGATTTATCAAATGAAAGGTTTGCCGAAAATTATGCTTGCTGAGGAAGGTTACTTGTAGTTTTGAAAAGGTCTATACCAAAAAGTTTTTGATAAGCTGACCTGTATGCCTCGACTCGTGATTCGACTACGTCATTTTCAACCCATGTCTTTATATCCGATGATGATCCCGCATTTAAACATTGTATATCTAACAATAAGTCTCTGCCATAATCTGCTAACATTTTATAGAGTATATATCGTTCTGACTTTGATTCAGATAATGACTTTCCTTCAATTAAAACATCGTATGAAGCAGATACATACTCTTCAATGCTGGTTTTGGGAATCCCTATTTTATCTTTCACATTTCGAATCAAATCTAATGATGCGATACAATATACAATTGCACTCAAAGTATTATTGTAATTCCTTCCATAATTAAATGCACTTGATGCCTCCTGCAATAATTTTAGTGAAGTTACAATACCAACAATTGTAGATATAGACGCTGTTCCTGAAGTTGTGCTTTGAATTGCAGAAGACAGACGAAGCTGATTATAATAATCTATAGCTAAACTTATAAACTTGTGGAAGTGTTCACTAAAAGAAGAATTTACTATAGTATCAACTTTCATCTGTCGACCAACTGTAGTAGTCCACCCTAAACATCGTCTATAAGTACTTACTCTATCTTTAATTGATGAGGCCAATCCTGTTTTCATTTGCCGAGTCAAGGATTCCATTATCAAAGGTGTTATTCCTGGTGTAAGAGTATTGACATTAGTTTCGATAGGGAATTCTCCTTTTATAGCATAATCATTTATTATTTTAGCAGAAACTTTATTGATCCCCATTTCTTCCATCCAAAATACCCAGAAAACATCAGCAATATATAAACGATTTATTAATTTTGTTGGATCTATGACTATGATTGTTGGAGGAGTGGTGGTTGTATCATGCCACCATTTAACCGAACCTCTTATTCCCTTAAGGGTTGTGCAATTATCAGGGAGACAACAAGTACATGGTTCCTGTACTTTTTGTTTCCCTGAATTAGGGCAACTTAGTTTAAACTTATCTTCACTATTATCAAAAATAATGTGATTTGAGTGACTAAAATATTCTTTGTAAATGGCATTAATAGAAGCATCAGCTGATGCTATTTGCCATGTTTGAGAAAGTAGTAAGTCCGTGCATTCCGGAAATGCTACCTTTATACTAACGTCAGTAGTTAAATCTACTGTTTTTTCACTTAACCATATTTCTAGTGGATCTGTTGTTCGAGTTGCCATTTTTTTAGATTTATTTAGTTATAAAATATTTTATTTTTTCCGAATTGAATCAACCATCTTGTCATTAATCTGTTTAATGCGTCTTCTGATATGCCTGAATTAATTCTAAAATATCCCAAGAAGCCGAGCTGACTGCATGGAGTTAAGTTGTTGAGATTTAAAACTCCATTTCTTTTTGCATCACTAAGGATTCGCCTATATCTATGTGGGGACACATCATCCATATTAAAGAGTGAGGGAATGGTTCTGCCGCCAAGACTGTTGAACTTAGTCCTGAATAATACTTGTGATATAACAGAAATAAAATTTTCTGCCTCTCTCAGAATCTTTCGATTTCTCTCTGAAGCCATCTTCAGAGGGTACAGGTTTCTCCATTCACTTTCCCAGTTATCCCATTCTCCTGCCCCCCATTGCCTCCGGCACCAGTCAATGATTAATAACACGCGGAGATAAGGAGGCGGATGCGGGTCATTGAAAGAAATATTAAAGACCTCTCTATGCGGAAGACTTAATAATTCTTTTGCAGATAAAGCTTGTGTCATTCCACAATTTAAAAAGCCCCAAAAGTCAGGAGCGATTTCTTTTGACCAGTTTGCAAAACCATTTTGCAGGGATGTATCGGCTCCTGCTGATGTTAATGCTTTCCGGATTGATTTAGAAAGGTCTGTTACCAAACCCAAACGAACCATAACCGAATGACCTGTTTCATGTATTATGGAAGTGAGCGTATATTTCGAATTTATTTTTGTATAAGGGATCTGGATTGTGGTAATAGGATTTTTTGTGCCATCATGAAGAGAAACTCCTTCTCTTCGGGTAGAGGCACCGAATCCGCGGTCGAAATAAACAATGGGTTTGGTGATGGTTGATAATGCCGGATGATTTTTTCTTATTGAATCGTATGCGAGAACCTCACAACCTCTTAATATGGGACCTATACCTGGCATGAGGCGCTGTGAAAGAATATCGAGGAAGGTATCATAAAATGTAAATGACCTGGATAAATCAAGCTCGATTTTTCCGAGTTGTGCATTTAATTCTCTTTGTGCTTCCATTTCATTTAACCTTATAAACAATTCACTTCCTATTCTTTTTAATTTGTCAATATATTTTGATTGTGCATAATGCAGTTGCGATTCTATTGCTTCCCATTGGCTTTCTTCTATATCATTATATTCGGTGAGTCCTATGGCAATTCTTAATTTGGATAGCAGCTTAATTTTATTTTCAATGGCATTATATCTCAACTTTAAATATTTCGTATCACCCATAGCTTTGACATTTCCCAAATGCGTTCCATCAACGAATCATTTACTGCCCATTCTTAGGTCTTATTATTACCACCCTTTCGCCCGGCTTTAACCAGATATTTCTTCTTTCAACTCTTTTATCATTGAAATCATTCTCTTTTCTGTGCACTGGTCTTTGTTCCTTTCTTTGCACCGGTCTCTGCGGTTGCACTCCATTCTTTGCCATTGCTCTGTGCATAGCGTCTCTGGATGCTTCGTAAACAGCTTCCCTGTCTTCGAGGTCATCCGGTAAGTTATCTCTCAACTCTTTGAAACCATCACGGGTGATTTTTGCTACTCTTCTTGCAACTCTTCTCCTTCTTCTTCTTACTTCACCTTCTCCGCCTCCATCCGGTACTACAGCATCCATAACTGCACCTCCAACTGCTCCAAGGCCAGGAATCGGAGCTAATCCCATTGCACCTTTGGCGATGTTCTTTGCCATGCCTTTGAAGTCACCGGTTACTAAGTCGGCACCAGCTTTCACCAGGCTGCCGATAGGGGTTGCTCCTACAACCTTGCCCAACACCCCTGCGCCTGCTTTAAGTATTTTTCCAAAAAGCCCTTTACCTTTTTTTCTTTTGTGTCTGCCATGTCTGCCTCTGGGTCTTCTTCTCCTTCTTTTTCTTTTTTTATGCTCCTCTTTCAGAGGGGCTTCAAAATACGCCTCCTGCATTGCCTCCAGTTCATTGTCGAGCTCTGCTTCCAGTTCATATTCGCTTTCGAATGATTCATTCGCAAGTTCGCCAAGCCGTTCGGCAAATTGTTCTTCTGCTTCATTATCCTCATAATCTTCATAGTCTTCATATTCATCATCTTCGTAGTCCTCGAATTCATCGTACTCATCATCTTCGTACGCATCATCTTCATAATCTTCATACTCATCAGTATATTCTTCGTCTGTTTCTAAATAATAATTGTTTTCCATGTTGTTGTTGTTTAAATTATTAGGTTCGAATTCTTCAACTACATCACCTATAAAATTTCTCAATAGTGGTTTGTTATTGGCTTTAATCTTGTTTTTAACTGCCAAAAAAATTCCAACATCCTTTTTTGTCGCATACGCCCAAAAAGATTTAATAGCCTCAGAAATCAACCATCCTACTATTTTTGAAGGGTTTGAAGCCAACTTTATTATAGTACGAATATCATCTGGCGGTCTTGGAATCATATTCATTACCCTGGATTCTTCAACTGCTTCACAATAAATTGCAATGGCAAATGCAACTAATTTTTCCGACCAAATGCTTTTGAAGCTTGAGATATTTTCCGGAAAGAAAAATTCTAAAATTTTATAGACATATTCATTTTCCTTCTGTATTTCTTTAAGTGTATATTCTCTTCTTTTAAATTTCTTGTCGTATTCTATGGAATAATTATTCACTATTTCATTAATCGCCTTTCTTTCTTTTTGACCTATATCCTTCTTATGACTATACCAGTAATCCCTGACATCACTTCTTTTTATATATTCCTCTCCTGGATTTTTTTTATTCTTAGGTTCCGGCAATTTGCTCAGCACATTAATGAAATAAACTTTATCCCATACTTCATAAAGTAATTTGGCTGCAAATTCTGCCATCTTAGGATCAACATCGACTGGCTGCAGACCTAATAAATAATCGAAAATGTCAGTTATAAATTTAACATCCGTATCACTGACCTCATATTCATACTCATATTCATTATCAATTTCGTAAGACGCTTCAAATTCTTTCTCGTCCAATGGCAGTTGGTTAATGAAATCATAAACTTCACGAGCTGTAGAATTCTTCAATACATATTCCTGCTTAAAACTTTCTAATGGTTCATAAAAAGGAGGTAAAAGGGAAGGAACAATAGGAATAAGCAAAATTTTATTCGTAGCATTTTTATTAACACTAATTTTTAGTCCATTAACTGCTTTTGCCCTCCAATCTAATTTTCCTATTGACACATATGCCCCATCTTTCAGACTATATTTTTTTAAATCTCCGTTTCCAATTATTGAAATTACATCTCCTTCAACTATTTTTTTAAGATTAGTTAAAGTCGCTGTATTTTGTGGGACTGTGAACTCAAGTTTAGCGGTGTTAGGTTTATAGGTTTTTTTGTCAGGGTTATCAATAACTTCTTTAGGCTTGTAGTTATATTGTCCTGAAGTTATAATACACTTTTTATTTTTTAAATCAATACTAAATTCGTTTGTTACATAGACTAGAATATCATCTACATCTTTTTCCGCTGAGGCAGTATTAGCGAAAGTAAAAGTCGCTGTTCTGGGTGCGTCAGTTCCTGATTGATAATCCACTGATTCGTACAGCTCTAGTTCATCATCAAATCTCGAATTCTCAATCATATTGTTTTGAATTTTTAGTTTCTTTTTTCTATTCTATTTTTTCAGCTAAGAGGATAATTTCAAATTTATCTTCCTGCGCTTTTTTCGCTTACTCTTCCTTAGATTTTCGGTTCCTTCCTTTTTATTTTGTTTTTTTATCGGCACAAATATGACATGACGATACCCCATCTGTCAATCGCCAACAACGGTGATTTTTATTTGTGATGATTTGAGAGGAAAAATGAAAAGTTATGGGGGGAAATTTTTTTTTAAGCTGAAAAACATCACCAAACGTGGTAGTATAAATAACCGGGCAAGGAGGCGAAATGAATGTCCCGCCCTCACGTGTTTTATCTTAAATTTGCAAACCAATTTTAAAAAATGCTCGAAAAGTTAGAAGCCATAAAACAACGTTTTGAAGAAATCGAAATGCAGCTCAGCAGTCCTGAGATAATTTCGGATATGAAGCGTTTTACGGCTTTGAATAAAACGTACAGGGAATTGGAGGAGGTTGTTGAAGCTTATAAAGAATATAAAAATGTGCTGAGCAACATTGATCATTCACGCGAAGTTCTTTTGAAAGAAAAAGACGAAGAATTCCGGCAGATGGCAAAAGCAGATGTGGACGAGCTGGAGGAAAAAAAACAAAAGCTGGAAGAGCATATAAGGTTCCTGTTAATTCCTAAGGATCCTGAGGACGATAGAAAGGCAATCGTTGAAATTCGCGCAGGAACAGGAGGAGATGAAGCGAGTATTTTTGCGGGAGATTTATATCGGATGTACACACGCTACTGTGACAGGCGTGGCTGGAAAACCGAATTGGTGGACTACAATGAAGGTAATACAGGAGGTTATAAAGAAATTGTTTTTAATGTAAATGCCGAAGCTTCTTATGGAGTATTGAAATATGAATCAGGTGTTCATCGTGTGCAGCGTGTTCCTGAAACCGAAACAATGGGCAGGGTACATACTTCAGCAGCTACCGTTGTAGTACTGCCTGAAGCAGATGAAGTGGATGTGCAGATTAATCCTGCCGACCTTGAAGTTAAAACTTCACGTTCAAGCGGGGCGGGCGGGCAAAATGTGAACAAGGTTGAAACAAAAGTACAGCTGACACACAAGCCAACAGGAATTGTGGTGACTTGCCAGGTAGAACGTTCACAGCATGGAAACAGGGCGATAGCATTGAAGATGCTTGCATCAAAACTTTATGAAATCGAATTGCAGAAACACAACGAAGGAATTGCAAAACGAAGAAAAACGATGGTTTCTACCGGTGACCGGTCCGCAAAAATCCGGACATATAATTATGCGCAAAGCCGCATAACGGATCACCGGATCGGGTTATCCATGCATAACCTTCCTGCATTTATGAATGGCGATATCCAGGAATTTATTGACGCGCTGCAGATGGCAGAAAATGCGGAGAAGATGAAGGAAGCCAGCATTGTATAAAAGGTTTTCAGGTTTCAAGTTTAAATGACAAGAACAGAACTTTTTAATCAAATCAAAAAAAAGAAATCCTACCTCTGTGTCGGGCTGGATACTGATTTGGAAAAAATTCCAAAACATCTTCTGAAAACTGATGACCCGGTTTTTGAATTTAACAAGATGATTATCGATGCGACAAAAGATTTTTGTGTTGCTTACAAGCCCAATATTGCTTTTTATGAATGCCTTGGCGTGAAAGGCTGGCAAAGCCTTGAAAAAACATTGAAGTACATTCCTGGAAATATTTTTACAATTGCCGATGCCAAACGGGGTGATATAGGAAATACTTCGAAGATGTATGCAAAAACATTTTTTGAACATTATGATTTTGATTCGATCACTGTTGCACCTTATATGGGAAGTGATTCTGTAAAACCTTTTTTGGAATACAAAAATAAATGGGCAATCATTTTGGCCCTTACTTCAAATGAAGGAGCCAATGATTTTCAGAAGTCAGAGGTCAGAAGCCGGAAGCCGGAAGTCAGAGAACTATTTGAAGAAGTTTTATCTGTTTCACAAAATTGGGGTACGAAAGAAAATATGATGTATGTCGTGGGAGCAACGCAGGCAGAAAAATTTAAAGAAGTTCGTAAAATTGTTCCTGATCATTTTCTCCTTGTTCCGGGAGTAGGTGCCCAGGGTGGCGATTTAAAGGAAGTTTCAAGGAACGGAATGAATAATGAATGTGGATTGCTGGTGAACGTCTCAAGAAATATTCTTTATGCCGGAACCGGAGAAAATTTTGCAGAAAAAGCCGGTGAAGAAGCCAAAAAAATTCAATCTGAAATGGTTCAGCTTTTAAATGAATTTTTATAGTCTCCTGTTACTACCGACATATTTCTAAATTTTTTATATTCGTGAATTCGAAAAAATTCGAATTAAATGATGTCAGAAGACTTTCTTCATTACCTCTGGAAATTCAAACTTTTTAATAATGAATTGATCACTACCCATGGAGAGCCCGTGCAGATTTTAAATTGCGGGGAACATAACAAAAATTCAGGACCTGATTTCTTTAATGCAAAAATTAAAATCGGAAATACTACCTGGGCCGGCAATGTTGAAATGCATGTTAAATCATCTGATTGGAATAGTCATGGACATCAGAAGGACAAGGCTTACCAGAACATTATTCTTCATGCTGTTCTTGATGCTGATGCAAAGAACATGGATTTGAACGGAAATGAAATTCCAACCATCCAGCTCAGGAATAAATTTGTACCTGAATTATGGAATCAATATGAAAAACTTTTGAACAGCAAACAATGGATTCCATGTGCAAACATGATTGATATAGTGGATAAATTTTCGATCAATGCATGGCTGGAAAGAATGCTTATTGAAAGGCTTGAAGAAAAAATAACTTTTATTGAAACGTTGTTGACTCAAAATAAAAATAACTGGGAAGAAACTTTTTATCAGTGCCTTGCCCGAAACTTTGGCTTTAAGCTGAATGCCTCGCCATTTGAATTGCTTGCGAAATCGCTTCCGTTAAAATATTTAGGAAAGCATAAAAATAATTTATCTCAAATCGAGGCCATGTTATTCGGCCAGGCAGGTCTTTTAAATGAGAAATTTACAGACAAATATCCGAATGACCTGAAAGCTGAGTATGATTTTCTGAAAAACAAATTCAACCTTGTTCCGGTTGAAAAACATCTCTGGAAATTTGCACGCACCCGTCCTGTAAATTTTCCAACATTGAGAATCGCGCAGTTTGCAATGCTGGTTCATCAAAGTTCTCATTTATTATCAGTAATACTTGAAACAAAAAAAGCAAAAGATATTTTAAAATTATTTGATCTTCCTGCTTCGGAATACTGGACAACTCATTATCGTTTTGATCATCCGGGTAAATCTTCTGATAAAAATCTTGGCAAATCATCCGCAGAAAATATTATTATTAATACGGTTATTCCCTTTTTATTTTTATATGGAAAAGAAAAGAATGATGATTCATTAAAGAACCGCTCATTAGAATTACTTGAACAATTACCATCTGAAAAAAACAATATCACCCGCCAATGGGAATCCTTAAAAATTGAATCGGGATCTGCTTATCAAAGCCAGGGACTGATCCAGTTGAAAAATAAGTATTGCTCTCATAAAAAATGTTTAAATTGCGGGATCGGAAACAAGATATTAAGTAAAACCCTGCTTTCATGATCCAGTTTATTGATAAAATAAAAACTTTTTTTGAGCAACAGGCATTCGGTGTTTGTGAATGGTGGGGAGAAAAGCTCAAAATTAAATCAGCCAACATCCGGTTGTTTTTTATTTACACTTCTTTTCTTACGATCGGTTCTCCTTTGATCATTTACCTGGTCATGTTATTTGTGCTCAACCTTCGCAAGATGGTGAAAAGCAGGAGAGGAAATATTTGGGATCTATAATTAATTCAGCTCTTTTAAAATTTTTTTTATTTAATTAATAACTTCGCAGGCTAACTCTATACAGAATGTTCGGACCATTTTTCGATCATCGTTTTTTTAAGAAGCTTTATATAGCCGGCTCTCTTATCCTGCTCATACTTTTGGTAGGCACTTCAGGGTACATGATCATTGAAAAATACAGGTTCCTTGATGCAGTCTATATGACCATTATCACTGCCGCATCGGTAGGATTCCGCGAAGTAAATCCTCTTTCTGATGCCGGAAAAATTTTTACTTCCGCACTTATCATTATGAGCATTATAACGCTGGGTTATTCTATTTCCCTGATAACAACCTACATCATCGAAGGTGAATTTCAAACATATTTTAAACATCAGAAAGTGAAAAGCGAAATAAACAAATTAGACAGCCATGTGATCGTATGTGGCTATGGCCGTAACGGCCGCCAGGCTTGCGAGCAGTTAAAATCAGGAAATAAAAAGTTTCTTGTGATCGAAAGCAACCTGGCAATAATAGATCAGCTTCGGGCAGAGAACAATATTCTTTTTATCGAAGGCAATGCCACCAGCGATGAGGTGCTTGTCGAGGCGGCTATCACAAAAGCTTCAGCATTGATCACCACCTTGCCGCATGATGCCGATAATGTTTACGTGGTATTGACAGCGCGCGAAATGAATCCGAAATTAAAAATTATCAGCCGTGCATCTGACGATACTTCAGAGAATAAATTGAAACGGGCAGGCGCTAATAATGTTATAATGCCTGATAAAATAGGCGGTACTCATATGGCTGCATTAGTCACTAAACCGGACGTGCTTGAATTTCTCGATTATATTACAGGTAAAATCAATATACGGCTTGAAGAAATATTTTATTCCAATTTATCCGATCGTTTGAAAAACAAAACTATTCGCGAATTAGAAATAAGAAATAAGACAGGGGCAAATATCATCGGGTTTAAAAAAGGTGATGGAGAATATATTATTAATCCCGATCCGGATACTGTAATGCAGCAGGATTCAAAACTATTTGTATTGGGCACACAAGACCAGGTAACAAAACTCCTGGAGATACTAGCTTCATAATCTCAAAAATTTTTGATTGATGATTGAAATGAAAAAATTAAAAATACTGATTACCGGAAGCAATGGAATGTTGGGCCAGAAATTAGTTTATGGTTTGAAGGATCGTGCCGATGTAGAATTAATTGCAACTTCAAAAGGACCTAACAGGATAAAAGTACAATCAGGATACGTTTATGAACCTTTCGATATATCGGATAAAAGTGAAGTAGAAAAAATTATTAATAATTATCAACCCGATTGTATTATTAACCCTGCTGCAATGACCAATGTTGATGCTTGTGAATTACAAAAGGAAAATTGCAAAAAGCTGAATGTTGATGCTGTGAAGTTTCTTGTTGACTCATGCAAGAAATATAATACCCATTTTATCCATCTTTCAACCGATTTTGTTTTTGACGGTAAAAATGGTCCTTATAAAGAGGATGATATTCCAAATCCACAAAGTTATTATGCATCTTCAAAGTTTGAGTCTGAAAAAATTGTTCAATCCAGCGGACTGGACTGGTGCATCATACGCACCATCATAATTTATGGAGTAATGGACAATACCCAGCGCAGTAATGTAGTGATTTGGACAAAAAATTCCCTGGAACAAAAGAAAACCATCACGGTAATTACTGATCAATTCCGCTCCCCCACTCTTGCAGAAGATTTAGCGGATGCATGTATTCATGCAGCGCTCAAGCGTGCAAAGGGAATTTATCATGTTTCGGGAAAAGAGACGATGAGCATAATTGAAATTGCTTATAAAGTGGCTGATTTTTTTAAGCTGGATAAATCATACATAAAACCTGTTACGTCTGATGAGTTAAATCAGCCGGCAAAGCGTCCTCCGAAGACCGGGTTTATCCTGGACAAAGCAATTCGTGAATTAAATTTTAAGCCGCATAGCTTTGATGAAGGATTAAGAATTGTCTCTAAACAATTATCGGAAAAATAATTTATTCTGAAATAAAAAAGCGGGACTAAATTAATCCCGCTTTGCGTTTATTGTAAATCTTTTATGCTGATCTCCACCTTTCCAGTGTTTGCAAACGGTCTGTAAAACGATCCAGGTTTCCAGGCATTCCCATCGCCCGCAGTTTGTCAACAAGCTTTTGTCTCATCTGCTCCATTGTGAGTTTAGGCTCCGTGAATTGATCGTTCTGGAAACAATCGGTACAAAATTTTATGTCGTAGAAGCCGCTGGTAATACGCAGATAATTATTGCTGTTTTTTGAAAACGGTGAACCACAACTCTGGCAAACAGCATATTTCTTTTTCGTTTGGGTATTTGTCCTGCTGATCATTATAAATTAAATTTTGAAATTTATTATTAGTACGTTGCTTACTGTTATTGGTTACTTTATTTCAGAATCAGGTAATCAGAAAATAAAGTGACTTGGATTCTATGCAAACATCTTGCCATACCTTTCAAACCCACATTATTTAAGTGATTTGGCCTTTTTAAAATGAATTTTGTTCCGATTTGAAGCGAATTTTATCCCTGCAATTAAAATTGTTCGTTAATTTAGCTTGATTTTAAACCCATAATTTAACTCTTCCCTACAGGTTTAAAAGTTCTGTTAAAAAGTATAGTTATTAATGTTTTTTAAATGGCATTTAAAAAATCATTTAGAAATTCCATTAAGGAGTATTTAACTTTTACCAACAGTGAAAGGAAACCGATTCTATTTTTGATCGCTTTGATATTAATATCTCTGTGTGCAATGGTGTATATAAAATTTATACCGGAAAACGCAACGGTTGATTTCAGTCATTTTGAAAAGGAAATTGATGCGTTTGAAAAACAAATTACAGCAGATTCAATCCTTGCAGCATCGCTAAAAAATAAACGTTTCAACGAAAATAAATCCAGCACCGAAAATGAACCATTAAAAACTTATCCCGCCTTTGTTTTTAATCCCAATAATTTGCCTGATAGCTTATGGCAGAAGCTTGGCATTCGCGAAAGAGTAATAAGAACAATTAAAAAATATGAGTCTAAAGGAGGAAGATTTTATAAGAAAGAAGATCTCAAAAAAATTTACGGTTTTCACCAGGAAGATTATGAGCGGCTTGAAGCTTTCATTGTCATTCCTCCTGTAAAAAAAGAAATAAAAAGCGATTCTTCGGGTGCAAAATTTCACAACGAATTTCATAAACCGCCTCAAACGAAAATTGTATTCGATCTCAATATGGTTTCTGCAGTAGAGTTAAAAACACTCTATGGAATCGGGGATGTAAAAGCAAATTCCATTGTTAAATATCGTTCCCTGCTCGGAGGATTTTTTTCAAAAGAACAATTGTATGAAGCGTATGGAATTGATTCTGCTCTATATGAATCCATAAAAGATTATCTTGAAGTTAAGACTAAAAATCTGCGAACGATAAACATTAACACCGCTTACGAACCGGAATTAAGACATCCTTATATTTCAAAACAGCTTGCAGTAGTCATTGTAAATTACCGGAAAATGCATGGAAATTTCACAAGCGTAGAAGAAATCAGAAAACTGCATTTGATAAATGAGGAATTATACCTTAAACTTGCACCTTATTTGTCAGTTAATTAGCATGAGTACCATAACAAAGGAATACGAACAGGAAAAGAAAATGAATTTCGACCCAACTGAAAATCAATTAATGATTGCCCAAACGGTGCGTGATTTTGCTGAAAAGCACATCCGGCCTCAAATGATGGAATGGGATGAAAGTCAAAAATTTCCCGTGGAGGTTTTTAGAAAAATGGGAGAGCTTGGATTGATGGGTATTCTTATTCCTTCCGAATATGGCGGAGCCGGTTTAGGATATTTAGAATATGTAACCGCGATAGTTGAGGTTGCAAGGGTTTGCGGCTCTATCGGACTTTCAATGGCCGCTCATAATTCACTTTGCTGCGGACATATTTTGCAATTTGGAAATGAGGATCAAAAGAAAAAATGGCTTCCCAAACTGGCAGCCGGGCAATGGATTGGCGCATGGGGTTTGACCGAAGCCAATACAGGATCTGATGCAATGCGAATGAGATGTGTTGCAAAAAAAGATGGTAAAGACTGGGTGCTTAATGGGGCAAAAAACTGGATCACTCATGGAATTTCAGGAGATGTTGCAGTAGTGCTTGCCCGAACAGGAGAGCTTCTTGATTCGCATGGCATCACTGCTTTTGTTGTTGAAAGAAAAACACCCGGATTTAAAGCAGGCAAAAAAGAAAACAAATTGGGAATGCGCGCATCTGAAACTGCTGAAATGATTTTTGAAGACTGCCGTATCCCGCAAGAAAATGTCCTGGGTGAAATAGGTGACGGGTTTATACAGGCGATGAAAGTACTGGACGGGGGAAGAATTTCAATTGCATCTCTTGCACTGGGTATTGCAAAAGGAGCTTTGGATGCAGCATTAAAATACTCAAAAGAGCGCGAGCAGTTTGGGCAACCGATTTCTAATTTCCAGGGAATTTCTTTTAAGCTTGCTGATATGGCAACTGAAATTGAAGCTGCTGAACTGCTCACCCTGCAGGCTGCTGATTTAAAGAACCGCGGAAAAAAAGTAACGAAGGAAAGCGCTTTTGCAAAATATTATGCTTCCGAAGTTTCTGTCAGGGCCGCCACAGAAGCCGTGCAGATTTTTGGCGGATACGGGTATACAAAAGATTTTCCGGTTGAAAAATTTTATCGCGATTCAAAGCTTTGCACCATTGGTGAAGGAACTTCTGAAATTCAGAAACTCGTTATTGCTCGCGAAATTTTAAAATAAGGGTTCAATCGCTGAATACCATTCTCACCGTATCAATTTTCTTATTTTCTACAAATAAAGAACACGAGAATGTCCCTTTTGCATGAAAACCGTGATTGTACAGTATTTCGTTCATTCCCTTTTTAAGCTCCATTGTAATTCGTTTGACTTCCTTCCCGCTAACGTCTGTTATGATAAGGTAACAGGATTTATTTTTTATATCCCTGTCAGAAAAAACTGTTAATTGTGTTTGCTCATCTGCCGGGTTGGGCACATTTGCAACGAGATGGATTCCATTCAGATTATCCGGATGAGGTTCAATACCCACCACATTTATCAGTACTTCGCGGGAGAACAAACTTTCAATGCTGTTTGTATCCACACTTGCAACGCTGAAAATTTTATTTCCGGCAAGAGGAAAAATTATTGTATCCACAAGTTGATTGGTAAAAGTATAGACTGAATCCCAATCATTAGTCAGCGTTCTGACTCCCACACGGTACTGCTGGTACTGGGTTTGCTGAGTGATGGTGACTTCAGCGGCAGCATTACCAATTGCAACAACATTGAGATCGGGAGTAAGAGGACCGGTAGCTGCCATAGCCAATCCCGTTGCATTGATAACCGAATTACGTGCAAGATAATTGAAGTCAACGAAAAAACTGTCAAGTCCCGGATTAGGATTAATGTCTAATCCAAGAATATCATCACTTGTATGCTGACGATCATGGTAAGATGTATCTGCCGTATTTGCATTTCCATTTTCATTTGCAGATGTCATTCGGATGGCGGTAAACAAATGTTGCCGGAAAGGAATATGATCACCTCCCCGACCGGTACGGTCTTCTCCGCTCATTATCGCTATGTCAGTCGGGGCTGAAACGGTTGACAACACTTCCTCTTTATACTCCAGCTTTACAAAACGTGCATACTGTTTATGCGGTGAATTAAATCCGCCATAAGAAAATAAGCGCACATGAGTACTGTCTATATTTCCAAAACCCGGGCATCCGGGAGGAGATGCTGTGTGACCACAAAAAATTCCACCCACAATATCGTTATTAAGCACTGCATGGATCTGAATTGCCTGTTGCTGGGCATACACAGCAAAAGCCTCTGCACCGTAAAGGCCCTGCTCTTCGGCAATATTTAAAAGGAAAACTATTGTTCGTGAGTAAACGCATTTGCTCATTACACGCGCCAGTTCAAGAACCATTGCTGTTCCGCTGCCGTTGTCTTCCATTCCCTGTGCAAGACAGGTATCGCTGCACAAATCTTTGCAGCGGCTGTCAATATGGGCTTCCACAATAACAACTGATTTATCCGAAGTATCTGCGCCCGGCAGCACTGCAAAAATGTTACGATGCTGAACTACACTGCAAATAAGTGCATTGTCAAACTGCAGGTATGATGGAAGCAACCGGTTATTATTATTTGCTCCTATTTCAGAAAATTTCTGCCAGGCCCATCTGCGGGCAGCTCCGATTCCCATTGTGGACGAAACAGTATCAGATGCTGAATTACGGGTGTAAAAAGTGGCCAGTGTATCAAGATACGCATGCAGCGTATCTGGTGAAATGTGCTGCATAATGACTTGCACAATTGAATCCGGCTGGTTAATAATAATGGGTGGAAGATACGTTTGAGGATTATAACTTCCTTTCATTACCTGCTCTGCGACAGGGTTAGTGCAAATAATATTAGTCTGGGAATATGCATGAAATAAAAAAACCAGGCTCGTTAATGATAGAATAAATTTTTTCATGTCCTGTAATTTTTATGTGAAGATAAAAAATGCTTTTCACATTTCAGATTGCAGGATAAAGATTATAAAATTTCTGCAAGGCAATCTTCTTTAATTAACGTTTTCAGAACGTTATATAAAAGTATGGCCGCCCTGTTCCAATACCTTCTTACGTGATAAATCAATCATCACAGTCATGCAAACGGAGCTCCAGAAAAGAAAGGCAGCCTTATCTGTATCGAGATAATTATTGAATAAGCCATGTACTAAATATGTGATCAGTGACAGTGTTAATGCTGCTGCTTCCCTTCTTTTTATTTTATCCGGATGATAAAATGCATTTTTCATTCCTGTCAGAATGATCTTCACTACAAGGGTAAAAAAAATAATAAAAGTAAAAATTCCATTTTCAGAAAGTACAAGCAAATATTCGGAGTGAACAGAGCCGCCATGTCCCTGTACTGCATGGTAAGGAGATGTCACGCTTATGTTCGTCATGTCATCTTTCCGCTGGTAATCAAAATATTTAAACATATAGGCCCCCGATCCGAAGCCTGTGAAGGGTTTTTCACTGAACATACGCAAAGCGCATTTCCACCGGTTTAACCTTTCTGCATTACTTTGATCTGTGGAAATATTGGCGATAGATTTAGTTTGGGTTTCAAGATCAGCATTTCGAATGTTAGAATCATTTTTATTTTTCTTTAATGCTGCAAGAAAGTTGTCAGAATGCCGATAGAGAAAAACTGAAATCAAAACTGAAATTACCAGTAAAACAACAGGACGAATTTTTAAAATTAAAATGATAAGAAAAATAAATGCAGCAATAATACTGATCCAGGCTGCACGTGAAAATGAAAAGAACAGACCCGCAAAAAGCAATATCAAAATCCCGGCACTCAGGATAAACTCCGTTGAATTATTTCTTTTCCCCGGTGGGAAAGCTTTAAATGCAAAAACGGGAATCAAAAACGCCACGCACGCACTATAAATGGTGTGGTCTTTATAAAACGGTAAGACTGAAAAATCCGCGGCATCCTTTTTATTGCCATATTCTGAAAATTGGGTTAACGCATAAATAATTACAGGAATTAACGCAATTGCATAGGAGGTGACACATATAAGAAATGATTTTCCCCGGTTGTTTTGCATTGCATCAAAAACGAGGAAATAAAAAACAAGCAAATAAGTTCCTTTCACAAGCAATGCTTTTATTGAAACTGCGGGCATAGTGCTGAACAATCCGGTAACCAGCGTGAAAAGAAAATAAACAACAATCAAAACTGTAACCGGGTGAAATAAAAACAGGGTGTTTGCAATTTTACCCTGCAATATTTTTATCACGGCCGTTCCGGCAAAAACCCCTGTCAGCACTTCAGAGGGGAAAAAAATGTTTATTCCCGTTGCGCCTATATCGGACTGAATTGAAAACGGGATCGTGACTGCAAGCAGCATTAAGAGCCTGATTGAATCAATGAATGAAAATAAAAAAGAAGCAGAAAGAACAAGAAGGATGCCCAACCCTGAAAACAACACCTCATTACCGGTAATAAAATAACCTGTCAATAAGGATGCAAAAATGAATGCAAACGCATAATAATGATATTTCTGTAAGAATATTACAGCACTCATTTCAGTTGCCGGAAAACCGGCAAATATTTTTCGTAGAAAATGATCCATGCCGATAAAATAACGATGCTCCCAAAAAAAGTCACAAGCACAATCACTGCTCTCATCGGATAAGCTTTTTTATATGAAGCCTGTGCCCGGCTCACAACATAGCTTTCCGGAACGGGGCTGCTGTAGTCAACGTAGGCCTGTGAATAGCTGTCCTGCAAATCATTCAACTGGTTCAGCCTGTTTTCAAAGCCAAATAATAATTCCTGCATTGCATATTCTTTTGTTGCTTTTGCCTTATTCATCATTTGGCGGACAGCCACCTGGTCTTTTAATTTTTCAAGATCTGTTTTGCGCTCAAATGGCATTTGCGAAAATAAATCTTCCCCGCTCACAGCATTAATACGTTCTGCTATTGAATCCACTTCTTTAACTTTTATTGCGTATTGCTGAGTCAGCGCTTCAAATGCCGTTAGCAGGTTTTTCTTAATGATTTTATTTTTTACGTTATCACCAAATTCTACAATATCATTTGCAATCTCCGCTGCCATTTTGGGATCGGTATCAAAAACCACTACAGAAATTGAATTGTAACGTGTACGGTCAATATTCACATTTCCATCATACTTTTTATAGAGTTGGTAAGACCAGGTTTTATCCAAAGTATCTGCATTGTAATGTTTAACCAACCTGTATTTTTCAATAATAGCATCTCTTACCTCGGTAGATTTAAAAATCTGTATTTGTTCATCAATCTCCTTGTCCGATCCGAAACGGGAGGCGCCTGCAACCATATATTTATTCGAATTGGAAGATGGAGGGTAGATCAAAGTTTCTGATTTATAAGTGGGAGGAAGAAAATAGGGTGCTGTAAATATTGCTGCAGAGACTGACATGACTACCGCAAAAACCAAAATTATCTTTCTTTTCTTATATACAATGAACAATGCAATATTGGATATTGTCTGAGTCATAAAAGTATTAATTAAGTGTTAGATTTTGCATCGCATCGGCTTTATAAAGTCGCAATTCTTACTATTCAATTCTTCAGAATCCTTCTGTTTCAGGCTGCCTGTATTTCAACCAGAATTTCTGAAGAAATTTTATTTCGTAAGGAAATTTATAAAACCCATTCTTATACCTGAACTCGGAAATTATTTTCATAACTTTTTTCTGATACGATTTAAGTTTCACATCCGACACAGTCGGATAATAACCATTGATAACCGTTTCAAAATTTTTTATATAATCTGTCATTTCAGGAGTAAGCCAGGGCGTCAATGGGTTTTTTCTAAGATCAAAATTTTCCCAATGCGGATCGAGCCAGTCTTCCAGCTTGTCAGGAAAATGAAAACCGGATTTTAAAACTGCGTTGTACATTTCAGACCCCTCCGTGGGTACCGGGCTGTATACATAAATAATAATTTCCGTACCGGGATTAATTTTTTTTATTTCCCTGATGAATGCTATATCTTCATTTATTTGCTCCCATACTTTTTCACGGGATTCAGCGGGAGTACCCAGTACAAAAGAATACTCAGGGATGATATCAAATTTTTTCATTCGCCCGGCAAACTCTTTTATTTGCCTCCCGGTTTGCGTTCCGCCCTTATCCATCTTTTTCAGCAAAACATCATTGCCGGTTTCAGCGCCAAAAAAAATCATTTTACATCCCGCATCGCGCATTAGCCTTAGTGTATCATCAGCGTATTTATCAATTGTATCAATTCTTCCTTCTCCCCACCAAACCATATTTTCATTTTTGATTAATTTGGAAAATTCAACAACTCTTTTCTCGGAAACAAAAAAATTATTATCATGAAATTCAATAGCATTGCCTCCGAAATTTTTCCTTAAATAGATAATGTCATTAAAAATTTTCTCAGCTGATTTCCCTTTCCACCGCGCATTATAAATGGGAACCACAGCACAAAAGGAACAGGTGAACGGGCAGCCAAAGCTCGAATGGTAAGCAATTGTCTTCGTACCCAGATATGTTTTACCAAGGTATTTTCCTAAAGGATAAAACGAATTGAGTTTTTCATAAGGCAAGGGAGGCAATGTATCCTGCTCATAAATTTCATCTTTTGAATTAATAATTATCTTATCGTCCTGCTTAAAAATTAAATTATTGACGGAATAAAAATTTCTTCCGTTTTCAATTGCACAGAGCAAAGCCGGGAAAGCTTTATCACCCGGCCCGTTGATTACAAAATCAACATACCCGGAATTTAACACAACTTTATATTGGCTGCTCGGGAAATATCCTCCCCAGATAATAGTTACACCAGGAAATTTTTCTTTTATTCTTCTCGAAAATGGAATAGCCTGCTTCAGCTGCGGGCCAGGCATTACGGTGCTTCCAAAAAATCCGAATTCTCCTGATGAAAGATAATTTTCAATCTTTATCCATGGATCCTTTTCAAGATTACCGTCAACAAAAACATAATCATATTTTCCATCCACACTTGCGGCTACCTGCAAAACAGAATTCGGAATACGTGGTTTGTATTCATTGCTGCGGGGATTGAAAAGAAGTATTTTATTTTTCATTGACTTTTTTCACTTCGTATATCCAATAATTCTCATTCCTGATAATTCCCTCATCAAATTTAGACAAATAAAAAATTATGATTCTGTTATTTGAAAACACCTTTGCTCCGGGATTTTCCTGAGCGGCAAATATGCTGTCATTCACAACGAGAATAAAATTATTTGCATTTAAGTTTTCTATCCTGGAAATAAGTGTTGACTTCTCAATCATAAAAGGAGTTGTGTTCCATTTACAAAAACTCCCAAACTGGTTTGTTTCCGGATAAAAAACGTTCTTATCAAGATATCCGCTCACAGAGGGCCCCCCGTTTTGATTGCTCACTACAATTGTTTTTTTATTAAGCCTGTTTTTAAAAATAAAATCTGCAACATTTTTCCCTTCTGAAAACGGCCGTGCAATATCCAATGAATATGCAATACCAGCGCTGATTACCTGTATAAAAATTATTGCAAACACAAAAGGGTTTCTGAATCGTGAATTAAATTTAGAAATCTTTCCTGACAGGTTTGCCGAAAAAAACAAGCTCTTTGTTCGCGTATATTCGGACAACCATAAGGAAATAATGAGCAGTAAAAAAATATATCCGAAGTATCGCACTCCGGCAATGATCGGTGACCAGAAAATAAACACTGCAATTAATATGGAAGATAAATAAAAAACTACTAAAGATAATGGCTTATCATAAAACAAAATTAAAGGAACAATAAAACACACTACAGAAGGAATGATGCTGAAGTTTTTAGAAATATCCACCAGCAGGTTTGTGTTCCAGAAATGATATTGAAAAAAATCAGGAATATGAAACATTCCTTTGAAAAAAATTGAAAATGCTTTTCCAATTCTTTTAAATGAAAGGTACGGGTCCGTATCATATTGTTTTAGAAAATGATCTGAAGGAGGTATTATGCTATATACAATAAATGCAAACCCGGTAATAAATAATAAACATAAGAAGCCGAATTTAACTTTTGAATTTTTTTTTTCCCGATCAGAATAGTACAGGATAATAGTAATTATAAACAACGGTGCGGCACATATCAATGAAAATAAATGCGTGTATGAAAGCAGCAACAATGAAATGACGATTGCCGTGTAATTTCTTGCTGAACTGCAGATGAAACTTATTGAAATAAACAGGAACAAAACACTGAGTGCATAATTCCTGCTGATGATATTGTATTCATAAAAAATAAAATAACTGAACACAAATAAAATTTTAAACACATCTGCAAAGGGTGAATTCCTCAAAAAAATAATTACAGCAGCCGTTGAAATAAGAATATGAAGCAACTGCATATAATAAGGATTGTGAGTAAACCTGGTGACAGGCATCAATAATATATTCCAGAACAGAGGATGTCCGTCATATCTTGCGTTATTATAAAGGTCAGCTAAAGATGTGCTCTCCCGTGCCAAAAGGAAGTGGTGCATTTCATCGAGCCACATTTCATGATGAAGGATACCAAAAAAACTTAATAAAAAATAGATGCAAACAATTAAACCATATTTAAAAGTGAATGCACGCTGAAAATTGTTTTTATATAATTGCATAAGTAATTCCGCAATGTAAGAATTAAATTTTTTAAACGTTACCAGGTTACATAAAAACTTTAACCGAATGATTCAAAGGCAAAATATTCTCAAAATATTACCCGGTTTAATTGATTTTTTCAGATTTATATTCTGAAGCTTATGGTTCCCAAAGCAAATAATTACGTTCCTGTTATTGAATTTTATGATTTAATAGCGGAAGAATATGATGTGCTTTTAAACCGGAATCCACAGGATGTTTTTATAAGGAATTACATTAAGAATATTTTTTTGCAGGCTGTAAAAGAAGGGACGGTAATCGATTTTGGCGGGGGTACAGGGCTTGATTTACCATGGTTGTGTGAAAATAATTTTAAAATTTATTTTTGCGAACCTTCAGCGAAAATGCTGCTGCAGGCAAAAAAGATGAGTAGAGAAAAATTAAACTGTAATAAAATTGTTTTTCTTGAAACCGGTAATACAGACTTTCATTTTTGGGCAACAAAAAATCCTTTCCCGGAAAAAGCAAATGCAATTCTTGCCAATTTTTCCGTCTTGAATTGTATTAGTGATATGAATGAATTGTTTTTGTCTTTCTCGAAAGTTATTTGTCCGGGCGGCTATATTTTTATTACAATGCTCGATACTACATTCACGGGAACAGTGCAATATCTACTGAAGAATTTTTATTTGAGATTGACAGGAAAAAATACTGCAGCGTCATCCCCAAATTACAAACACAAAAAACATTTTGTTTACAGGCATTCCGTAAAAAAAATAAGAACCAGCGCTGATAAATATTTTTCAATCCGGGATATTATTCCCCTGAGACAAAGAGGATTGATGCTTATTAAGCTGAAGCGCAATGATGCTGAGACCTGAACCATAAAAAAAATGTTTAAAACTTTTGCAGCATTTCTTAACACATATAAGCTTCACCCGCTGGAGCCGGATGGGAACGATTCTTATAAAATTTTATTTAAATGCAATTCGCAAACAATGGACGTAACAAAGAACATTGTTTTGATCTCTCTTGACAAACCGACTCTGGCAATGACCGCTGGCAATTCAATTAAAACTGATGACAACTTTTCACTTGACATATTAAAAAATAATATTTCCAGAGCGAAACTGAAACTGAGAAAATTAAACTTTGACCAATTTGCAGGTGACCATTCGATCAGCTTTTTTGAAATAACAAGCTCTTCGATTGCCGGAAGGGAATTAAAAAAATGGTCAGACATTTTGTTTCTTCGCCTGAAAAATCTGACTGATAAAAAATCAAATAACCTAAAAGTTTCCGCTTCATCTTTGGTTTCATTGTTTGCATTTTATATAGTTCCCTTGCCGGTATATTCTTTATGCATCGGCAGCGAAACGGAAGCTGATATTTTTCCGGATGATATAGCAGGCTGCATTCAACAGGGTTATTATTTTTTTTCGGTACGAACCACCAATCCATCCGTAAAAAAAATCATCAGTCAGAAAAATGTGGCTCTCTGCTTAGTTCCTTTCAGCAGCAAATCGAAAATGTATTCATTGGGAAAACATCACAAGGATGGGAGAATTGAAATAAATAACCTCGATTTTAAAATAATATTCTCAGAGACATTAAAAATTCCAATTCCTGAATTTTCCATCAATGCAATTGAATTAAAAGTTCTTGAAAATTTTCAGTATGGAGGGTACACAGTATTTTATGCTGAAACAGTCAACTTTGCAAAATACTCCGATCAAGTGCCGTTAGTGCACACGCCATGGTACAATCTTAAAAAATTAAGCTGAACTGATTGCTCTTTTACTAATGTTGTAAAGAATAAATACCGAATAAAAATAAAATATCATTTCCAGCCAGAGCCGGTTATAAGAAAGAAAAATATTTTCTCCATTAAATAACGGGAACTTATTTAACAACGTTGGTAAAAATCCAATGAGAAAAAACAGGACGGAAAAACAGAATCTATGATCAGGCAGATTGAATTCAATTAACAGTTTGAATAGGATGACAAAAGGCAGCACCAGAAATAAATTATGATACGTTGCTGATCCCGGTTCAAGAATCAGCAGGCTGATTACCAACAAAGAAACAGTAATCTCAAAAAAATATTTGCTGTTTTTGGTCCTGATATAAAAGAAAACCAAAATTGAAATTACAAGGGAAAAAATCATACTCTTAAATAAAATGTGCCCTGCAATAAAATTGAATACAGGATGCGGATTAAATTTAGCATCATAAACAAATAAGTTATCCAGGAATGATTCCCAGCTCTGGTAGTGGAATGAATAAGGACTCCCCTCATAAAGATTTCCGCTTGCATGCGAAATAAAAACACTTTTAAAAAATTTTATGTATTCCGGAATTCCGAAAAATGGAATACAAAAAAAATGGATTACACAGAATACTGTAATGATTCCTGCAAGGACTTTCCATTTCTTTTTCAAAAATAAGACAGGTAAAAAAATTAACGGGACATATTTCAACGCCATCACCGCCCCCCATGACAAAGATGAAATAAGAATTTTATTTCGCATTGAAAATAAATACCCTAAGAGCAGCAACACCGTACAGAAAAGATAAACCTGGCCAAGAAAGAGATCATTAGCCAATGCAAATCCTGTAATTAATAAAATGTTTAAAGACTGAACAAAGCTCAGTTGAGTAATTTTTTTTATTAAAATTCCGGCAAGGAACACAAGAAAAATATTTATCGTTAACCAAACCCGTTTTGCCGTTAACGGGTCAAAGGATGCTAAAGGAAGAAGCAACAGCGCATTTGGAGGCGGATACAATGCAAATTGTCCGCGACCTTCAATCCCGTATTCTTTAATTTTCTGATTGAATAAATTGTTATCATATAAGACTGATAAATCCTTCTGTTCACTTAACATCCGGGCTGAAACATAATAACTGGGAAAATCGGAAGTAATTTTTTTCCAGCCGGGAATAATGCCAAAATAAATTTGAAAAAGAAAAAGAACTATTGTCAGAAAAACTGAATCAAAGATTTTTTCCTTTTTCAAATTAAAATTTATCAGTCGGAGAAATTCCCCTTATTGCAGGTTATTAAAACGTGAGGCTTGCCCCGATGCTTGGTAAAAATGGCAACTGATCAACACGCTCACCTCTCACACGGTCAAAATAAAAAATATTTTTACGGTCGTACGCATTGATCACGCTTGCGGTAGCTTCAAGCGTTGAATTTTTTCCAACCACAAATGTTTTTTTCAATGCAATATCGAGGCGATGATAATACGGCAAACGTCCCGCGTTAAGATCTCCGTAAATGATTCCGAGAATTCCATTTGAATTTGTATAATTCACATTGATTCCCTGCTGAAAATTCAGGTAAGAATAAAATCCCTGTGTTTGTGTGAACGGAAAGCCTGATCCGTAGTTCCATCGCGCGTTAAATTCCCAATCTAATTTTTTGCCGAACGTGTAGGAAGCTACTATGTTCACATTATGCCTGCGATCAAATACCGGCTCATATTCCCTGATTCCATCATTTCGTTTATTAAAACCAAGAGAATAAACCGCCCAAAAATAAATCCGCTTATAATCATATTTTAATGTCATGTCCACACCTTTTGCAATCCCTGTTTCGACTACAAAATTTCTTTTCAGGAAATCCGGCTGGGAGTCATCACCTTCATCATAAATTTTGTCCCGATTAACGGTTGTTAGCTGCGTAAAATCTTTTATATATCCTTCCAGGTTGACTTCGAAATGACGCGGAAGGTCGTATTCAATCCCGGCAAGAACATGACGTGCTTTTTGAAGCTTGCCATTAACATCTTTTCCGTTGTACTTTTCGGGCAGATCGTCAGGACCCGATAAAAAACCA
>Ga0134123_10000075_pt1 | contig 60771 bp, 49 predicted proteins | sample KB303_FD_96460 | JGI IMG/M metagenome (GOLD analysis project Ga0134123, IMG submission 96460) | Terrestrial soil microbial communities without Nitrogen fertilizer from Kellogg Biological Station, Michigan, USA - KB3-0-3 | ecosystem: Environmental > Terrestrial > Soil > Unclassified ...
ACCAAGAAAATAGTTTTTGTTTAAGATTTTTAGCAGATAAAATAAATCAACTCGTTTCCAGTCAGAGTTTTGCAGGAATCTGTTAACAGGTCCCCCTTTAGGGGTCAGGGGTGTGCAGAAGGTATTAAATAAATACAGAATCCTTAAACTTTATATTCCAGCGCAGCCTTGATAAACTTTACAAAAAGCGGGTGCGGGTTTTTCGACCGTGCTTTTATATTCGGATGAAATATAATTTTTTATCCCTCGCTTTCCGGAACAAACTCCGGAGGCGAACCGGGTAAATTTGATATTGTTTGCATTTTTCCCATACCTTTGAATATAAATTTATGTAATGAAACTGGATATAATAACCGTTGATAAGGCAATCTTAAATGGCACTCCTGTTTTTAAAGGCACGCGCGTACCGGTTGAGTCGCTTTTTATGCATCTTGAAAAGGGAGTTACTATTGACGAATTCCTCGATGATTTTCCTTCGGTCACAAAAAAACAGGCATTAGCCGCTTTGGAGATTGCGGAGCAAATGTTTTCTCCTGTGAATGTAAAAAAGCTTTATGAAATTTCTTCTCGATGAGAACTTACCGAAAAGGTTAAAGAAAGATTTTCCTGAACATGAAATTTATACCGTCAGTGAAAAAAAATGGCAGGGAAAGAAGAATGGGGAACTGATCGGCTTAATGATCCGCGAAAATTTTGATGCGCTTTTCACTTTCGACAAAAATCTTGAATACCAGCAAAACTTTTCAAAATATAAGATTGCAGTTTTTATTTTGCATGCACCGGACAATACATATCTTTCAATGCGGAATTTGGTTCCATTAATTAAAAAACATATCAAGGGTGGAATAAGTAAAGGGGCTACAGCAATTGTAAAATAACTTTCTGACTGCTGTTATCCCACCTTATACTCCAAAGCCGCCCTGATAAACTTTACAAAAAGCGGGTGCGGGCTTTTTACCCCTGACCCCTGAAGGGGGACCAGGGAATGAAGGTGGTGAGAAGATTTTTATGAGAAAATAAAGCCCGTAATTTTACCTGACGGTTGATAGGAAAGACAAACTAAACCTTAAAGCTTATAATCCAAAGCCGCCTTAATAAACTTTACAAAAAGCGGGTGAGGGCTTTCGACCGTGCAATATTTTGACGGTTTAATATTTTTCATAGTTTTGTATTTGGAAATAGTTGCAATGAATCTTCACACTTTAAAATTGAGCCTGATTGACTGGTTGATTCACCTTAAAGATGAAAACCTGATCAATGAAGTGCAGGCTATACGTAAAAAGGAATTTGTAAAAAAATATGAAGCAAGTCTTAAACCCTTTTCTGAAGAAGAGTTTAAAGAAAGAATCCTTGCAGCGGAAGAAGATATCAAATATGGTAAAACAACTTTATTTGAGGATTACCTGAGAGAATCAGAGAACTGGTAATTGATGAAGATTTTTTTAACAGCTTTTGCCAAAAAACAAATTCAAACTGTTTATTACTATTACAAAACAGCAGCATCTGTTGAAGTTGCGAATAAGATCAGGAAAGAAATCAATGATGCAATTTACCAGTTAGAAAAATTTCCCGAATCCGGCCAGGTTGAAGAATCCATGTATCATTTTGGAAAACGTACCGGAGACTCATAGCAGGTCATTTTAAAATCATCTACAGAGTCGCTCATGATAAAATTTTTATAACTGATATTTTTGATTCAAGACAAGATCCATCAAAAATGAACCCTATTTAACCTTACACCTTATACTCCAAAGCCGCCTTAATAAACTTTACAAAAAGCGGGTGAGGGTTTTTTACCCCTGACCCCTAAAGGGGGACCAAGAAAATAGTTTTTGTTTAAGATTTTTAGCAGATAAAATAAATCAACTCGTTTCCAGTCAGAGTTTTGCAGGAATCTGTTAACAGGTCCCCCTTTAGGGGTCAGGGGTGTAGAAGGTATTAAATAAATACAGAATCCTTAAACTTTATATTCCAGCGCAGCCTTGATAAACTTTACAAAAAGCGGGTGAGGGCTCTCCACCGTGCTTTTATATTCGGGGTGGAATTGAACACCGATAAACCACGGATGGTTTTTTAATTCGATAATCTCCACAAGATTTTTTTCGGGGTTCATTCCGGAAGCGATCATTCCACCATCTTCAAATTTTTTGAGGTACTTATTATTGAATTCATAACGGTGCCTGTGGCGTTCGCCCGTTTTTGTTTTTGAATAAATTGCGGCCGTTTTGGTTCCCTTCACAAACTGGCAGTTATATTCTCCAAGCCGCATGGTGCCGCCTTTTGCAGTGATACCTTTCTGTTCAGCCATCAGGTCAATCACCGGGTTTTTGGTGTCTGCTTTCATCTCGGTGGAGTGGGCGTCCTTTAAACCCAGCACATTTCGCGCATATTCAACCACTGCACATTGCATCCCGAGGCAAATCCCGAAAAAAGGAATATTATTTTCACGCACATATTTTATGGCATCTATCTTTCCTTCAATTCCGCGGTCGCCAAAGCCGGGGGCTACAATAATTCCGCTCAAGCCTTTAAAACGTTCCTGCACATTATCGCCATCTATTTTTTCAGAATGAATCCAGTCCACATTCACCTTGCATTCGTTTGCCACACCTGCATGTATCAGTGATTCGGCAATGGATTTATAAGCATCTTTCAGCTCAATATATTTCCCGACAAGGCCCACCTTAACTTCGGAAACAGGGTTTTTTAATTTACCGAGAAAATTTTTCCATTGATCGAGATCAGGCTCCTGTTTTGAATGCAGTTTTAATTTGCTGAGCACTACTTTGTCCAGCTGCTCTTTGAGCATCATGATCGGAACGTCATAGATGGAGCTTGCATCCAGTGATTCGATAACTGCATTCACGTTGACATTACAGAACAAAGCGATCTTCCTGCGCATTTCTATATTCACCGGTTTTTCTGAACGGCAAACAAGGATGTCGGGCTGAATCCCGTATTCAAGCAAGGTCTTGACAGAATGCTGGGTAGGCTTTGTCTTTAATTCACCGGTAACGGAAAGATAAGGAAGCAGGGTAAGATGGATAACTGCATTATTGGTTGAACCCATTTCCCAGATCAATTGCCTTACCGCTTCAATATAGGGTAACGATTCAATGTCGCCCACAGTCCCTCCTATTTCGGTAATAATGATTTCATACTCGCCTGTATCGCCCAGTAATTTTATTCTCCGTTTTATTTCATCGGTAATATGCGGAATTACCTGGACGGTTTTTCCAAGGTAAGCGCCTTCTCTTTCTTTATTAATTACGGTCTGGTAAATGCTGCCCGTAGTGACATTATTGGCCTGCGAAGTGCGGACATTTAAAAAGCGTTCATAGTGCCCGAGGTCAAGATCCGTTTCAGCGCCATCATCCGTCACATAACATTCACCGTGCTCATAGGGGTTCAGCGTACCGGGATCCACATTAATATAAGGATCGAGCTTCTGGATGGAAACCCTGTAACCCCGTGCCTGTAATAGTTTAGCAAGGGACGCTGAAATAATCCCTTTTCCCAAAGAGGACGTAACACCACCGGTAACGAAGATGTATTTTACAGCAGACATAAACTATGGAAAGCAGGAATTTTTTAAAAACAGGTGCAAAAGTAGCCCAATTAATGAATGATAAATGGTTGTACACATTTTGTTGATAAATTTTTTATTAACAAAATTTTGCCAATTCAAATAGTAGTCATATTTTGCGCTTTCCCAGGAAATGAAAACTAATTCCAATCACCAATTACATGAAAAAAATTCTATTAATGGCATTGGCATGTGCCCCCATATTTGCCATTGCACAACCCTGCACACCTGACCTTTCAATCACGCAACCGGGTATGTATCCCGATGAAACCACTGATCTGCCGCAGGCATACGTGGGTGTCCCTTACAGCGCATGCGTCCAATTCAAAGTACTGACTGATACAGTTATCAGCGGAACCTTTGTAGATATTAACACCGTCACACTGGACAGTGTTTCGGGCCTGCCTCCCGGTTTTACCTGGGCGTCAAACCCGGCTAATCACGTATTTCCGGGTGGAAGCAATGCCTGCGCAACCATGTCGGGCAATCCTTTATTAAGCCTGGTTGGCACCTATCACCTCGTGGTTCATCTTACGATCCGGGGCCTTGCATTTGGTTTCATTCCGGTTACGCAAGCTCAGACAGTTACCGGGTATAGAATAATAATTAACGGTCCACCTGTTATTTATTTTTCGGGTACTCCTCTTGACATTTGCGAAGGCGAAGCTGTAACGTTTGATGATAATACCACCGGTCATCCGACCACATGGCAATGGTCTTTCCCGGGCGGAACTCCATCAGGCTCTACCCTCCAAATTCCTCCACCGGTCGTTTATTCCACCTCCGGAAATAAAGCTGTAACGCTTACTGTTACCAGCCCTGCGGGCAGCCAAACAAAAACAAAAAATTCTTATATTACCGTAAGCGCTTCGCCCGTTGCAACGATTACACCTTCAGGAAATATTACCGTTTGCTCCGGAAACACTGTTTCTCTTTCAGCAAATACCGGTGTTGGGTTTTCTTATCAATGGTTAAAAAATGGTGTCAACATTTCAGGAGCGAATTCAGCAGGTTATCATGCCTCAGCAACCGGAGATTATAGTGTTGAAATTTCATTGGCTACAGGTTGCTCAGGGATCTCACCTGCAACGCACATAAATATTACAAGTGTTGCGGCAACCATAACCCCTTCGGGCCCCACCTCTTTTTGCAACGGTGGCTTTGTGATGCTTAACGCGAATTCAGGCAGCGGCTTAAGTTACCAATGGAAAAAAAATGGAGTAGATATTTCAGGGGCAACACAAATAGATTACAAAGCAACAACAGCGGGAACGTATAAAGTGGAGGTTACAAATTCGGGCGGCTGCACAGGTTTATCAGGCGGAGAAAATGTTTCGGTGAGTAGTTTACCGGCTGCAGTGATTACCCCGGGAGGCCCTTTAACATTCTGCGATGATAAAAGCGTTTTGTTAAATGCTAATTCGGGAAGCGGATTAACTTATCAATGGAAGCAGGGAAACGCTAATATTCCCGGAGCTACAGATATTTATTATAACGCATCCAATTCAGGCACTTACAAAGTAATCGTTACCAATTCGGGAGGATGTTCAAAAACTTCGCAGGGAATAACTGTTTCTGTTGTAACTTCTCCACTTGCAACGATCAGCGCAAACGGCCCGCTTACATTTTGTGAGGGCCAGAATGTGATTTTATCTGCAACACCGGGTACGGGACTTTCCTATCAATGGACCAAACACAATATAAATATTCCAGGCGCCACAGGAAATTCGCTGAACGTTACAACTACAGGTAATTACAAGGTAGTGGTAACAAATGCGAGCGCCTGTTCGGATATTTCTTCTCCGAAAAACATTGTGGTCAATAGTCTGCCAGCAGCAACAGTAACTGAAAATGGCCCGTTAACATTTTGCGAAGGAGAAAATGTTTTATTGGCTGCTAATTCGGGAAGCGGATTAACTTATCAATGGAAGCAGGGAAATGCAAATATTCCCGGAGCCACAGATGTTTCATTCAACGCTTCAAATTCGGGTTCATATAAAGTAATTGTTACCAAAGCAAACGGATGTTCGAAAACATCTGTTAAAAAAACTGTTTTGGTTAATGATCTGCCTCCTGCAACCATCACTGCAAACGGACCCTTGACATTCTGCGAAGGGCAAAGCGTCAATTTAACATCGAATTCAGGTATCGGGCTAACCTATCAATGGACGAAACATAATTTCAATATTTCAGGAGCCACCAATACCTCCTATCTTGCAAAAAAAGCAGGAACTTACCGGGTGGTGATAACTAATTTGAACGGATGCACAAAATCATCAAATAAGCTGACTGTAACAGTTCCATGCAGGGAGGAAGAAGCTGGCGATATCAGCCAACGTGAAAGTTTCAGGGCCTATCCTAATCCTGCATCAGCAGTTACAACAATTGAAATGAATCTTCTGAACCCGGAGACTATTTCTATAAAGCTGCTTGATGTAACAGGAAAATTAATTGCAGATATTGCCAACGGATATGTTGAAGAAGGAAAACATGAATTTAATTTTGACGTGTCAGGGCTTGAAAGAGGTATGTATTTTATTTGCATTAATTCTGAAGGCAGAGCAAGAACAATCAAATTAGCGGTTGATGGAAATTGACCGGTAAAGTATATTTATCAAAACAGGCTGCGGAAAATACTTGCAGCCTGTTTTGTTTCCAGGAGAAATCAGGGTTGCAATTTTATTAACATCTTTTCAACTAATTTATAAACAAATACCGGGTTCACGGGCTTTTCACTGCATTGTTAATATTGTTAATAAGCTGTTAGAAAATAAAATCTTAAATTTGGAATAATATTTAATTTAGGAACACTATTCAGAACATTCTAAAATAATTTCAAAATGAAAAAATGTTATTATAATTACCTCGCTGTTGTTACGTGTATTTTCATGTCATGCAGCGATGCAAAAGAAGAAGTCGTCCCATCAGATACCACACCGCCTGTAATTACAATGCTTGGAAAAAATCCGGATTCGGTAATTGTAAAAACTGTAACCTCATATAACGATCCGGGAGCGACTGCAGTGGATGATAAAGATGGTGATATCACCAGTAAGATTGTCTATACTCCCCAGCCGTATGATTTTACTGCAACAGGAAGCTTTATAATTTATTATAATGTCGAAGATAATGCCCATAATGTTGCGGAAAAATTGAAAAGAACTGTTTTTGTTGTTACTGCTGCGGCAACCTACAATGCATCTTATGCTTGTTCCGGTGTTCCTTCAGGAACAGTAAATCTTACTTCAAATAATGCAAATGATACCATTACGATTCTAAATGTTTTTTCATCCGGCACTAACATAAAAGCTGCATTAAGTGGTACAAGTTATAACATATATCAGCAAACATTGATCACCGGCACTGAAATTACAGGTACTATAAACGCATCAGGAACTACTCTTAATGTTAATTTTTCAACTACAGGCATAATAAATGTAAGTAATTGCACGGCCACTTTCATTCGAAATTAAAAAACTTTTTCTCCATTAATATAAGTTGCTTTTACTTTTACGGAGAAAATTTTTTCCGGGGCAATTTTCATAATGTCATCTTCCAGGATAACAAAGTCAGCGAATTTTCCTTTTTCAATGCTCCCTTTTTCTTTTTCTTCAAAATTTGCATAAGCAGCCCAAACCGTCATTGCTTTCAGCGCCTGTTCCCTTGTTAAAGCATTCTCCATTTGGAAACCGTTTTGAGGCCTGCCCGGGACAGACTGATCCTTTCTGACCACCGCTGCATAAAATCCAAACAATGGATTGATGCTTTCCACAGGAAAATCGGATCCGTTGGCAATCATTCCATTTTGTTCCATTAATTGTTTGTAAGCGTAACATTCTTTCATGCGTTCTTTACCCAGCCGTTCCTCTATCCAATACATATCAGAAGTGGCATGAGTGGGCTGAACAGATGGAATGACAGAATATTTTCCGAATAAATTAAAATCATTTTCGCTGATTGTCTGGCAGTGTTCAATTCGCCAGCGCCTGTCATTTTTTTCTTTCAATACCTCACCATAGATATTCAACATTAAACGGTTGGCTGAATCCCCAATAGCATGAGTGCACATCTGAAAACCGTGATCATAAATTTCCTTTGCTGCCATTTTAAAGGAATCAATATCATGAAGCAGGAAACCATAATGACCGGGTTTATCGGAGTAAGGCCGCAGCAGGCAGGCGCCCCGTGAACCCAGCGCTCCATCCGCATATATTTTAAATGAACACACATTCAGCCGGTCGGTTTTTATTTTTCCTTTTTCAAAATAATAGTTCTTATCAGCTTCTTCAAATGAAATCATTGCATACACACGAATTTTTAATTTCCCTGCCTGCTGAAGTGAATCTATTGTTTCAATGCTATCGCGGGAAAGACCTGCATCACTTACCGTTGTAAGGCCCGCTTCAAAGCAGTTTTGCTGGCCTTTCATAAGAGCTTCCGAAATAAACTCATTCGAATATTCGGGAATAAATTTTTTTACACTGTCTTTTGCATTGTCAATTAAAATACCTGTGAGCTTTCCATTTTGCGTTTCCACTTCTCCACCCGGAATTTTTGTTTGTGCTGTAATTCCCGAAATGTCCAATGCTTTTTGATTTACCAGGATTGCATGGCCGTCCACGCGCATCAAATAAACAGGGATGTCCGGAAATAAACTGTCCAAAACTGATTTACCAGGATATTGCTGCACCTGCCAATCATTCTGGTCCCAGCCACGTCCTAATATCCAGCTGAATTTATTGGTCTTTGAATATTCTTTTACTTTATCAAGAACCTCATTAAAAGATGCAGTACCATACAAATTACATTTTACAAGATCTGTCGAATAGCCATAAAAATGACAATGCGGATCAATGAGTCCCGGGTAAACGGGCTTTCCTGTTAAATCAATTTTTTCTTTCGCATCATATTCCTGAATTTTTTCATTTGTTCCGGCATCAATAATTTTTCCATCCTTTACCGCAAATGCTTCAGCAATTGTAAAACTGCTGTCAACTGTGTAAACCACTCCATTATAATATACAGCATCAGCCATTTTTTTTGATTTGCAGGAAAAAAAGAAAAACAATATAATCAGAAAAAAAAATTGATTTGATATTTTGAAAGCCATTTGAATTTGCTTCGGATAAAAAATATCCTGCGAAAATAACACAAAAGACTTATGATGGTTTTTTTAAAATGTAGGATGTATTTGCCTGTGCCGTTGGTGTCATAACGATATCATTCAGGCAAACGTGGGAAGGGCGTGACGCTGCGAAATAGGCCACTTCAGCAATGTCTTCCGCTTTCAGCGGTTCATACCCGATGTACGCTTTCTTTGCCCTTTCTGCATCACCCTTAAATCTTACCAGTGAAAATTCGGTTTCGGCAGCCCCGGGGCTAATCGAAGTGACTCTTATTTTATGTTCCAGCAAATCAATACGCATGGATTTTGTCAGCGCATCCACAGCAAATTTTGTGGCACAATAAATATTTCCTTTTTGATATGCTTCCTTTCCGGCAATGGAGCTGAGATTAATAATATGTCCTTTTTTGTTTTCGATCATTAAGGGCATGATGGCTCTTGAAACAAACAGGAGCCCTTTCATATTCGTATCAATCATTGTTTCCCAGTCATCGGTATTGCCATCCTGTATAAGCGAGAGCCCCTGTGCAAGGCCCGCATTGTTTACAAGCACATCAATTTTTTTCCAATCGTAAGGAAGAGAATGCACTGCATCTTCAACAGCTTTCTTATCACGCACATCAAACGGAAGTGAAAATACTTTTACATTAAACGTGTTTTTAATTTCATCTTCGAGCGTTTTTAAACGGTCCGTTCTTCTTCCGTTAATGATCACATCATAACCATGTTCTGCAAATTTTATGGCAATGGCTTTTCCAAAGCCGGCTGTTGATCCGGTAATAAAAATGATTGGCATATTTATTTTTTTATGGTGAATTAAATTGCCGCAGATTCACAGATTAATTATTAAAAAAATCGCATCTGCGAATCTGCGGCTATTCAAAATTAATCATATTGATTCAACCCTTTTTCAATTCTTCCTATAGCTTGCTTAACTCTTTTTTTCCGGGTTTCTGCCTGCTTCGCATTTTCAATCCAGGTGATGTAATATTTCTTTTTTGACTCGGAAAAATTATTCCATTGAGCAGATGCCTTCTTGCTTTTCGAAATTGCTTTTTTAAAATCATCAGGTTCAGTGCGGGACAGCACAGCGTTTTCAAACACAACATCAACCATCTCGCCAATTGATTTTCCAATCTCATCCCGAAATTCTTTTTTCACCGGGAACCAATGCGAGCCATCACCGCGGGGCTGCAACGTGCCTTCTATAGGGTGATTGTCAATAGTCCCCCTGACATGGATATTTGTTTTTGAACCAAAAACTTTAAAGGCATCTCTTACTACGAGGTACGTCCACGCACCTTTGATGTCTTCGCGGTGGAGGCGGGTTTTGAGTCTTAGCTGGGGCATGTGAAATATATTTAATCTTTCAGGAGTTTTTCAACTTCCGTTTTGAGAATAGGAATATCTTCATTTACTACTTTCCAAATTACGTTTTTATCAACTGAATCATAAGCATGAACAATTCTGTTACGCATGCTGACAATAAGTTTCATATAGGAAATATCAAGGTCCGGATTTATTTTGATGATTCTGCTGGTTGCTTCTCCAATTACCTGCAATTCTCTCTCAACAGCACTTTGAATAGTGATATTTTTTGCAAAATAAAAATAATTTCTTTCACGGTTAAGATGGACATCAATCAATTCAATCCTGTATAAAATATCATTCAGAAATTTCTTTACCTCATCACTCATACAATGTGGTTTTTGTCTTGTTCATTACTTTGATGAAGTAAGGATTCCGTAAAGAAGGCTCAGTAACCAAATCAATTTCACGTTTAAATAAATCTTCTAACGCAAAAAGAATTTCAAAATAATTTTTACCATAAACAATAGGATCAAGCTCATCTTCAAATGCAATCAATAAATCAATATCGCTTTGATCATTAAATTTTCCATTCACAACAGAACCAAAAGCATACGCGCGTTTTACTTTATTCTCTTTAAGCAAACGGATTACTTCGGGAAGTTTTTCTTGAAATACAGGGTGAAGCATTATTGTTTAACTAATTTTTTCATCACCGTTTGGTTTTTTGATTCAGCCATCAAAAAATAAACTCCGGCAGAAAGGTTTTTAAAATTCAAAACAGTTTTTTGATCAGAAGATTTTTTCTGCATAACCGTTTTGCCAAATATGTCTTTGACGGAAATGGTGAAGTGTTCTGAAGTGTTATTTTCTACAGTAATAAAACCGGAAGCGGGATTGGGGTAAATTAAAACCCCGCTGTGCAATTCTGTTTCCTGAATTCCCGTAATTCCAATTAAAGTTTGAACATTGTTTGTACTGACAGGAGCATTAAAATCAAAAACAATATGGGCCCTGTTTTCAATTACCTGCCCGTTGATTAAACCCTGCAACGGGCGTATGCTGTATTTTACAAAACCGCAGCTTCCGGTAAAATTGGTTCCGCTGTCGGGTAAAAGAATGTTATTAAAATTAAATTCAACTATGCCGTTTTCGCTGATGGTAATCGTGCATGGATGGCTGCCCGCCTCTAATGTAAACGTACCAATGTTAAGCAATGAACTTAAGGTATCAATAATTGAAACGGTAAAAGCTGTATCGGTTCCGGTGTTTTGAAAATGCAGCGTGTAAGTGAGCAACGTGGTATCGGCTTGTTGTGGCAGTAAATTGGTTGACGGATACACTTCTTTATAATTAGGATCCCAACTGCCCTGAACTATCAAACGCAACTGGTCCTGGTTGTTGCTTTGATTTAAGTCGTTAATGTATGGATAAATGTCGCAACGGATTGTCACAGTATCACCATTACTCGCAGCGGCTGTATCAACAATAAATTCTGAAAAGAGATTTATGCTGTGAGTTGGGAGCAGGGTATCAACATTCCATTCAAGATAGTTTGGTAAAATGGTATCAGCTGCCGGATAAGAATTATTATAAATTAATGATGCGGGATAATCGAAGGTAACGGAAGAGGGTAATGAAACAGTACCGATATTAGATGCAGATAAAATAAAACCTGAAGTAAAACCCGGGCGCAGGGGTCCCAGACTGGTGATATTAATTTTTAAATCCTGTGCATTGGGCTCGGGTGTTAAAGCAAAATTATTTGCCGTGTCAACTTGTGAAGTCAGCGGAATGAATATGGCAGCGTCTGAAACAGGAAACCCGCTCAGGTAATGCGCAGGCAATACAGGAATTGAAATGGAATAATTGCCCTGGGGCACATAACAGTAATAATCGCCATCATTATTTGTTGATGCGTAATAATTGCCCGGATTAATATTTACAATTATATTTTGCAAAGGCACATCACCGGCATTAAATATTGAATCGTTGTTTACGTCACTGTAAACCTTTCCGCTGATGAGGTACTGTTCGTTTTTCAGTCTGTACCTGGAAAAGAAGATGTCCCGGTCGCCATTAGATGTTTTTGAAAATATTCCGGTTGACAGATCAAAATCTGCACTAAAATTAAAACCGCCTTGCATAAAAAGGAAGTCGTTATCATAAAGCTCCAAATTTCCTATCCCCCAGTTGGGTAAAGTTTTTGAAGATATCAGGTATCCGTTATGATCTGTTTTAAATAAAACATTTCCGGGTGGAAGAGATGGCAGCCCCCAGGTTGGATTTCCTGTCAAATTACCTCCAAACATTGCTGCCAGGTAAATGTTGCCTGAAGTATCGATGTCAAAATGCCCGGACATATCACTTGAAGAGCTGCCAAAGCCATGCCCCCAAATAAAATTCCCAAGACTGTCGTATTTGGCAAACAATGCTTCATTCATTCCGTTTGGTTGAATTATATAAGTTCCGGGTCCCGGATCTATATCAATAGGGACAGTTCGAATAAATCCTGACAAATAAATATTGTTTTGCTTATCCGTTTTAATATAACTGATAAAGTTTTCATCACCGGTCAAAAGTTTATGTAATATATAATTTCCTGAGTTATCATATTTCGCAAAATATTGACCTGAACCGATAATGACTCCTCCCAAATCAACAGTTCCGTCTGAAGGGCCTGTTATCAGGATATTTTCAGAATTGTCAACGCTTAAATCTATAATATAAACTGTTGTAAGATTTGAAGGTTGTAAAATTTTATAAAAGAGCAATTGTCCGGTATCAGAATATTTGGCAAAGAAAGCCGGTACTGTACCAAGCGAGTTTACAATAGCTTGCCCCGGGCCGGGATCAAAATCCATGTATCCCAGGTAAAAATTTCCATAAAGGAAAAAATTATTGCTCTTATCAACTGTCAAGCCCCATAGTATTGTACCTGAGGTTTCTAAATGTTTAGCAAATAATAAAGTTCCTGATGGTGAGTATTTAAAAAAGACCACGTTCATATCATTTCCACCATTGCTGGAAGTTATTGTATCATAGCTACCCTGTCCGTCCTGAATGATGGCATTATGGGTAAAATACCCTGCGACCAGGATATTTCCGTCTACATCTGTTTTGAAACCAAATAAAACACTGGTGTTGTAAAAAGCAACCACCCTGTGCCAAAGATAATTACCCGAAGAATCGTATTTAATTATTACATGATTAGAATAATTCGTAAGATTTAATAGTCCCATTGAAACGGTTGAATTTGAGTCAGGGTCAACATCGAAATCACTGAATGTTTCCAAAAATAATATGGTATTACCACTTGAGTCAATAGTGGAATAAGGGCCATAATTTGTAGTGCTGTCCCCTATTGTCTTTGTCCACTGATGTGAATACTGCGCATTACAACACACAACAGAAAAAGCAAACAAAAAGGAAAGTATAAATTTTTCCATTGTAAATTCGGACTATTTTGTATTCGTTGCTGAATTACATATTTCTCCTGTACTGCCCGCCTACTTCAAACAATGCATGTGTAATCTGCCCGAGCGAACAGTATTTTGAAACTTCCATCAGTTGCTCAAACATGTTTTGATTGGCAATTGCAACGTGCTGCAAATCGTGCAGCATTTTATCTTTTACAGGAGCATTCCGTTTATGCAATTCTTTCAGGGTGGTAATTTGCTCTTCCTTTTCTTTTTCTGTTGCACGGATAACTTCTTTAGGGAGAATGGTTGGAGATCCTTTGCTCGAAAGGAAAGTGTTCACCCCGATGATGGGGTATTCACCTGTATGTTTCAATGTTTCATAATACAAGCTTTCTTCCTGTATCTTTCCACGCTGGTACATGGTTTCCATGGCGCCCAGCACTCCGCCCCGTTCCGTAATATTGTCAAATTCCATGAGTACAGCTTTTTCAACCAGGTCAGTCAGCTCTTCAATAATAAAGGATCCCTGCAAAGGGTTTTCATTTTTTGCCAAACCTAATTCGCGGTTGATGATTAACTGAATGGCCATCGCCCTGCGCACACTTTCTTCTGTCGGGGTGGTGATGGCTTCATCATACGCATTTGTGTGAAGCGAATTGCAGTTATCGTAAATTGCATACAATGCCTGCAACGTGGTCCGTATATCATTAAAATCAATTTCCTGTGCATGCAACGAGCGTCCTGAAGTTTGAATGTGATACTTCAGCATTTGCGAACGCTCATCTGCATGGTATTTTAATTTCATGGCTTTCGCCCAAATACGTCTTGCAACTCTTCCGATAACAGAATATTCCGGGTCAATTCCATTGCTGAAAAAGAAAGATAAGTTTGGAGCAAATGCATTGATATCCATTCCGCGGCTCACATAGTATTCAACATAGGTGAAGCCATTGGCAAGCGTGAAAGCCAGTTGCGAAATCGGGTTTGCCCCTGCCTCTGCAATATGATAACCTGAAATGGAGACAGAATAAAAATTGCGGATTTTATTTTCAATAAAATATTGCTGCATGTCGCCCATCAGGCGCAATGAAAATTCCGTTGAAAAAATACAGGTGTTTTGCGCCTGGTCTTCTTTCAGAATATCCGCCTGGACAGTTCCGCGAACCTGTGAAAGGGTTTGTGCTTTTATTTTATCATACACATCTTTAGGCAAAACCTGGTCGCCTGTAACACCCAACAACATTAATCCCAAGCCGTCATTTCCCTCCGGAATTTCATAATTGTATTTTGGCCGCTTTACCTCACCCCGGCCCTCTCCAACGGAGAGGGAGTAAAGCGCTTCAATTTTTTTCTCAACTTCGTTCTGTAATTTATTTTCTTTGATGTACAATTCACATTGCTGATCAATAGCAGCATTCATAAAATATGCAGCGAGGATCGAAGCCGGGCCATTGATGGTCATGGAAACAGAAGTAGCGGGATTACATAAATTAAATCCGCTGTACAATTTTTTCGCATCGTCAAGGCAGCAAATACTTACACCACTGTTGCCCACCTTGCCATAAATATCAGGACGATAATCAGGGTCGTGACCATACAGCGTGACAGAATCAAAAGCTGTGGACAAGCGTTTTGCAGGCAAGCCATGTGAAACGTAATGGAAACGTTTGTTCGTTCTTTCCGGGCAACCTTCGCCCGCAAACATTCTTGCAGGATCCTCTCCTTCGCGCTTAAAGCGGAAAACTCCGGAGGTAAAAGGAAATTCGCCCGGAACATTTTCCTGTAAAATCCATTTCAATAAATCGCCCCAGGCTTTGTACTTCGGTAAAGCAACTTTAGGAATCTTCTGGTGCGACAAGGATTCACTGAATGTCTGAATCTTTAAAACTTTTTCGCGCACTTTAAATTCGTAAAAATCTTTCTTGTATAAATCAACTTTGCCCGGAAATTCTTCAATTAGTTTTTTATTGTTTCCATCGAAGCTTCTTTCAAGTTCAGCGTATTCTTTTTTTAACGCTTCGACAACTTTTGAATTTTGACTTTTATCTTTTGACTTTCCTAAGACTTCAATCGTTTCATAAATGCTGTAAAGTTTCTGAGCGAGATCACATTGTTCTTCCACCCATTGGTCATAGCCGCGATTGTTTTCCGAAATCTCCGAGAGGTAGCGCGTGCGGTTTGGGGGAATGATGTAAATTTTTTCACTCATTTCTTCCGTCACATGAAAATCGCTTTTCAGATCAGCGCCTGTTTTTTCTGAAATTTTATTCATCACAGCTTTATAAAGCTGGTTCATTCCGGGATCGTTAAATTGTGATGCGATGGTTCCGAACACAGGAATTTTCGCATCATCTTCATTGAACAATTTATGATTGCGTTTGTATTGTTTTTTTACATCGCGCAATGCATCCATTGCTCCGCGCTTGTCAAACTTGTTCAGTGCAATGATGTCTGCAAAATCAAGCATGTCAATTTTTTCTAACTGAGTTGCAGCACCGTATTCAGGGGTCATCACATATAATGAAACATTACTGTGATCTGTAATTTCAGTATCACTCTGGCCAATTCCGGAAGTTTCCAGGATAATCAAATCATAATGCGCAGCTTTCACAACATCCACAGCCTCCTTCACGTGCACACTCAAAGCAAGGTTGCTCTGGCGCGTGGCGAGTGACCGCATATACACACGGGAATTACGAATGGAATTCATCCTGATCCTATCGCCCAATAAAGCCCCTCCTGTTTTTCTTTTAGAGGGGTCAACGGAAATAATAGCAATTGTTTTTTCCTTAAACTCCAGTAAAAACCTTCTTACCAATTCATCAATGAGCGAAGATTTGCCTGCTCCGCCAGTACCCGTAATTCCCAAAACAGGAGTGTTGCCTGTTTGAGGTTTGAGGCTTGAAGTTATTTTCGGATAAAACTTTTCAAATTCGTTATGATTATTTTCTGCGCATGAAATTAACCGTGCAATTGCGTTCGGATTTTTTTTGGTGAGTTCGTCTACTTCTCCGTTCAAATTTATTCCTGTGGCAAAATCGCATTTCTGCAGCATATCATTTATCATTCCCTGCAATCCCATTGTCCTTCCATCATCCGGGTGATAGATGCGCGTGATCCCGTAAGCCTGTAACTCCTTTATTTCTTCAGGAAGAATAGTTCCGCCACCTCCGCCAAAAATTTTAATGTGGCTGCAGCCTTTTTCTTTCAGCAAATCATACATGTATTTGAAATACTCAATGTGGCCGCCCTGGTAAGAAGTCATGGCGATTGCATTCGCATCTTCCTGTATTGCACATTCAACCACTTCCTGGGCGCTGCGGTCATGACCCAGGTGAATTACTTCTGCACCGCTTGCCTGTATAATCCTCCGCATAATATTTATGGAAGCATCATGCCCGTCAAATAACGATGCAGCCGTTACAATGCGGATTTTATTTTTGGGTTTATATGCCGTTACCTGCTCCATTTTTTTTATGCCTTTTCCTTCATTTGCAAATATAGATAATCAGCAGTAGCTTTTCTAAATTAATTTCGGCTTCTGCCCTGCACCTGCAACCGGTCAATTTACCTCTGAAAAGAGTGTCCTGACTTATCAGCCGTTTACCTGTTTGTGTTTTTGTATATGTTTGCCTCAAATTGAAGCGGCAATATGTTTTTTGTACTCTCCAAAATCCTTTATTTTATTTTTTCACCCCTCAATTGGATTATTGCTCTTTTGTTATCGGGTCTTATTACAAAAAAGGCAACCCGGAAAAGAAGGTTGATAAAATCAGGGATTGTATTGTTAATCCTTTTTACCAATCCTTTTATCCTGAATTTTTTTATGCATGGGTGGGAAATTCCATCCCGAAGAATTGATTCGATCAAAGAACCTTATGATGTCGGAGTGGTGCTTGGCGGAGCCATGAGATATTATAATTCTTCGATGGACAGAGTGGTGTATGGAACCAGTGTGGACCGTTTTATGCAATGTATCCAGCTTTATAAAGAAGGAAAAATAAAAAAGATTCTTATTTCGGGAGGAAGCGGCATGCTGCTTCAGCAGCAATATAAAGAAGCTGAACATTTAAGAAAAGTTTTGGTTACAATGAATATTCCTGACAAGGATATTCTCATCGAAAACCGATCTAAGAATACAAGAGAGAATGCAGTATTCAGTTCAAAAATTCTAAAAACAGAATTTCCCGGAAAAAAAATTTTACTGATTACTTCAGGATATCACATGCGAAGATCATTGGGCTGTTTTAAAAAAGCAGGGGTTAATCCCGACCCGTTTTCTGTGGATGAACATTCTGGTAAATTACAATTTACCCCTGATAAATTAATAGTTCCCGATCCAGCTATACTGGAATCGTGGGATATTTTATTGCATGAATGGATTGGATATGCCAGCTATTGGTTTGCCGGATATGTTTGAGCTGAACTTTTATCTTTTCTCCGTTACAGGTTTTTCACCAGCATTGTGTGTTTTAAAAAAATCATGTAGGTTTGCCGACCTTAAAAAAATCAAATGAAAAATTTATCTTTAATACTGAATTTTGTTTTACTCATCGCAGTTGCGTTTTTGTATTACAAAGTTTATTCTGCAAAAAATATTTCTCCTGCTGCTGCCACCCGGGTTCCTGTCGGCCCATCTTCAATCGTATATGTAAATTCGGATTCGCTGCTTGATAATTATCCTTTTTTTACCAGGCTGAAAAATTCATTGGAAAAAAAGCAGGACAGCATTGAAAATATTCTGAAGAACCGGGGCAAGGCATTGGAGAACGATATCAAAGCATACCAGGAAAAAGGCGCCACCATGAACGACCAGGAACGCCAGGCAAATGAAGAAGCGCTCGGAAAAAGACAACAGGAGCTGATGATGTACAAGGAAGATATGACCAGTGAAATGGCGAGAGAAGAAGAAAACCTGAATGATACCCTGCACAATAATCTTATCAGCATTCTCAAAAAATTTAACAGGGATAAAAACTACCATTTCATTCTTGGATATCAAAAAGGAAGCGGAATCCTTTTGGCAAGCGATTCGCTCGATGTTACAAAACAGATTATTGAAGAATTGAATAAAGAAAAGTCGGAAAAGTAATTACAGGCTGTTCAGCTGTTCTTCCAGCACTTTTATTTTTGCCTCTGCATCATTTTTTTTCTTTTGTTCATTGGCAATGATTTCAGGCTTTGCATTGGAAACAAATTTATCATTCATCAGCTTTGCCATTACTGATTTTAAAAACCCCCTGTTGTAATCAATTTCTTTTTTCAATTTTTCTTTTTCAGCTTCCACATCAATTCTGCCTTTTAACGGCACAAAAAACTCAACATTGCCGGATATAAAAGATGCTGCATTTTCAATTTTATTACCGGTATGATAAACTGAACTGAGATTGCATAATTTTTTTATGATCGGTTCAAACGATTTGCTCACCTCGTTTTCTTCCATCCTGATAAATAATTCCAGGGATTCCTTAGGCGAAATATTTTTTTCATTCCTGATTGTACGAATACCAACGATCGTTTCCTGCATTGCGGAAAAGCGTGTTAAAACTTCCGCATCAAACTTACTTTCTTCAGGCCATGGAGCAACAATAATGCAATCCATTTCATCGCGCTCATCTATAAGATGCCAGATCTCCTCGGAGATGAAAGGCAGGAAAGGATGCATTACTTTTAAAAGATCTTCAAGAAATTCGATCGTTGAATTGTACGTGTAAGGATCTATCGAAAGTGATTGCCCGTTCACAAAATCCGGTTTGACAATTTCAAGATACCATGAGCAAAAGTCATCCCACACCAACTTATAAGTTGCCATCAGGGCCTCTGAAATTCTGTACTTCGAATAAAGGTCATTGATGTTGAAAATTTCCGCACTTAGCTTTGCACTGAACCAGTCAATAGCACCCTGGTTTTTTTCTGAAGGATGGCCATCTTCTACCTTCCAGCTTTCTATCAACCGGAATGCATTCCATATTTTATTGGAAAAATTTCTACCCTGTTCGCATAATAATTCATCAAATAATAAATCATTTCCGGCAGGTGAAGCTAACAGCATGCCGACACGAACTCCATCCGCTCCATACTTTGCAATTAAGTCTAACGGGTCAGGAGAGTTGCCAAGTGACTTGGACATTTTTCTTCCCTGTTTGTCGCGAACAATGCCTGTGAGGTAAACATTCGTAAACGGTTTTTCATTCTTATACTCGTATCCGGCAATAATCATTCTTGCCACCCAGAAAAAAAGTATTTCAGGAGCCGTGATCAAATCACTTGTCGGGTAGTAATATTTTATTTCAGGATTATCGGGATGCTCAATTCCATCAAACAGGCTGATCGGCCAAAGCCATGATGAAGCCCATGTGTCCAACACATCTTCATCCTGGCGTAAACTTAGACTTTTGTCCAGATTGAATCGGGATTGAGTTTTGAATTTTTCTAAAGCTTCTTCTTCTGTTTTTGCAACTACATAATTACCCTCTTCATCATACCATGCCGGAATCCGCTGCCCCCACCATAATTGCCTTGACAAGCACCAGTCGCGGACATTTTCCATCCAATATTTATAGGTATTTATAAATTTTGATGGGATTAAATTTACTTCTCCATTTACAACCGCTTCCAATGCAGGTTTACTGATTTCTTTCATTTTCAAAAACCATTGCATGGATAAACGCGGTTCAATCACCGCATCAGTCCGCTCGCTATGACCAACCTGGTGAGAGTACTCTTCCATCTTCTCGATCAAACCATCCTCTTCTAATTTCTTCAAAGCAGCCTTTCGTGCGGCAAAGCGATCCATACCGACAAAAACTTCACCAGCCTGCGAAATGGTTCCGTCTTCATTCAGCGTATCAATCACAGGGAGGTTGTGTCTTTTCCCGATTTCATAATCCACGGTGTCATGAGCAGGAGTGACTTTCAGGCAACCCGTTCCAAATTCCTTATCAATTGCATCATCCGTTATAACCGGAACGGAACGGTTGACTAACGGCACAATCACATTTTTTCCGTGAAGGTGCTTATACCTTTCATCATCGGGATGAACGGCAACAGCCACATCACCCATAATTGTTTCAGGCCTTACTGTTGCTACAGTCAGGTAACCATCACCTTCCTCATATTTATATTTTACAAAAACAAGTTTTGAATTTACATTTTTGAAAATTACTTCTTCATCACTTACAGCAGTTTTTGCAACAGGATCCCAGTTTACCATGCGCAGGCCTCTGTAGATATGACCCTTGTTATACAAATCAATAAAAACATTGATGACGTCACGATAATATTCGTCATCCATCGTAAATCGTGTTCTGTCCCAATCACAGCTTGCGCCAAGTTTTTTTAACTGCTCTAAAATGATTCCGCCATATTTTTCCTTCCATTCCCAGGCATATTTCAGAAATTCTTCTCTCGTCAAATCTGATTTCTTTATCCCGCGTTCACGAAGCATGGCAACTACTCTTGCCTCCGTAGCAATCGAAGCATGGTCCGTTCCCGGAACCCAGCAGGCATTTTTACCCTGCATCCGCGCACGCCTGATGAGCACATCCTGGATGGTGTTGTTCAACATGTGTCCCATGTGAAGCACTCCCGTTACATTCGGTGGAGGAATTACAATGGTATACGCTTCACGGTCATCCGGTACTGATTTAAAAAAATTTTGCTTCAGCCAATAGCTGTACCACTTGTCTTCAACAGTTGACGGGTCGTATATTTTAGGTAATTCAATCATTATTTTAAAAATGTTTTCTCCGGAGCAGTCCTGTGGACAAAGATAGAAAACGAAGATGGGTTTTAGAAATTAAACTTCGCAAAACAGTGTTAAAAATATTTTAAAAATTTAATTCCATCATTGTATCGGCACGCTGGTAACGGTCCTTTTGTTCCTGCGTTACCGGGATATAAACAAAGCCGAGCTTTTCATATAAATGCAGGGCCGGTTTAAGGCTGCTGTTGGTTTCGAGAACAACTTTCTGCGCATTATTTTCTTTTGCAATCCTGATCATTTCCAGGCCGATCTTATAACCGATTTGTTTTCCCTGCATATTTTCAGAAACAGCCATTTTAGCTAATTCGTAAGTATTATTATTTTGCTTTATCAGCGCGCATGTACCCACAATTTCATTTTTATATTTTGCAAAAACAATAAATCCACCGTTATCAATAATCTGGTATTGCGGATCGTTGAGCATTTTCAAATCTTCAGTTTCAACAACAAAAAATTTTTTGATCCAATGAAGATTTAATTCCCTGAATGCATCAGCATATTCAGGACGATATTGAATAAGCTCAATGTTTTCTTCTTCCATTTTCTTAATTCAATTGCAAAAGTGCGCAATAAAAAAATTGTTAGGAAATACGGCTGCAATCGCTTTTATTTACACCCTCTTTGAAACAAAATTTATGTTCAAATTAAATCTTACGACAAAAATTTTTATCGGGTTAATTTTAGGAATTATTGCCGGGTACTTTTATCGCAATACCCATGCATTAAGTTCAGACTATGAAAATTTTGCAAACAACATTCAAATACTCAGCGATATTTTTTTACGGTTGATAAAAATGATTATTGCCCCGCTCGTCTTTTCGGTGCTGGTTGTCGGAATCGCAAAAGTGGGTGATTTCAAAAGTGTGGGAAGGATCGGGTTAAAAACAATTTCATATTTCTACTTTGCAACTGTACTGGCGCTGTTGCTTGGATTGTGCCTTGTTAATTTTTTTGAACCGGGAAAAGTTATGCAGCTTACCCTTCCTGCCGAGTCTGCTGCTTCGGGAGTTCCAGGCAAAGGAATCAATTTAAAAGATTTCGTATCTCACATCATTCCAAAAAGTGTGATTGAAGCGATGGCAAACAATGAAATTCTTCCCATCGTGGTTTTTGCCATTTTTTTCGGGGTAGGCGCGGCAGCTTATGGAGAGAAAGCTAAACCCGTAGTAAATGCATTGGATGCCGTTTCTCATATCATGTTTAAAGTGACCAACTATGTTATGGCATTTGCACCATTCGGGGTATTCGGTGCAATTGCGGCCATTGTTGCAAAACAAGGCCTGGGAGTAATTTCAGGGTATCTTTATCTCATTGCAACATTTTACGGAGGGTTGATTTTCTTCTGTTTAATAATTTTAGGATTGATCTGTTTATCCCTGAAAATCCCCTATTTCAAATTATTGTCGCATGTAAAAGAACCGATGATCCTTGCGTTTTCAACCGCAAGCTCTGAATCTGCATTTCCGAAAACAGTCGAAGCATTGGAAAAATTCGGTATCAGCAATCGTATTGTAAGTTTTGTTTTGCCTTTAGGATATTCCTTCAATCTTGATGGCTCCATTATGTATATGGCGTTTGCCACTCAATTTATAGCCCAGGCTTACGGAATGGAATTAAGCGCACAGCAGCAAATTACCATGCTTCTTATATTATTAGTCACAAGCAAGGGAGTGGCAGGCGTACCCCGCGCATCGCTTGTGGTGATTGCAAGCATGCTGTCCGCGTTTAAAATTCCTGAGGCGGGATTACTGCTGCTGCTCGGGATTGACCAGTTCCTGGATATGGGCCGCTCTGCAACTAACGTAATTGGCAATGCTGTTGCTGCAGCAGTCATTTCAAAATGGGAGAAGGAAACATGAGAATCAGTTAAATTATTTTGCAGGGTGTTTTTACATTTGTATATTCGTCCATTAATTATAAGCGGGAATAGCTCAGTTGGTAGAGCGCTGGCTTCCCAAGCCGAAGGTCGCGGGTTCGAGTCCCGTTTCCCGCTCAGTGAAGATTTTATTTTTCTGTTCACTCAATTTTAATCTGTATCTGAATAAATTTGTATTCCTGTTTTATCTGCTCGTCTGATCGTAGAAAATGTATAAATTTCAGCAACATTGTTTCATAAAAAATTCATTGACTTCCAAGTAGTTTTGGCAACAAAATTGAATTAGCTCTCGTATTCCAATCAATCCTTATATTTGCTTTCAAATAAAAAAAACAGACAATGAAAAAAACAATTTACTCAATCATTTTGTTCATGGCAGTTGGTTTGGTTGCAATGGCACAGGATGAAAAAACAGCACCCGCTGCAGCGGATAACAGCAATGATCCCAATGCACCGGAAATTACATTTGAATCGGATGTCCATGATTTCGGAACCATAGAATTCGGGGGAAACGGGGTGTATGATTTTAAATTTACGAATACCGGTAAAAGCCCGCTGATAATTTCCAACGCGCGCGGGTCATGCGGATGCACAGTTCCCAAATGGTCAAAAGAGCCCATTAAGAAAGGTGAAGCCGGTGAAATTAATGTCAGCTATGATACTAAACGCCCGGGGCCTTTCACAAAGACGGTAACGATTACCTCGAATGCAAAAACTGCAACCAAAGTAATAACGATAAAAGGAGTCGTTCAATCGCAGGAAGAAACGGAAAGCACCACCCCGTTTAAAAAAGATGCCGGAAGCCCTCTTGAAAATACCTCGCATCATAATTAAAAATAAAAACTATTATTAAACAAATAAATTAAAACAAAAAATCCAAAATGAAAAAAACAATTTTATTAGTTTCCATGTTCATTGCTTTCACTGCTGCAACTAAAGCACAAAATGACAAAGCAACTCCGCCAACGGTAGCTCCTGCTGCCACTCCGGCAACTGTTACACCTGCAACCACTCCGGCAGCAGCGCCTGCGCAGGATAACCCGAATGCTGCCGACTTTAAATTTGAAAAAGAAGAGTACAATTTTGGCACTATTAAACAAGGCGACAAAGTTGAATTTGATTTTTCTTTTGTTAATTCAGGCAAAGACCCGCTTGTAATTACTGATGCACATGGTTCATGCGGTTGCACCGTTCCTACCTGGCCAAAAGAGCCGATCAAAAAAGGTGAAAAGGGAATGATACATGTAACATTTAACTCTGCAGGTAAAATGGGAATGCAGGACAAAACCGTTACATTGAACTCAAACGCAAAATCAAATCCGAAAGTTCTTCATCTGAAAGGAACTGTTGAAGCTCCTCCTGCACCGGCTGCAGATCAAAAACCGGCTGAGCAGAAGCCTGCTGAAACTCCTAAAAACTAAGAGCGCTTAGAAATATTCCGTTCTTATAAATTTTTAATAAATTTGTATCCCCTTCGATTTCCCGGAGGGGATACTTATTTTAAAACTATGCCGGCTATTTCAAAAAAAGGCGTGCAAATGCCGCTCTCACCTATCCGAAAGCTTGTTCCCTTTGCAGAACAGGCAAAAAAAAGAGGAATAAAAATTTATCACCTCAATATCGGGCAACCTGATATTGAAACCCCGGATACAATGCTGAACGCTATTAAAAATAATACACTCAAAGTGATAGAATACAGCCATTCGGCCGGTATTGAATCCTACAGGAAAAAGCTCACCGGGTATTATAAAAAGTTCAATATTGATTTAGATTATACGGATATCATTGTTACAACCGGGGGATCTGAAGCCATTGAAATTGCCATGATGAGCTGCATGAACCCGGGTGATGAAATAATTATTCCCGAACCCTATTATGCAAATTATAACGGATTCTCCACCCAGGCAGACGTTAAAGTAATACCGGTTTTTTCTTCCATTGAGAGCGGTTTTGCACTTCCCCCGATCAGTGAATTTAAAAAAGTGATCACTCCCAAAACAAAGGGAATTATGATCTGCAACCCAAGCAATCCGACAGGTCATTTATATACAAAAGAAGAAATCGAGTCGTTGAAAGAGCTGATCATTAAATATGACTTATGGCTTTTTGCAGATGAAGTGTACAGGGAGTTCTGTTATGATGACAAAGAATATTTTTCCGTCATGCACATCAAAGGGATTGAGCAAAATATTGTGCTGCTGGATTCCATCAGTAAAAGGTACAGCGCCTGCGGGGCACGTATTGGCGCTTTTATTTCTAAAAATAAAGAGGTAATGGCAACCGCTTTAAAATTTGCACAGGCACGTTTAAGCCCTCCTACTTTCGGGCAAATTGCCGGTGAAGCAGCCATTGATACACCTCCCTCCTATTTTGAAAAAGTAAAAAAAGAATACGTTGCACGCAGGGATTACGTGGTGGAATCATTAAACAAGCTGGAAGGAGTATTTTGTCCGAAACCCAGTGGCGCATTTTATTGTATTGTTCAATTGCCCATTGATGATTCTGATAAATTTTGCCAGTGGCTCTTAGAAAAGTTCGAATACAATAAGCAAACAGTCATGCTGGCTCCCGCTACCGGCTTTTACAGCAAGCCCGAACTGGGAAAAAAACAAGTGCGCCTCGCTTATGTTTTAAATCTTGATGATTTGAAAAATGCAATGGCTTGTCTTGAAAAAGCTTTGATGGAATACCCGGGAAGAGAAATTCAAAATTTAAAAGCGGCAACAGTGCATGCCTGATTTTTTAAAGGTACGGTTTCATCAATTCATTAATTGACGAATAGCTTTTTTCAACGGCTTTTTTCAACTGTTCTTTATTCATCCATTTTGCTTCTTTAATTCCCTCTTCTCCCTGCAATTTGAAACCGGAAAAACTTTTACAGCTCATTTCAAACCAAAATGTTTTTTTGAGAATTTTTTTTTCTTTGTGCGAATAAGTGTGATAGGTTGGGATTAACTCATGTACAATTTCACAATCACACACACCCGTTTCTTCGCACACCTCACGCAGCGCGGCTTCCTCTGGCGATTCACCTTTTTCAATTTTTCCTTTCGGCAAATCCCATTTTCCAAGGCGGTAAATCATCAGCAATTCTTTCTTTTCATTCCATACCAATCCTCCTGCCGCTTCAAGCACTTTGAATTGTCCGCAAAATTTCTCCCAGAGCAATTTTTCATCTTCAGAAAATAAAAGTACTCCTTCGTAACCGGTATTGGAAGAAAGCATCGCGTAAGCCGTATGAATTTCTTTTTCTGATCTGTAATCTATTTCCGGGATATTCTTACCCGAAACCCCGGTGGTATTTTTTCGGGAAGTTAAATAAAGCGGCTTGTCATTTATAAAAACTTTGTACATTGTGCCCGGTTATGAAAGAATATACCGCCTCAAAAATAGCCGAATTCCTGTTGCAAATCAAAGCGATAAAATTACAGCCGTATGAACCGTTTACATGGGCATCAGGATGGAAATCGCCTATCTATTGTGACAACAGGGTTTCCTTATCGCATCCTAAAATCCGAACGTACATCCGGCAGGAACTGGTTAAAACCATAGAAGAAAAATTCGGTCGGCCGGATGTTATTGCAGGGGTGGCTACAGCTGCCATTGCGCAGGGAGCGCTGGTGGCCGAAGCGATGGGTTTGCCATTTGTGTATGTGCGCCCGTCACCCAAAGAGCATGGCAGGAAAAATCAGATAGAAGGAGAAGTTCATCCGTCTCAATCTGCTGTAGTGATCGAAGATTTGATTTCCACGGGAAAAAGCAGCCTGCTGGCAGTGGATGCATTACGTGAAGAAAAATTAATAGTTAAAGGAATGGTTTCCATTTTCACGTATGGGTTCCAGGTTGCGCAGGATAATTTTAAAAAAGCGAATTGCCCTGTTTATTCACTGAGCAATTATGAAACACTTTTGAAGCATGCCCTCGAATCAAATTATATTAAGGAAACAGACCTCGAAATGCTGAATGCCTGGCGTAACAGCCCCGAAACATGGAACGGGAACCAGGAATAGTAAATGCTGAATGCTGAATTATAAATTATGAGCAGGAAGAAATTAAAAATAAAAAATGACCAGGATTGAAAGTGAAAAAACGTTGATCAATAAATCTCCTTCAGAAGTATTTTCATTGCTGGGTGATTTCAACAACTATGAATCCATGATGCCTGAACAAGTCACAGATTGGAAATCAACAGCAGATGAATGCAGTTTCACCATTAAGGGAATGGCAAGCCTCGGAATGAAAATAATATCTAAAACTCCTGAGTCCGAAATAAAAATTATAAAAAATGGCAAGGCTCCTTTTGACTTTGTATTATTCTGCATGATCGGGCCTTCCGGTGATCATCCCGGCAGTTCATTCCTGCAACTGGTTTTTGATGCTGATTTAAATCCGTTTCTCAAAATGATGGCGGAAAAGCCTTTGAAAAATTTTCTCAATTTACTTGTGAGTAATTTTAAAAAAAATTCGGGGACCTGAGAAAAAATGATTTTTGTTCACCGGTTTTTTCACTGCTGAATTTTGGTAATGGGTCAGTTTAGCTTTTTTGTGCCTCTTAGTGCCTTTGCGGCTTTGTGGGCAAAATAATTTTTAAAGTCTAACCACAAAGTTTCATTAAAAGGTTTCAAAGGAAGAGACAACTTGAAATTTAAATTGACCCCTTGCCTGAATTTTAATCAAAAACGCTTTTTTTGTGCCTCTTAGTGCCTTTGCGGCTTTGTGGGCAAAATAATTTTTAAAGTCTAACCACAAAGTTTGATTAAAAGGTTTCAAAGGAAGAGACGGCTTGAAATTCAAATTGACCCCCTGCCTGAATTTTAATCAAAAACATATTTTATCTCCTTAAAGTTCAGCTTAATTTTTTCGCCATTCTTTTTTTCAAGCAATAACCTGCCATCTTCATTGATTCCTTTGATAGTCGCTATTATTCTTTCATTTGAAATCTCAAACTGTGATAATTCTCCCTTCCTGTATAATTTACTCAAATAAAAAATGCGGATGAGATCAATTTTTTTTTCATTTAATATATTATACCATTTAGAAAAACAAATACAAAGTTTATTCAATACATCATTGATCAAAAATAATTTTCCTGTTTCCAAAAAAAATGATGTGGCTTCAGGAGAATATGTTCTGAAGCGTTCCTGATTGATATTGATGCCAACACCTGCAATTGCATATTGAAATTGGTTTCCGCTGATGCCGGTCTCAATAAGAATACCGGCAATTTTTTTTCCGTTCACAAGGATATCATTGGGCCATTTAATCGTAACATTTTTTTTCAATTCTGTTTTGATCATTTCATGAACAGATAAAGCAATGCATTGGTTAAATAAAAAATGGTCAGCAACAGTAAGTGAAGGATAAAAGATAAAACTTGCAAGCAGGTTCTCCTCTTTATTACTTTCCCAGGACGTTTCGCGTTGCCCTCTTCCGTTTTCCTGGAAGTCAGCCATTATGACAGTACCTTCCACAGGTTTTTCTTTTTGAATCAACTCCGCAGCATACGAATTGGTTGAAGGGATGCTGGAAAGCCTGATAAGATTTTTTCCGATTTCAATCATGGTTATGATGATTTAAAACTGATTTTTTCCGTCTGTAAAATGGCAAATTTTTCGTGACCTAAAATTCACTATTTTTGTACAAATTTATGTAAACCTGTTGGATGGTCAAACCAAAAAAGCTTCGCATTTCAAAACCGAAATCAAAAAAGAAAAAAGATGCCGTTGAAGAATTGCGCGATGCAATTATAAGAGGGATGCAGGAGAAAAAAGGTCATGAAATTACGAGCCTTGATTTGAGAAAAACAGGAAACTCCGTTGCCGATTGTTTTATAGTTTGCCACGGAGAATCAACCACGCAGGTAGAAGCAATTGCAAAATCGGTAGAAGAGCAGGTATATAAAGAACTTAAGGAAGATCCTGCACACAGGGAAGGATTTCAGAACCTGGAATGGGTATTACTGGATTATTACAATGTGGTAGCACACATTTTTGTAAAGGAGCGCAGAGAATTTTATGGTATTGAGCGGTTATGGGCTGATGCAAAAATCTTAAACATCGCTAACAACTATTAACAAGTTTTAACAAACAGCCAGAAATGGCAAAATGTCAAGTGGCATAATACTTGACTTCGCATGAAATTCAACTTTTAGTACTAACGAATGGCAGAGAAAGAGAAAAAAAATAAAAGCGAGAAGAAAAGCAGCAAGAGCCCTCTTGGAAATATTCCCAAGCCGTCTTCGCCAAAATTTAATTTTAATTTTTATTGGCTGTATGGTTTGGTCATCATCGTTATCCTCGCCATAAATTTTATGGACTGGGGCAACCGTGCCCATCAAACCAACTGGCAGGAATTTGAAACAAAATTTTTGAAATCAGGTGATGTTGATCATGTGGAAGTAGTAAACAAGGAAAAGGTTTTTGTTTATATTAAAAAAGATAAATTAGGAAAAGACGAATATAAAGCCGTCCGGAATAAAGCTTTTGGAAACGCACTCAATGAAGGGCCTCATTATTATTTTACGATAGGCGATGTGGGAAGCTTCGAGAAAAAAATGGAAGAGTCGCAAAAAAATTTAGCGGATGATCAAAAGGTAGGGATCAGTTATAATAATAATGACCGGAACTATTGGGATATATTGATGAGCTGGCTCCTCCCGTTTGCATTGCTGATCGTGCTTTGGGTTTTTATCATGCGAAGAATGGGCGGTGGCGGTGGCGGAAGCCAGATTTTTAACATTGGAAAATCAAGAGCTACTCTTTTTGATAAAGACCTTCATGTAAAAGTTACTTTTAATGACGTGGCCGGCTTGGAAGAGGCGAAAGTAGAAGTAATGGAAATCGTTGACTTCCTCAAAAATCCTAAAAAATATACCCAGCTTGGCGGAAAAATTCCAAGAGGTGCATTGCTTGTCGGCCCTCCGGGAACTGGAAAAACGTTGTTGGCAAAAGCTGTTGCCGGTGAAGCACAGGTTCCGTTTTTCTCTCTTTCAGGATCTGATTTCGTGGAAATGTTTGTAGGTGTGGGTGCATCGCGTGTTCGTGATTTATTCCGCCAGGCAAAAGAAAAAGCGCCTGCCATTATTTTTATTGATGAAATCGATGCTATCGGCCGCGCGCGCGGAAAAGCTCCGTCATTCAGTGCAAATGATGAACGGGAAAGCACACTAAATCAATTATTGACGGAGATGGATGGTTTTGCAAGCAACAGTGGTGTGATTATTCTTGCAGCAACCAACCGTGCCGATGTGCTCGATCGCGCCCTGATGCGCCCGGGCAGGTTTGACAGGCAAATTTATGTGGAGCTTCCTGATTTGAATGGAAGAAAAGAAATTTTCCTTGTGCATTGCAAACCATTGAAACTGGATAAATCTGTTGACATTGATTTTCTTGCGAAGCAAACTCCCGGGTTTTCGGGAGCGGATATTGCCAACTTATGCAATGAAGCAGCATTGATAGCCGCAAGAAATAATAAAACCGCTATAGATAAACAGGATTTCCTTGATGCTGTTGATCGGATTATAGGCGGGTTGGAAAAGAAAAATAAAATTATTTCTGTCCAGGAAAAGAAAGTAATTGCCTACCACGAATCAGGACACGCTGCTGTGAGCTGGTTATTGGAACATGCTCACCCGTTAGTGAAAGTGACCATTGTACCGAGAGGAAATTCATTGGGCGCGGCATGGTATTTACCCGAAGAGCGGTCGTTAACAACCAAAGAACAAATCTTTGATGAAATGTGTGCAGCTTTGGGAGGAAGAGCTTCTGAAGAAGTGACGTTCGGAAGTATTTCGACCGGGGCATTAAGCGATCTCGAAAAAATCACCAAGCAGGCGTATGCATCCGTTACCATATTCGGATTAAATGACAAGATCGGTAATGTGAGTTTTTATGATTCAAGTGGTAACCAGGAATATGCTTTTACCAAACCTTACAGTGAAAGAACTGCACAAACCATTGATGAGGAAGTAAGCAAGCTGATTGAAAGCGCTTATAAAAGAACAAAAGAAATCCTGGGCCAGCATAAAGAACAGTTAGATATTTTAGCGCTCCGGCTTTTAGAACGGGAAGTGCTGTTCAAAGAAGACCTGGAAGAAATTTTTGGAAAGAGGCAATGGAAAGAGCCTGAACCTATTGCTCTCAAGGAAGACAAAAAATCAAAAGCAGCATTTTCAGGAAACGGAACAAATGTTTCAGCTGAATCAACAAAAGAAAATTCAGAGCCTGTATCAGAAACCCCTGTGAAAACAGAAAAGAATGCTGACTGATTATGAAGGAAAGCACTTCGCGCGAAAAAGTTCTGAAAAAAGTTCGCAGCGCTTTAATTCAAAAAACTCAAAACCCTTATCCAAAGCTTGATTTCGAAAGCCCGGTTTATGTCCCTGAAGCCGATGAAGTTTCTGAATTGATATTTGCCCAGAGTTTTAGTGAAGCGGGAGGGAATTTTATTTTTTGCGAGAATAAAATTGAATTTGCCGAATCATTGCTTGCCCTTTCCCAGAAAAAAAAATGGAAAAAAATTGTTTGTACTGAAAAGTTACTGTCTGATTTTTTAAGAAGCGTTGAATTCCCTCACACCGTTAAAACAGATGCAGCTATTGAAGATGCAGTCATTACTTCGTGTGAATGCCTGGTTGCAAGGACCGGAAGCATACTTACTTCTTCAGCCATTTGCAGCAGAGCACTTCCATTTTTTACCCCGGTACATATAGTTTATGCAACGGTGAGCCAGCTGGTAAGTGATTTGAAAAATGCTTTTATTTTTATGAAATCCAAATATAATCAGCAACTCCCATCTTCAATGACTTTCATCACCGGTCCGTCTAAAACGGCTGACATTGAAGGTATCGTTATTACAGGAGCGCAGGGCCCAAAAGAATTATTTTTATTTTTGGTTGATGAAGGCTGACAGAAGACAAAAAATATATGGATAAAGATTGGGAAAAAATTTATTCTTCGACCGAAATACACAAGATAGAAATTGTAAAAGCAGTGCTGGAAGATAATGGAATTCCGTCATTTGAAATTAATAAAAAAGATTCTTCCTATATTTCCATCGGAGAAATTGAATTGTACGTAGCGACAGAAAATGTGCTGCTTTCAAAAATTATTATTAATACTAATCAGCTTTGAGTAACCTTGTGCAACGAACCATTACGGGAGTTATTTTTGTCTCCGTAATTATTGGTTCCATTCTATTAAGCCCGCTGGCATTCTGCATTTTGTTTTGCCTGGTTGCATTGCTTTCTGTGTTCGAGTTTTATAAAATGGTTTCAGACCATGAAATAAAACCGCAACTAATTTTCGGCATCATTATTTCCTTTTTACTGTTTGGTTATGTAACGTATATTTCCCAATCTTTTTACCGGTTTAATTTTTCTGCGGATATTAATTTCGTATTTAAAGTTCCATTTGTTATATTACTTTTATTTTTTATGGTATTTGTTTTTGAGCTTTTCAGAAAATTAAATAAACCGTTTATAAATATTTCGCTTACCCTTGCCGGCATTTTTTATATCGTGCTTCCGTTCAGTTTTTTTGTATGTATTGGTTTTGCATCTAATACGGGAGTAAAATATCATCCGCATCTTCTGCTCGGTTTTTTATATATATTGTGGGCAAATGACACAGGCGCCTATGTTTTCGGAAGCAGGTTCGGGAAGCACCGCCTCTTTGAACGCATCTCTCCGAAAAAATCATGGGAAGGAAGCATAGGTGGTGCTTTAAGCGCTTTTCTTGCCGCTTATATAATTTCACTTTTTTTCAGCGACCTGGTATTGATTGACTGGTTCATTATGGCATCCATAATTATTGTTGCAGGAACAATAGGCGATCTCATCGAATCCATGTTAAAAAGGAGCCAGGATAAAAAAGACTCAGGTTCTATTTTTCCCGGCCATGGTGGTATGCTTGATCGTTTTGACGGGTTACTGCTTGCCGCTCCTTTTGTATTTTTCTACCTGTTCTTTTTTGAGAAAATCTGAATAAATTTTTGAGCGGGCAGCATTTCCTTTCCTGCGCCTAATAGCAAGTTTTGTCTGTTCTTGCAATCCAGTCTTTAAAAATTTGAAGCGCTCCTTTATCCGGCAAATGAATCATTTTTATTTTTCGGTCCGATGGAAGCACATTTATTTCATCATAAATAAAAGCATCATCAAAACCTGCTGTTGCTGCATCATTGCGCGTATTGGCAAAATAAACAGTATCCGGCCGTGACCAGTAAATTGCACCCAGGCACATGGGACAAGGCTCGCAGGAAGTAAAAATTTCACAACCCGTTAATTGAAATGAACCGAGATTTTTGCACGCTTCACGAATAGCAACAACTTCAGCATGTGCTGTCGGATCGTTTGAAGAGGTGACCTGGTTAAATCCCTTACCAATAATTTTCCCGTCCTTCACAACAACACATCCGAAGGGACCTCCTTTATTATTTTCAGAACCTTCTTTTGAAAGTTGTACAGCAACCTTTATAAATTCGGTATGATTGTTCTCCATTTAAAATTCCATTCAGTAATTAAAAATAACTTCCTGCTTAATATCAGGGTGAATGCTTAAAGCAACCGGACATGTATGAGCGATCTGTTCGATAAGTTTTTTTTGCTCATCGGTATAATTGTTAGGAGGCATGTTGAACACAATTTGAACTTTTGAAACTCTTCGCGGATCAGATGCCATAATTTTTGTAGCCGATACTTCCGTCCCGTTAATGTTAAATCCGCTGTTCCTGATTTTTATCGCAATAGTAGTTAACATGCAGGTTGCCAATGAAAGTGCAAGTAAATCGGTAGGCGAAAAAGACTCCCCTTTTCCCTGGTTATCGGTTGGTGCATCTGTAATAATTTCACTCCCTGATTGCAAATGCTCCGAAGATGTGCGCAAATCACCAGTATAACGGGAATGAAACGTGGGCATGATCATGTAAAAATACAATAATTTTACACGAATTTTAGTTTTAAAATTGTTAAATTTGCTCATGCAAAAATTAGTTTCTTTTTTTCTGATTTTAATGTTGTCGGATACTGTGTGTTTACAGGCACAGCAAAATCCCAATGAGTATGAAGAAACACCCCCTGTGCTGATGAAGAACGAATTGAGCTTTGGATTTTCACTTCATTCCAGCGGCTGGGGACTGGATTTCAGAAGGGGAAAAAATCTTACAGTTTCCAAAAAAAGAATGTATGAGATTGAATTGGTGGGAATGCATCACGCGAAAGAAATTAAATCGGTGAATCCATATTATGAGAACAGCAAATCTTATGTTTTCGGAAAATTAAATTCACTGACTGTTCTTCGTGGTGCAGTGGGATTTCAAAGGGTAATTGCAGGAAAAGGAGAGCGTGGTGGTGTGGAGATTCGGGTAAACTATACGGGTGGCCTTTCCCTTGGTTTTGCAAAACCGATTTATCTCAATATTATTCCGATGGAGATAACAGATCCTGATCAGTTTGTTTTGTCAGTCGAAAAATACGATCCTGAAAATCCAAATCATACACAGGAATATATTTATGGGCGGGCATCCTTTACAGAAGGACTTGATGAAATAAAAGTTTATCCCGGTGCCTATGCAAAACTCGGATTGAGCTTTGAATATGGTGCACAGGATGATGATGTGCGAATTTTAGAAGTAGGAATGACCGCTGATGCGTATTATAAAACGGTTCCGATAATGGCATTAACTCACAATAACCAGCTTTATTTTAATTTTTATATTAACCTTCTTTATGGAAGGAAATGGTAAAAAAATTCAGGGTTGTAAAAAGTTTACAGCTTTAAAATGTAACGCTTAATCTCAACTTTGAATTAGTATATGTCGGAACAGGCAGGCATCAGCCAAATTTCTCCGAAAACTAAAAAGCCCGATTGGATCAGGGTGAAGCTTCCTATTGGCGAAGAATATTTAAAAGTCCGTGACCTCGTTGACCGCCATAAGCTTCATACTATTTGTGAGAGTGGTAATTGTCCCAATATGGGTGAATGCTGGGGTGCAGGAACTGCAACCTTCATGATTTTAGGAAATATATGCACTCGTTCCTGCGGATTTTGCGCTGTTGCTACCGGCCGTCCTTTGGCCGTTGATTTGGAAGAGCCTTTACGTGTGGCGGAATCCGTCAGAAGGATGAAAGTGAAACATTGCGTAATTACATCCGTGGATCGTGATGATTTAAAAGATGGCGGTGCAGCGATATGGGTGGAAACAATTCGGGCAGTCAGAAAAATTTCTCCCGGCACCACGATGGAAACTTTGATAGGAGATTTTGCAGGGAATAAAGAAAATCTGCAGCAGGTAATAGAAGAAAAACCTGAAGTGATTTCTCATAACCTGGAAACAGTAAGGCGATTGACAAAACAAGTCAGGGTGCAGGCAAAATACGACCGCAGTCTTGAAGTTTTAAAAAGAATCAGCGAATCAGGCATGAGAACTAAGTCCGGAATTATGCTCGGATTAGGCGAAAACGAGGATGAAATTTTACAATCAATGGAAGATTTACTGCGAAACGGTGTGCAGATTCTTACCCTGGGACAATATCTTCAGCCGACAAAAAATCATTTGCCGGTTTATGAATTTGTACATCCTGATCGTTTTAAAAAGTATAAAGAAATCGGATTGCAAATGGGATTTCGATATGTTGAAAGCGGTCCGTTAGTAAGATCATCCTATCATGCTGAAAGGCATTTGTTTTAATTTTTGAATTTATTTTTGATTTTCTAAATTTTTATACATGATCAAGGTTGGAATAAACGGTTTCGGGAGAATAGGCAGAACAGTTTTCAAAAAACTTTTTGAAAATAAAAATATTGAGGTGGTTGCCATCAACGACCTGGCGGTTCCTTCTACGCTTGCCCATCTTTTGAAATATGATTCTGTTCACAGGCAATTTCATACAGACATCAGTTCAACAAACGATGCATTAATCATAAATGGAAAAACCATACCCGTTTATGCTGAAAAAGAACCTGCCAAAATTCCGTGGAAAAAGCATGGAGTAAATGTGGTTATTGAATCAACAGGAAAATTTACAAAGGCAGAACTTGCAGAAGTTCATCTCAAAGCTGGCGCTGAAAAAGTAATTCTTTCTGCTCCTGCAACAGGAAACCTGAAAACGATTGTGCTTGGCGTTAATGAAAACATTCTTGACGGTTCAGAAAAAATAATTTCTAATGCCTCCTGCACGACTAATAATGCTGCCCCGATGTTAAAAATTCTGGATGATAATTGGGGAGTTGAATCTGCATACATCACCACCGTTCATGCTTACACGGGAGATCAGAATTTACATGATGCTCCTCACAAAGATTTGAGAAGAGCCCGTGCTGCTGCAGTTTCAATTATTCCGACAACTACAGGAGCTGCAAAAGCAATAACGGATATTTTTCCCGAAATGAAAGGGCGGATCGGTGGAGCCGGAATTCGTGTTCCGGTTATCAACGGCTCCATAACCGATATTACCTGCATTCTGAAAAAAGAAACTGACGTTGAAAAAATTAATGCAGTTTTTAAACAGGCTTCCGAAACAACTATGAAAGGAATTCTTGAATATACTGAGGACCCTATTGTATCTGTTGATATTATTGGTAACACGCATTCCTGCATTTTTGACTCCCTGCTTACTTCAGTTCTCGGAAGAATGGTAAAAGTAGTTGGATGGTACGATAATGAAATGGGATATTCCACAAGGCTTGCAGAGCTTGTGGAAAAAATCAGCTGACTTAATATGATTTCTATTTATTTATGAGACTAAGACAAAAATTTGTTTTATTATTTATCATTTCCTTTTCGATCAACGCTTCCATTTCGCAACCTGTTAAAATTTTTTCTTCCGGTGAGATACAAGCCGCTTTAAAAAAACTCAATACGGTTGGTTCAGTTTTATACATTGCCGCACATCCTGATGATGAAAACACCCGGCTCCTGTCCTATTTTGCGAATGAAAAATTATTAAGAACAGGATACCTTTCGATTACACGTGGTGATGGCGGGCAAAACCTGGTTGGAAAAGAGCAGGGAGAATTATTAGGGCTCATCAGGACCCAGGAACTGCTTGCTGCAAGACGACTTGATGGCGCTGAACAATTTTTTACGCGGGCTAACGATTTCGGGTACACGAAGAGTCCTGAAGAAACATTTACTTTTTGGGATCATCAAAAAGTACTGGCGGATGTGGTGTGGGTAATTCGTAATTTTAAACCTGATATAATTATCACCCGCTTCCCGACAACCGGTGAGGGCGGTCATGGGCAGCATACCGCATCTGCAATTCTTGCAGGAGAAGCGTTTAAAGCTGCTGCGGATTCCACTATGTTTCCTGAACAATTGAAATATATAAGCACATGGAAAGCGAAAAGCTTATGGTGGAATACATTTAATTTCGGTGATAATAATACACAGCGGGATGATCAGTTTCATTTTGATGTTGGTGTTTTTAATCCTTTATTGGGAAAATGGTACGGAGAAATTGCTGCTGAAAGCCGTTCCCAGCACAAAAGCCAGGGGTTCGGAGTTCCGCGGGGAAGAGGAAAGCAAATAGAATATTTTAAGCCGTTAGACGGAGACACTTCCTGCAAAACTCTTTTTTGTAATACTGATTTTACATGGAAAAAAATTCCGGGATCTGAAATGCTAAGCAGGCTGATGCAAAAAGCGCTTGCAGATTTTAATCCGGAAAAACCTGAAGAAATTCTTTCAACCTTACTGGAAGCATATCTTGAAATAAAAAACAGTAAGGATGATTATTGGCGAAAACAAAAAACTAAAGAACTGGAACAACTGATTATTTCCTGCTCTGGCCTCTGGTTTGAAGCTACAGCTTTGGATTATTCTGTAGTTGCCGGTGATTCATTAAAGCTGAAATTGTCCGCAGTAAAATATTCTGATTTCCCGGTTACACTCAGTAAAATTTTCTTTGATGAAAAAACAGATACTCTTTTAGACAAGTCGTGTAATAAAAATGAGGTGATCACTTTTGAAAAAACAATTCTCACAAAATCAACGATAGAAAACACAACACCCTATTGGCTTACGCTAAAACATTCTGCCGGAATGTATGAAGTAAACGATCAATTGCTGATAGGAACTCCTGAAAATGATCCTCCGTTAAATGTCAAATTTGCTTTTAGTTTCCATAACCAGCCTGTTGAATTTTCAATTCCGATTGTTTATAAATGGACGGACCCGGTAAAAGGAGAAAAATACCGCCCGCTCGAAGTGAGACCGGCAATAACATTAAATTTCTCTGATCATGCTTATATTTTTCCTGATAACAAACCGGGGAAAGTCCTTCTCACTATCAGATCAGAAAAAGATTCTATATCAGGCAAAATTAATTTCAGTGAAAATTTGCCCTATAAATTTACACCTGATTATGTACGGGTCTTGCTGAAAAAGAAAGGCGATGAACAAAAAATTGAAGTCAGTGTCACGCCAAATTTTAATACCGGTGCGTCTCAAAAAAATAACAATGAAGTGAGTGCATTTTTTGTTTCCGATGATAAAAAAATAAATGCTGATAAAAGCCTGGTTGAGATCAGGTATGACCATATACCTTATCAGACTCTTTTTCCTCCGGCATTTGCTAAACTTACTAAATTTGATCTGATCAAAAAAGGAAAGAATATCGGTTACATTGAAGGTGCCGGTGATGCGGTTCCGCAAAGCCTCCAGCAAATAGGTTATAAGGTTACAATGCTGACGGATGATATGATAGATAATGATTCGCTGAATAAATATGATGCCATAATCACGGGAGTGCGCGCGTATAACACGAATGAACGTATGCAATACCACTATCAAAAGTTAATGAGCTATATTGAGAAGGGCGGAAATCTGATTGTGCAGTATAACACGAATAATTTTATAAGCAAGGTACCGGTAAGTATCGGGCCCTACCCTTTTAAGATTTCACGCGAACGTGTAACAGATGAAACCGCAGCCATGACCTGTACAAGCCCTAAACATCCGCTGATGAATTACCCAAATAAAATTACACAGGAAGATTTTGAAAGCTGGGTGCAGGAAAGAGGTTTGTATTATCCATCCGAAATAAGCGATAAGTATGAAACTATTATCAGTTGTAATGACAAAGGCGAAAAAGCGCTTGACACCGGAATCATCATGGCGAAATATGGAAAAGGAAATTTTGTTTATACGAGCCTTTCATTTTTTCGTGAACTGCCTGCCGGAGTGCCGGGTGCATACCGCCTGTTTGTAAATATGATTTCGCTCGGAAAAAATTAAAACTATCTTCGAACACAAGTTTTTCAAATTAAGAAATCGTTTGCCTTAACCTCTTAGAAACACCAGGGTTTTAAAAAGTGACTAACAATTCCCCTGCGCTTAAACGCGAATTAGGCTTATTTCAATCTACCGTGATCAACATGATTGACATGGTGGGAATTGGTCCGTTTATCACCTTGCCGCTCGTGATTTCACTCATGAACGGCCCGCATTTTATTGTGGCATGGATAGCAGGCGCATTGATTTCTTTGATTGATGGAATGATATGGAGCGAGCTGGGTGCAACATTTCCTAAAGCCGGTGGCAGTTATAATTTTTTAAATGAAGCGTATGGAAAAGAACGATGGGGAAAGCTGATGTCTTTTCTGTACGTTTGGCAAACACTCATCCAGGCACCACTTGTCGTTGCATCAGGAGCCATTGGTTTTGCTCAATATTTTTCATACCTCGTTCCACTCGATGATATGCAGAGAAAAGTTGTTTCAGGTTCAGTTGTAATCCTGCTTATTATTTTGCTGTACAGAAAAATTGATTCCATTGGCAGGATTGGTGTTTTACTTTGGACCGGGGTAATTTTTACTATCGGCTGGATCATTTACGGTGGGTTCTCCTCTGAAAATCTTACAGGGTATTCATTTATAGCATCTGTTCAGAATTTTACTTTCAGCAATTTATTTTTTATTGCCCTCGGCCAGGCATCCGTTAAAACAGTGTATAGCTACCTGGGTTATTATAACGTGTGCCACCTGGGTGGTGAAATCAAAAACCCGCAAAGCGTAATTCCGAAAAGTATTTTTATTTCAATTATCGGAATTTCCATTCTTTATATTTTAATGAACATAAGTGTTGTCCGCGTAATTCCATGGCAGGAAGCCATGCATTCGGAATTTATTGTAAGCACATTTATTGAAAAACTATTTGGAAATACTGCGGCAAAAATTGCAACGGCTCTTGTACTGTGGGTTGCGTTTGCTTCTTTATTTGCAGTGCTGCTTGGCTATTCAAGAATTCCGTATGCAGCAGCAGCAGACGGAAGATTTTTTTCAGCGTTTGCAAAATTACATCCTTCAAAAAACTTCCCCTATATTTCCCTGCTTGCAATCGGTGGAGCAGGATTTATCTTCAGCCTGCTGTTTCGTTTAGGAGATGTTATTACTGCAATTCTTGCCATGCGAATCCTGGTACAATTCATAGGGCAGGCCATTGGAGTGATTTTTATCCGAAGGCGAATAGGAAAAAATAATCTTGGTTTCAGAATGTGGTTATATCCTTTACCTGTAATTGCGGCAATTATTGTGTGGTCATTTATTTTCTACTCTACAGGAAGAGGTTTCATGTTGTCCGGAATAACGGTAACAGGCGTTGGGTTATTAGTATTTCTTCTTGCTGCTGTCATAAAAAAAGAATGGCATCCATTTAAAAATATATAATATTTTTTGATTGATTAATTTCACTGTCAAATTTCTATTTTAATTAATTGAAAAAAATCAACATCCTTTATATTTCTTATGATGGAATGACTGACCAGCTCGGCCAGTCACAGGTTATTCCTTATTTGGCGGGGCTCTCCAAAAAAAATTATTCAATTACACTTATCAGCTGTGAGAAAAAAGATGCTTTTGAAAAAGGAAGAAATAATATAAAAGAACTCCTTGAGCAAAACAATATTTTATGGCAACCTTTACCTTACACCAAAAGCCCCCCGGTTCTTTCAACTGTTTATGACATTCAAAAAATAAGGAAAAAATCTGAGGAGCTTTTTCAAAAAACACATTTTGATATTGTTCATTGCCGCAGTTATATTGCAGGTATGGTCGGATTATCTCTGAAGAAAAAATATCATTGCAAATTTATTTTTGACATGCGAGGTTTTTGGGCAGATGAACGCATTGACGGAAAAATATGGAACCTGGATAATCCAGTATATAAAATAATTTATAGCTATTTCAAAAAAAAGGAAAAAGAGCTTCTTTTAAATGCCGATTACATTATATCACTTACCCATAATGCAAAACAAATAATCAATTCTTGGAAGTTAAATAATCAAAATGAGTTACCCATTGAAGTGATTCCCTGCTGTACAGATCTGAACATATTTTCTCCCGAAAAAATTGACTTGTTAAAAAAAGAATCTCTCCGGAATGAATTAAAAATTACAGGAGAAAATTTTGTGCTTTCTTATTTGGGTGCATTAGGTACCTGGTACATGCTCGATGAAATGCTTGATTTTTTTAAAGTGTTGCTGAATGAAAAGCCTGGTAGCATTTTTTTATTTATTACCCATGAAGAAAAGCAGGAAATAATTTCAAAGGCCGAAGAAAAGAAAATACCGGCAGATAAATTTAGATTTATTAAAGCAAAGCGGGAGGAGGTTCCCACTCTGCTTAGCTTATCTGATGCTTCCATTTTTTTTATTAAGCCGGTGTTTTCCAAACGTGCCTCATCGCCAACAAAGCAGGGAGAAATTATGAGTATGGAAATACCGATAATCTGCAACAGCCAGATCGGTGACACTGACAAAATCATCGAAGAGTCTGAATCAGGAATTGTAATAAACCAGTTTGATGATAAAAATTATCATGAAGCTGTTAAGAAATTACAATCGGGGAAAAATTTTAACCTGGTAAAATCAAGAAAGACCGCTCAAAAATATTTTTCGCTTGAAAATGGAATTGAATCTTACAAAAAAGTTTATGAAACTGTATTAAAAAATTCCACCTAACTAACAGCAATCTTAAAATTTTAATAATGCTGCTTCCGGCCAATTCAAATTCGTTGTTTACTATTCATGATGATAAGGCTCATTTTTTATAATTGTCATTGCCCGGTAAAGCTGCTCCAAAAAAATCAAACGAATCAACTGGTGTGAAGAAGTCATTTTAGATAATGATAAAAGCATATTTGCCCTGGTGTAAATTTTTTCATCAAAACCATAAGCGCCTCCTGCGACAAATAAAATGTTTGATTGAAGTGATGCCATCAATTTTTGAAGTGCACCGGCAAATTGAACTGAAGTAAATTCCTTTCCTTTTTCATCCAGTAAAATAAGGTAATCGTTTGGCTTGATTATTTTCATAAACAAGTCTGCCTCTTGCTTCTTTTGATTTTGTGGATTCTTACTTCCTGCAGATTTTTTTGCCGCTTCAAGCGTAATAATTTCAAAGGGTACATAATGAGCTAATCGTTTTTCAAAAATGTTAATCCCATCCTTAAGGTAAGGAAATGTGGTTTTCCCGGTAAAAATTAATTTTATTTTCATTCTAAAAATCGCTTATTTAACATAAGATTTTAAATCTTTATATTGCATTGGTTCTTAAATATCTGTATTGAGCTTAGAGTAAGCAGGATGCTGGCTTTTGGCTTGGTTTTTGTTTCTTTTATGGCTAAAAATAACTTATTTTAGCATATTATTTATTAAAGATCAATACCTGACTTAAAAACAAAATGAAAAAAATATCTCAATTGACTTTAATATTGATGCTTGCTTCAATCTCTCTTTTTGCAATGCTCGATATTTTCGACAACATAAGCATGGCCATAAGGACAGGAGATGCAAAACAATTGTCCCGGTTTTTTAATACAAATGTAGACTTGACAATTCTGAACCAGGAGGAAGTTTACAGTAAAGCACAGGCAGAACAAATTGTGAAAGACTTCTTCAGCAAGAACACTCCCAAATCATTTGCAATTATTCATAACGGATTATCGAAAGAAGGATCAAAATACGCCATCGGTAACCTTGTAACAGCACAAGGTGCAAATTACAGAACCTACATGTACATTAAACAGTCCGGAGGCACAGAATATATCCAGGAATTACGATTCGAAAAAGAATAAAAATTTTAACAGTTAAAATTCATTTCATGGTTAGAGACGTTGAAAAACGTCTCTTTTTTTTGCGCTTTTATTTCGATTTTATAAGGATACCAATATTAAATTCGAGTGTTTTATTGAAGGATAATTAAGACTTTTGCACCGGCAAATCAACCTGCATGGAATTAGATGAATTTATAAAACTTTCTCTTGAAGAAGATGGAGCTACATGCGATCATACTTCATTGGCCTGCATAGATGAACATGTGACCGGCTCTGCAGAATTGTTAATCAAAGAAGATGGAATTATTGCAGGAGTTGAGGCTGCCGGATACATTTTTAATTTTCTCAATAAAGAATTTATTATTGAAAATTTCGTAGCTGACGGGCAACATGTTAAATCAGGAGGTATGGCATTCCTGGTTCGTGGAGCAATGATAGATATTTTGAAAGCAGAACGTCTTGTATTAAATGTTATGCAACGGATGAGCGGCATTGCAACTGAAACTTCAAAATTTGTTGAACAGCTTCAGGATGTAAGAACAAAAATTCTGGATACAAGGAAAACTACTCCGCTTTTCAGAGAGTTTGAAAAATGGGCGGTGCGAATCGGAGGCGGTGAAAATCACCGGATGGGTCTGAATGATATGATTCTTATAAAAGATAATCACGTGGATGTAGCGGGTGGGATTGAAAAAGCTATTCTTAAAGTTCAGAAGTATTTAGTTCAAACCGGTAAAAAAATAAAAGTTGAAATTGAAACAAGGAATTTAGCAGAAGTAAAAGAGGTTTTGAAAATTGGTTTTGTAGACAGAATTATGCTTGACAATTTTGCAATCCCTGAATTAACAGAAGCTGTGAAAATTATCAACCGTCAATTTGAAACAGAAGCATCAGGTGGAATTACCTTAAAAAATATAAGGTCTTATGCCGAAGCAGGAGTTGATTTCATATCTGTAGGTAGTTTAACACACTCGTATAAAAGTCTTGATCTGAGTCTTAAAGTGAAAAAAGATTGAAGGTGTATCTGAAAATACGAATTCGTTTTTCTCCATCATTCCAATCAATGTTTAAAAAAATTGTCTAAATGTTTTTCCGCTGGTTTTTAAATCTGCCTTTTATAAAAGCATTAATTGAAATCGCAAAAAAAATCCGTCTGCCGGGTTTCCAGGGATTAAACATTTACCAGGTTTCAATTTTCTTTTTTGGTCATCTCACTGAAAGAGAAGTTCAAAGCAGGGCGCGTTCGATTGCATTCAGCTTTTTCCTTGCTTTGTTTCCCGCTATTATCTTTCTTTTCTCTTTGATCCCATACGTTCCGATCAGAGGCTTCCAGGATCAGTTACTACTGCTGATTAAAGATTTGATGCCCCCGAATACTTATGAGGCTTCCCGCATTACAATAGAAGACATCATTAAACACCAACGCGGGGGCTTGTTATCTTTCGGGGTATTGTTTACATTATATGTTTCATCAAATGGAATTAACTCGTTGATCAATGCATTTAACCAGGTACACAGGAATAAAAGGTCACCGCTGAATCAAAGAATAAGGGCCGTTTGCCTCACTTTGTTTTTTTTCATCCTTGTAATCCTTACTTTATCACTTTTAATCTTCAGTCAAGTTGTTTTGCATTTCATCGCTAACACTGTTAAATTGAAAAGTCAAACACCTGTTATTCTTATTTTGGTGCAGACAGGTAAATGGATCATATTGATTGCACTTTGCTTTATAGCAGTTTCAATCCTTTACTATTTTGGAACCATAAAAAAATCGAGATGGAAATTTATTTCTGCAGGTTCAACATTGGCAACACTGCTGATATTATTAACTTCTCTTGGATTCAATTATTTTGTCATACACTTTGCAAGCTATAATAAAGTGTACGGATCCATTGGAACCCTTATAATAATCTTGCTGTGGATTTATTTTAACTGCATGCAGCTGATTGTGGGATACGAACTGAACGCTTCTATTGACAGCGCTAAAAAAAATGAGATAAAATTTATCTGAATCCTATTTATCTTCCGATTCTAAAGTTTGTCCGTCAACAATTTTAAAAGTTTCCCATGAGCCATCCCCTGCTTTTCTTTCAATTACATATTTTTCAACTCCTGTATTCCAATCCTCGTATTTAGTCCACCGGAGTTTCACTGATTCATCCGATTCATTATAGTCTGAGGTTAACAGAACAGATGAACCTATTTTACCCTGGGAAGTTAATATGTCACATTCATTAACAATCATAATTTTGTAATAATAGTTTTGTTGGTGAACTTCAACGTTTTCATCAACAAATCTTAATTCATCTTTAGAGACACTACCCGCAAGGAGGTAATTAACCTGGTCTGTCGAGCGATAAATTTCATAGCGGACTACTTTCTCAGGTGCAATTTGAGGAGGATTCCATTCTGTGACAACATTTTTATCACCTTCAACCGTTGAAAAAACCACATCAATAAACTGATTTCCCAAATCACTTTCCGGAATCGCAACTGAAGTATCACTGAAAGAGAAATAAGTAGTACCACAAAGCATTGTCGCTTTAATTTTATATGAATAAGCATCAGGACAGGAAATCGTTGAATCAACAAACGAATTTGATCCGGCAGGGACGGTTGCTATCAAATTAAAACTTTCGTTATTGCCCTTTCGGAAAATTTCGTACTCATGCAGGTTGCAGCCAAAATAAGGTGTCCAGCTTACATCAATATTTTTATTTGCAGTAATAGCAGTGACATTCATAGTTGTGTGTGCGACAGCACTGTTCAGGTCAATTTTATTTCCGCAATAATCTGTTGTTTGCACTTTATACGTATAAACATGTTGCAGCGTATTCAATCCGGAATCAGTAAATGTAGTTGTCACATTAAGTCCTGCACTGTTAGTATCCACCACTGTGTAAATATTATCATAAACTCCGGTAGATTCATTTAATCTGAAAAGGGAATATTGATACAAATCAGGGTCGGCAACATTTGCCCATGTAATATCAACAGTTGAATTTGAGGTAACGGTTGCTGTCCTTATTTCTGCAATGGCAGGCGGTGTATTGTCATAAACGCTGATATAAGCGATTTTTGTCTTTACATCTGAACAGATTCCATAATTAGTAACTGTTAATGTTACGCTATAAATTCCCGGCAGAGCAAAAACTATAAACGGATCCTCCAGGGCAGATGTAAATCCGTTTCCAAAATCCCAAAGGTAAGTCGCAGACTGAGCTCCGGATGTTAAACTTGTAAAGCTGACGTTAAGAGGAGCGCATCCCTGTGTAACATTTGCTGCAAAATCAGCCACAGGCATGTTGTACACTTTTACGGGATTCGGATAATGTATTGTATCAGAGCATCCGCCCTGAGCTGTCGTAATCAATGTAACATAGTATGTTCCCGGAGAAGTATAATTATGAGAAGGTGCATTTTGTGTGGAGGTGGTACCATCTCCGAAATCCCATTGATATGAAATTCCATTCGAGCTTGAATTATTAAATGAAACACTAAGAGCTGAACATCCTATAGAATCAGATAAGCTAAAAGAAGCAACCGGTGCAGCATATACATGAATTGTATCCGGGTATGTAAATATGGATTCGCAGCCAATAGAATCATGAGTAATAAGGGACACAACATAATCTCCCGGATTTGTAAATTCATGAACCGGGTTCAATACAGCTGATGAATCTCCATCACCAAAGCTCCAAAGCCAATCGGTTGCGTTTAATGATGTATTATTAAATTGAACTGTATAAGGAATACATCCGCCATTCCCCGAAATTGTAAAAGATGCTAACGGCCCCTTAATACCGATGATACTTTGTTGAATGAGTGTATCTGAACATCCTACAGAATCCTTTACAACAAGAGTAACTGAATAGTTGCCGGGAACGGTATAAATATGCGAAGGGTTTTTTGATGTGGAAAAACTACTGTCGCCAAAATCCCAGAGGTAGTCTGAAGCATTTAAAGAATTATCGGTAAAATTAATTACATCAGGGGCACATCCGCCCTGGGAGTCAAAAGTAAAAGATGCAGTGGGTCCGCCAGCCTGAACTAAAGAGTCAACCTTTACTGTATCTAAGCATCCTCCCGGTGAACTCACAATCAATTGCACGTTATAATAACCGCTGCTTTGATATACATGAACCGGATTTTGCAGATTAGAACCCGTTCCATCTCCAAAATCCCACATCCATGAAACTGCATTCATGGATGAATCTGTGAAAGTAACCTGTAACGGACTACACCCCTGGATATAGTTTAAAGATGCCGCAGCAATAGTCGGGTTAACGACATTCTTTATTTTAGTCGCCTGGCAACCGTTTGCGTCAGTTATAGTAAGGGTAACGCCATTTAGCGGTTTTGAGGAGTAAATATGCGCAGGATTCTGAAGTGCTGAAGTGGTTCCATCTCCGAAATCCCATAACCATGATACAGCGTCTGTACTGCTATCCGTAAAATCAACAGTAACAGGTAAACAATCACTGCTCTTTACAAAAGTGAAATCAGCTATACGATTCGGAATATAAACTGCATTGGGTATAGTTATCGTACTGCTGCATTGATTTTTATATGCTGTTAAAGTAACAGGATAATTTCCGGGAGCAACGTAGGTATGACTCGGGTCTTTAAGAGTAGAAGTTGTGCCATCATGAAAGTCCCATTGCCAGAAATCACTGTTTAAAGAAGTATTATTAAAATAATAAATGACCATGAGGCAATTCGTGAAAATGCTGGCTATATCGAATTGGGCAACAGGTTTTGAAACAACAATTGTATAGGGTAAATTAAAAGATTGACCGCAACCGCTTGTATCCGTTACATTCAATACCACCTGGTATGTCCCGCTGTCACTATAAACATGAAACGGGTTTGCTGATGATGAAGTGGTGCTGTCACCAAAATCCCATAAATAGGATGCGTAGCTGAGAATGGAGCTGCTGAAAACTACCGTATCACTTGCGCATATAAATCTTTTGTCAGATGAAATAGCATTGTTGATTGCGCCATAAAAACTTTTTGTAAGAAAATCAGAGCAACCAAATGAATCAACAACATTTAATGATATAACATAATTCATATTATTGTTCGTGTAAACATGGCTTGGATTAGGAAGTACCGAAGTATTTCCATCTCCGAAATTCCATGAGTAAGTCTGCACATCAGAAGAACTATTCACGAGGTTAATTGAATTGCCGATACAATTATTTGCATGTGTTATTGTAAAATCAGCGCTGGTGCCGTGTACAACTACGGCTGCCGGCTGAAATATCGTATCCGCATTTCCTGCCTGGTCATGTGTAATTAATGTAACATCATAAACTCCGGGATTGGTAAAGACATGTGTTGGATTTTGAGCTGCAGAGGCAGATCCGTCACCGAAATTCCATAACCAGGAAACAGTATTTAATACAGGGTTATGAAAGTATAAAGAAAACGGAGCACAACCCTGTTGCGGTTCAGGCTGATGAATAACAATAGTATCCGGAGAAAGCGGTACACCGCCTGCACCAAGTTCTACATTCGGAAAATCAAGCGTTATAGTGCAACTGTCATTCGCTATGGTCAATGTAATTGTATAAGGTGGCGGAGTAGTAAATATATGTGCCGGATTTTCCAATGTAGAAGTTGTACCATCGCCAAAGTCCCACAGCCATTGAGTGGCGCCATCGGAATTTGCGTAAAATTGAACATTTAAAGGAGGAACAGTATCAGTTGTTGTTGCTAACGGTGATGCAACTAATGGAATAAAGTTTACACCATAATTGTGTGTTGATGTATAGGTGCAGCCATCAGCAGTCGTAATTGTTAAACTGACGGTGTAAGAACCCGGGTTAGAGTAAATATGTGTTGGATTTTGCTGAGTTGAAGTAGTTCCATCTCCGAAATTCCACAACCAGGAAATTGCATTAGTTGAGCTGTCATGGAAATAAGCTGTATAAGGAGGGCAAAGCTCCGTTTCATAATCAAAATTGGCTTCACCATCGTGTATAACATACGTACTGTATACAGGAATATCCTGGTCACAACCGCTGCCGCCATTAACTGTATTGAGAGAAACATTAAAAATTCCTGCCGTACTAAAAGTATGAGACGGATTTTGAATGTTCGCAGTTGATCCATCTCCGAAATTCCATAACCAAGAACTGGCCCCGGGCGAAGCATCTGAAAAATTCACATTGAATGGAGCACAGGCTGTTACTGTGTCTGGTGAAGTAAAATTACTTTGTGCCGTATTGACTGAAACCTGGTTTGGCATCGTGTACGTTACTGAACATCCTGAACCATTGCTGACGGTGAGACTAATGGTATAGTTACCGGTAGTTGAAAAAGTATGGTTGGGTTGAATTTGAGTTGACGTTGTTCCATCTCCGAAATTCCAATTATACTGGTAAGATAAATTCGGAGCAAGGCAGGTAAAATTAACATTCAAAGGAGGACATCCTGAAAATACATTTGCATTAAAAGCAGCATCCGGACCCGATACAACCACAGATGCGCTGTAACTATAGGTTGATGTACAACCGGCTGCATTTGTCGTGGTCAGCATAGTCTGATAGGTTCCATTTGAAGAATAAATATGAGAAGGGTTTAACTGTGTTGAAGTTGTTCCGTCTCCGAAATCCCATAAATATGTATTTGAGCCATTGCCACCGTTATGAAACTGAACAGTTAAAGGACTGCATCCTGTGTTGTTCGTCAAATAGTATAATACCTGGGTGTTCGTTGTTACATTCAAACTATTGAACGTTGCCGCACTGGTGCATCCATTGGAATATGTAACGGTAACAGAAACAGGGAAACTTCCTGCAGATGTATAAGTATGATATGGATTTTGCAAAGCAGACTGGATACCATCTCCGAAATTCCATAAGTAGGATGCTGCTGTTGTACCGGTTGAAAATTGAACAAACAATGGAACACAACCTGAAGAATCACTAATCGAAAATTGAGGCTGTGAATTATTGAGCACCTGGATATAATTATTCCTGATCAATGTATCGTTGCAGCCATAAGAATTGCCGGTTATTAATGTTACGGTATAGGTTCCGGGTGCAGAATAAGTATGTACCGGATTTTGCAAAGTTGAAGTGGTGCCGTCTCCGAAATTCCAAAGCCAAGAATTTGCATTTGTTGAATTGGCAGAAAAAGAAAATACCTGCGCCAAATTGCACGTGCTGGTTTGATTTGCTGTAAAATTGCTCTGGGGTTCAGGATGAATAGTGATATATTGATTTTTAGTCAATACATCAGAGCATCCGTATGAACTGTTGTATGAAATCAAAGTAACTGAAAATTGCCCTGCTGTCAAATAAGTATGCACCGGGTTCAGGCCATTAGAAGTTATTCCATCTCCAAAATCCCAGAGACAACTGTCATAGTTTGCGGAGAGATTTGAAAAAGATATTGGATTGTTTAAACAAGAAGAAGTTTGATTGGAACTAAAATTTGCAATGGGTTTTTGAATGGAAGAAATAAAATTATTTTTTATTAACGAATCAACGCTTCCGTTTGAACCATGAGCCACAAGTTTGACAGAATAATTTCCGGAGCTAACATACACGATAGTCGGATTTGCCAACGTAGATGTATTTCCGTTTCCGAAATCCCAATAATAAGATGAAGCATTAGAAGAACTGTTGACAAACTGAATGCTTAAAGGAGCGCAGCCTGCCGGTGATCCTGAAACAGAAAAGGAAGCTGCTGCATTTTGCGCTGCAGTTTTTTGAACGATAAATAATAAAAATAAAAAATTACACAGGAGAAAAAACGCCCTCATGCAATTTTTAATTTTAGTTTTGGTAATGTTTCCTGTTAGCATTTTAGCCGGTTACACCAAAAAATTATTCTGAATTATATCAATACGATCTTCCCGGTAAAAGGTTATCATATCCTGGTTTTTATATTTTTCAGAAATCTAGCTTTGGATTCAATAAAAATCCGTCAATTTCATTTTAGTATTTTATTTCAAAACACAATGATTACCCTTGTAAGAAATTCAGGTTTTTGCCGAAGGATCACACCTCAATTTTTACAAAAGGAATTTGGGCATAACTCATTTTATTTATGATGAAAACATACATTTGCTGTTACTTTGAAGGAAGACAATTACGCTTAAGGCATGAACATATTTAAATGATCAACTCATGTAAGATTTTTTTTCTTTCGGTTATTTTAATAACCATGTTATTAAATAAAAATCTCTTTTCCCAATCCTTTGATGCCTTGCATCCCCCCGATACTTACCGGAATGCTGACAATCCCTATTATTGGAAAAATCGTCCGCCTTATCCCGGTTATTGGCAACAAGATGTTTCATACACCATCAAAGCGAAAATTGATGATGCCGAAAATATTATTGATGGAAATCTTGAACTTACTTATTGGAATAACTCACCCGATACTTTAACATTCGTTTACTTTCATTTGTACCAAAATGCTTTTCAGCCCGGTTCCTACCTGGATAATCTTACAAAAAATAATGATGTAAAGCCGAGATGGGGAAAATATGAATCTCAAAAGCTGGGAACTGTAATTGGGAATTTAATGGTTAATGACGGAGGTAAATCGTATGAGACAAAAACAGAACTTGACAATACAATTTTGAAAGTTTATCTGAAAGATCCGCTGATTCCGGGGAGCCAGGTTAAATTTTCGATCAGGTTTAAAACTTATTTTGATACCGGCAGTGAACGGAGACGAATGAAAGTATTTAACGTAAATGGATTCAAACATTTTGATGGCGTGCATTGGTATCCGCGAATCTGTGTGTATGATAAAAAATTCGGGTGGGATACCAACCAGCACTTAGGGAGAGAATTTTACGGTGATTTTGGAACATATGATGCCGAGTTGACCTTCCCGAATCATTATATTGTGGAAGCAACCGGTTATTTGCAAAACAGGAATGAAGTGTTGCCGGATACTTTACGTGCAAAGCTTGATGTTAAAAATTTTGCCGGCAAACCATTTAATTCACCTCCGTCTGTAATAATTGTTCCGGACGGAACTGCAAAAACATGGAAGTATCATGCAGAAAATGTGCATGACTTTGCATGGACTGCCGATCCTACGTACAGAATCGCAGAAACATCATGGAACGGAATTCAATGTATCGGCCTTGCGCAGGAATCGCATGCAGCAGGCTGGCAGAATTCCGGTGAATACGCAGCAAAACTTATAAAACTTTATTCGGAAGATTTTGGAATGTATGCATATCCGAAAATGGTTGTCGCTGATGCGCGTGACGGAATGGAATACCCGATGCTTACACTCGATGGTGGATTTGATCCGGGTTACCGGAATGTATTGGCGCATGAAGTTGCACACAACTGGTTTTTCGGAATGGTGGGTAATAATGAAACATATCGTGCCTTGCTTGATGAAGGGTTTACACAATTTTTAAATACGTGGTCCATTGATAAACTGGAGCCTGATGGAATACCGGTAAAATTTTCCAGTAAGTATCAGCAAAGATTTAAGGAACAAACTTCTGCCCGGTTTAATAATAATTATTACAGCTATCTGAACGCTGCTTTAAGAGATGAAGATGGTTTTATCAATACACACAGCGATATGTTCGGTGGAGCGCTTGGTCATGGTGGCGGTTATTCAATGGTATATCGTAAAACCGGAACCATGCTTTATAACCTGCAATATGTTTTAGGCGATTCACTTTTCCTGGAAGCGATGCGGCATTATTTTAATCAATGGAAAATTTGCCACCCTTATCCTGAAGATTTCCGTCAGTCAATTATTGAATTCACTAAAGTTGATTTAAACTGGTTTTTTGATCAGTGGATGGAAACTGATAAACATATTGATTATAAAATTTGCAGTGTAAAAAAAACAGATCAGCAGGATGTGTATAAAATAAAATTTAAAAGAAAAGACAGGATGCAGATGCCGGTTGATTTCACTGTATTTTCAAACACCGGGTTAAAATATGATTTCCATATTCCGAACACGTGGTTTATAAAACAAACAGACGCTGCTGTTCTGCCAAAATGGATTGGTTGGGATAAATTACAACCAACATACGCTGCCGAAGTAACTATTCCTGGAGGAATTAATAATGTTGTAATTGATACATCGCATCGGCTGGCGGACATCAACATGCTTGATAACAACAAAAATTTTCCAGCCACTTTACAATTTGATTCGCGGATATCGAATTTACCTGATTGGCTGAATTATGAAATGAAAGTTCGTCCCGACATTTGGTACAATTCGTATGATGGATTTAAAACAGGCATGCACCTGGAAGGTCAGTACATGAACTATCGTCATATTTTTAGCTTTACAACCTGGGTAAATACCGGAATTGCACAGGGGAAATTTGATTATCCCATTCAGCCGACTGAATTTGATCCGTTCTCATTTCATTTAACATACAGAACTCCATTCATGGATAAATTCTTTAAAAATCTTTTTATGAATGTGTCTGCAAAAGCATTGGATGGACTCAATGCGTATAAAGGAGGTATGGATTATTACAGTTACAGCAAACGAACCCGTTTATTTAGTTTTTTCAAATCCATGTATCGGAAAAATACAACAGATCTCGATTACCTGCTTTATACTTATGAATGGAAGTCGGCAGAATATAATAATACGCTGACTACAGGCGCAGAAGAAAGTTATAAGTTTAAAAACATTTCTGGTCTGCTTAATATTTCGCTTGTGTCAAGCAGCATTGGAAGTGACTACGATTATTCAAAAATTATTTTCTCGAACATCAATAGAACCTCCTTTTCAAAATTTGATTTGAACCTGAGAATTTTCGCTCAGTATGGAACAGGGGAACATGCAGCCGATGAATCTTCTTTATTTTTGGCCGGGGCAAATCCTGAAGAATTGATGGAAGATAAATTTACAAGATCCAAAGGTTTTATTCCCGATGCATGGCTTGGGTATTCGACCAAAACAAATCATTTTCAGCAGGGGGGCGGTTTGAACCTGCGCGGGTATGCAGGATATGTGGTGGCCGAAGAAGTAAATGATGAAATCCGGTATACTTATAAAGGAATGACGGGCGCTGCAATTAATCTTGAACTGGATTTTGAAAGGTTCTTCAGTGTTAAACCAAAATTTACAAACAGGTGGCTGAAGTTTGATTCGTATTTGTTTGCTGATGCAGGAATTGTAAATGAAAATATTCCGCAGGAAAATTTGAAATTCGGTTCGCTCAGAGCAGATGCCGGAATCGGAACAGCATTGACGATAAAAAAATTCGGCCCGCTTGAAATGGTGAATCCTTTTACAATCCGCTTTGACTTGCCTTTAGTTTTAAACCGTCCGCCTTTTGAAGAAAAAGATTATTTCAAGTTCAGGTACGTATTTGGGGTGAGCAGAAGTTTTTAGAGATGTTTTTGAAGGTAAATTTGTGAAAAATCATTCATTTTGAGTATTGAAAGATGGATTAATTGGTTCAATTTTGCAGAAATGAAATGAACAAATTTCATCGAAATCAGTTTTGTCTGAAAATCTCTTTAAAATGAAAATAAAATTTACAATTGCCATTGCTTTATGTTTAACCGTGAGTTCAGGACTAAAAGCGCAGACATTCACAAAAATTCTTACAGGTGCTGTCGTTACCGATGGAAGCGCATCATTCGGCTCTTCATGGATTGATTTAGATCAGGATGACGATCTTGATCTGTTTGTATCCAATGTTTATTATCAACATGACCGTTTGTGTATAAACAATGGAAACGGAACTTTTACTCAAATAACAACAGGAAGCATCGTGAACGATGGCAAATATTCTTACAATACTACATGGGGAGATTACGACAATGACGGATTTGAAGATGTTTTTGTGGCAAACGGTGACTGGAATGGCAGCAATACAAATACATTATTTCATAATAACGGCAACGGCACTTTTACACAAATCACCACGGGACCTGTAGTAACAGATATTGGGATTGGCATAGGTTCCTCATGGGCTGACTATGACAATGACGGCTATGTTGATCTGTTTGTTTGCGAATAATCTTAACCTGGCAAATTTTCTCTATCATAATAACGGTAACGGAACTTTTACAAAAATTACCACCGGATCTATTGTTACAGATCTTGCTTCATCATCAGCAGGAATCTGGGGTGATTATGACAACGATAACTATCCTGATCTGTTTGTAGCGAATTTCGGAAGCGTCAACTTTTTATATCACAACAATGGAAACGGAACGTTTACAAAAATAACTACAGGAGATATTGTAGGCGATAATGGAGATTCGCATGGAGCCAGCTGGGGTGATTATGACAATGACGGATGGCTGGATTTATTTGTAAACAGGTGGTACAATGAAAATGATTTGCTATATCACAATAATGGAAATGGAACATTTACAAAAATCACTGCCGAACCCCAGGTAAATAATACAGGTTATGGAACCGGTTCGGCATGGGGAGATTATGACAATGACGGCTGGTTGGATTTATTTGTTTCCAATTCTTCATTAAATGTACCAGGGCAAATCAATTATTTGTATCATAATAATGCCAATGGAACTTTTACACAAGTCACAACCGGAACTTTTCCTACTGACATAAGCGATGGACGCGGAACTTCCTGGTGCGATTATGATAATGATGGTGATTTGGATTTACATGTTGCCAACGAATTAAATTCAGACGATTTTCTTTATCAGAATAATGGCAACAGCAATCATTGGATCAATATTAAATGTTACGGAACAGCTTCAAATAAATCTGCAATCGGAACCAGGATAAGTGTAAAAGCTGTTATTAACGGGTTACCCGTTTGGCAGACAAATTTTGTTTCGGGGCAAACAGGATATAGCGCCCAGAATAGTTTGAACCTCGAATTTGGCTTCGGCAATGCTGCCTTGATTGATTCAATGATTGTACGCTGGCCTTCAGGCTTAGTTTGCTATTATACGAATATTGCAGCTGACCAATTTGTAAAAGTCTATGAGAATTGCACGATTTTAAATGTTGAACCAAATGCTGATCCTTCCGGTGATTTGAATATTTATCCTAATCCAAACAATGGAACGTTTACTATTTCATTTGACAATAAAACCCATTCAGCTTTTACATTAGAACTGTTTAATGACTTAAGTCAGAAAATTTATTCGTTAACTGAAAAAAATAATAGTTCATTCAGAAAAACCTTCAGCACCGATGAACTGAATTTAACCAACGGAATTTATTTTATGAAGGTCACCACGGATGATTTTGTACAGACCAGGAAAATCATCATTTCAAAATAAAGATTATTGAATTATTGAACAGTTGCCTCAGATTCACTGATTTTTTTATTCAACCTTAAAAATTAATCAGTGAATCTGCGGCAATTGCATTTTATTTTTTTATCGTCCCCGTAATATATTCCACCAGTTCAGGAACAAAATTCAGAAGATAGCTCCCGGTAACATACAGGGCCGCAATTATTCCTGAATGTAAAATGATATCTGAGTAAGCATTTAAAAAATGAGGAATAAAATAATCAACTGTTCCGATCACCAGGATCAATGCGGCAACTTTGAACGTATTCGTATCAATGGGTTGTAATCTGTAATGCTTAAAAACAATGATGCTGTTTGCAGAATTCATTATAATGCCTGAACATGCTGTTGCTGAAGCTGCACCGATCACCCCGTAATGAGGAATCAGCAGTAATTGTAAAATAAAATTTATAATAACTGCGATAATCATCATCAAAGCGCCATAAAAATATTTTTCTGAATAAACCAATATTTGTGAATTCAAACCTGTTGCCATATTGAATAATGTTCCAAAGCTTAAAATGAAAACAATATTTTCACCGCCACGATATTTTTCCGGAAGAAACTGTAAAAGACTTTGAATGTTTCCATTAACCAGTAAAAAAAGTAACCCACCGATTAATAACATGTACCTCGCTGATTTTTTATAAATTTCATCTACGATTTTGAGGTTGTTATTTGAAAGCGCAGTCGTAATATTAAAAGTGGCGATTTTATCAAGTGCATTCAGAGGTGCTTCGATGAGAGTGGGAATAAAAGCTGCTACGACATACACTGCGACATTATCCAATGAAACTTTTGTTCCCAGAATAATAGTCGCAAGTTCTTTTAATCCCGTGGATGAAATGGAGGAAAGCCATAAAATCAATCCGAAACTGATAAGCGGTTTCCAGCCAATTGTTTTGAAAAATGAAAAATCTATAATAAATCCCGGTTTGTCTTCGTAAAAAATATAAATCAAAAGTAAAATTATTTGGGTGCCGTATACGGATACAAATAATATGATAAAAGTGCTGAGCGAAAAAAGCTTTAAGTAATACAGTGAAATCAGGGCGATGATTCCTACTCTCATCACAATATCATTTATAAAACTCGGCACTGTGGATTTATAAAGAGAATAACAATAAGTGTTGAGCTGTGTTATAAGTGCGAGGATAAAGGTCAGGGGAAACACAAAATAAAAAAAATCGGCAAAGAGCTTTGACTTCTCCAGGTATTGCCCGATAAAAAAGTTTTTAAACACCAGGAGCATGCATGCCGTGAGAATGAATCCAATGAATGTGCTCCAAATTATGAAACCGAAAAAGCCATGATGGCGTTTTGCCGGATTACGGAATTTTGGAAAAAATTTTATTGAAATATTTGCCGTACCCAAAGGAACAAATGTGCAAAGCAATAATGAAAACGAATAGAGCACTCGTGTAAGGCCTAATTCTTCAGGAGCTAAAAAGCGCGGCTGGATGATTAAAATATTTACAAAGCCAATAAGAATCCCAACATAGGACGTGAAAAAATTTTTGATGGATTGGCGTTGGATTACCCCCACTTTTGAATAAAATTTACCACAAAGGCACTAAGATCACTGAGTTTCATTAAGCCTTAGTGGTTACTTTGTGCACTTAGTGTCTTAGTGGTTATTTTGATACGCGCAAATGTAAACACTGTTTTTTTCTTAAAATTGCATGGAAAATTTAAATTTTAAAATAAGATTGTTAATTAGTCCCCGACACAAAAACATAAAGAATTACAAAGAAACCGGATAAATGAGTTTTCAAAATAAATTTTCAAAACTAAAAGTGCTTTTTATAAAGCTCAAAACTTTTGGCTTGCTGTATGTTTCTTCGTTGTGGGATCACATTCTGTTCCTGCTGCACCTGCCTGTTTCTGAAAAATTATCATTTCCTGAAAATAAAAAAACCATTGTTTACCTCGGAGGAAATCTTCCTGCACGTATAGCCCGCATTATCAAATGGCATAAACGGGTTGAAGATTATTGCGCTGTGCTGGTTTGTCATAAAGATGGTTTCAGGGACAAGTACAGCAATCCTTCTATTGATCATCTTTTGCTGTTTAGAAATGAATGGCATTTAAAAAGGATTTTAAGAACTTTTAAAAAAGTTTCGCTCATTCATGCTTTCGGACCTAAAAGTTTTTATCCCTCCGTTGCGAAAAAATCAACCGACATTCCTTTTGTGTATGATATGCAGGATGTGCTTGTTGTTTATTATGGATTAAATCCTCCCATCCGGTGGTACAGGAATGAACTGCCTTATGAAAAATATTGCCTTGAAAATGCGGATGGGTTGGTATCGCATAGCCTCGAATTCCAGGAAGGGTTAAGGAGATATGGAATCAAAAAAAAACCACACAATATTTTTTTTCCGCTTTGCTGTGATAATGATGTGGCGGAAAATAAAAAAGGGAATTTTGATCCCGGTAACATTCACATTGTATATGTGGGTGAAGTTGCCGGTTCATTTCGCGATAGTAAGCAATTTGCCACGATACAGTTTCATTATATCATTGAAGAATTTTCCAAACAAAAAATTCACCTGCACTTGTATGCGGCACCGGGAACTTTATCGGATGATATCACTGAATACAAAAACATTGAGAAACAAAATCCTTACCTGCATATGCATGAAACAGTGCATCAGTCAAAGCTTGCGCATGAGCTTTCTCAGTATGATTTTGGCCTGATTCCATTTTTCTTTAAAGACACCATTCATTCATGGGAAAAATTCAAATACAGCACAGCGCTCAAATTATTTAATTACGTGGAGGCAGGGATTCCTGTTATCAGCAGTAAAGATATTGTTTTTCAAAGCTGGATTGTAGAAAGGTATGGAATGGGAATAACGATTAACAAAACCGATGTTCCGAACTTGAAATCTGTTATTGAAAAATCAGATATCAATTTATTGCTGAAAAATATTTCTGAAAACCGTGAAAAGATTTCTTTGAGCAGGCATTTGCCCAGGCTATTGAAGTTTTACGATGAAATTATAAATAACAAGATTATTTAAAAGGTATTCTCTTTTATTTATTTATTATTTATTGTACCTTTGATTGAAACTTTTTGGCCTTTTCAGGCATCTTTTAATAAAATAGTTAGCCCAAAACAACAACATGAAAAAGTTTTTATTGATTGCTCTGATTTTTGCAGCAATTTCTGCGAACGCACAAAATTATGTTTGGACACAGAAGGCAAATTATGGAGGCGGGGCCATTTACGACCCCTTCGGATTTTCAATTGGGACAAAAGGATATGTTGGCGGAGGCAGAGATTTGTCCTTGACTTTTCATTACGATTTTTGGGAATGGGACCAGGCCACAAATGTATGGACTCAAAAAGCTAACTATTCAGGTGCTAATGTTTATGGAGCCCGCGGACTTACTATAGGAAATTATGGATATGTAGTATCCGGTATCGGAAGCTCGGGTTATTCAAAAGCATTGTGGCGATACGATCCGGTTGCGAACACATGGAGCCAAAAACAATCACATCCCGGAACCGCAAGATATACGGGTACAGCCATTACAATTGGAAATAAAGGTTATTTCGGTACAGGTTCTGTAGGTGCAGGCAACTATCAAAATGACTGGTATGAATATGATCCTGTCACAAACTCGTGGACTCAAAAAGCTAATTTTATAGGCTCACCCCGGCAGGGTGCAAGCTCCTTTGCTTTAGGAACAGATGGGTATGTTGGAATGGGCGGTGATCAGTCAACTGCAGTAGATAACAATGATTTTTATAAATATAATTCCTTAACAAATATATGGACACAAGTTGCTTCAGTACCCGGACATATAAGGAATGCCGCGTTAAGTTTTGCAATCAATGGATATGGGTTTGTAACCCAAGGCTATTACATAGCAGGAGTAAATGACAGCGTCTTCCGGGATTTCTACAAATACGATCCCGTGAATAATGCGTGGTGTAAATTAGCGGATTTTCCGGGCCAACCACATTTTGAAGGAGTTTATTTTTCAATAGGCCCAAAAGGATACATCGGATTGGGCAGCGACACTGTTAATTATTCTCATAATATGAATGATTTTTGGGAGGTTAGCATTATTCCATCTGATTTTATATTTAATGTAAACCCGTGTCAAACTTCAGTTTCTTTTATTACGCAGATTCAAAATGTAATAAATTATAGTTGGACATTTGGTGATGGCGGCACAAGCGCTCTTTCAAATCCTGTACATAATTATGTAACCAACGGAACCTATAATGTTCAGCTGATTGTATCTTATCCTTGCGGAAGCGATACAATCACTCATTCGGTAACAATTAATGCGGGCCAGGTTCCAGCGGCTGCTTTCACAATTCAAACGCAACCATGTTCGGATTCTGTCACATTCTCCAATCAATCAC
>Ga0134123_10000076_pt1 | contig 59999 bp, 54 predicted proteins | sample KB303_FD_96460 | JGI IMG/M metagenome (GOLD analysis project Ga0134123, IMG submission 96460) | Terrestrial soil microbial communities without Nitrogen fertilizer from Kellogg Biological Station, Michigan, USA - KB3-0-3 | ecosystem: Environmental > Terrestrial > Soil > Unclassified ...
CCTGGGCATCGATCCTGGCGAGCTGCACGACTTCGCCGCGCGGCAGCTGGCGACCTGGCCGACCACGATGACGACCCTGACCACGCACGACACCAAGCGCTCCGAGGACGTGCGGGCGCGGATCAACGTGCTGTCGGAGATCGCGGAGCAGTGGCAGCGCGAGGTGCGGCGGTGGACGCGCATGAACGCGGGCCTGAAGCGCGACGGGATCCCCGACGCGAACGAGGAGCTGCTGATCTATCAGACGCTGGCGGGCATCTGGCCGCTGGACGGTTCTGAGGTGACGGATCGCCTCGTCGCCTACCTGGAGAAAGCCGCGCGCGAGGCGAAGACGCACACGAGCTGGCTCGCGCCGAACCTCGAGTACGAGACGGCGCTGAAGGATTTTGCGACGGCAATCCTGCGGCATGAGCCGTTCGTCACCGCCTTCCGCCGCTTCCATCGCCGCATCGCCTTTCACGGCTGTCTCAACTCGCTCGCGCAGGTCGTGCTGAAGGTGTTCTCGCCGGGCATCCCCGACTTCTACCAGGGCACGGAGCTGTGGGACTTCAGCCTCGTCGACCCCGACAACCGCCGCCCCGTCGACTACGACCTCCGCGCCGCGATGCTCCGCAGGCTCCCGGGCGCCGCCACGCTCCTGCGCAACTGGAAGGACGGCCGCATCAAGCTCTTCATCACCACCCGGTCCCTCGCCGCCCGCGCCCGCCACCCCGCCGACGCCCCGTACCGCCCGCTCGACACCGGCACCGACCACGCCGTCGCCTTCCTCCGCGGCGACGACCTGCTCGTCGTCATCCCCCGCCTTACCACCCGCCCCGACCCCTGGCGGGATCACGCGCTCCACGTTGCAGGCCAGTGGCGCAACGTGTTCACGGAGGAGGTGGTGGAGGGCGGCCCGCTGCCGCTGCGACACGTATTCGCGTCGTTTCCGGTGGGGGTACTGGAGAGGGTTTAGGATTTACGCGTGGGGACGCTGACATACGACGATTTCGTCAATCTGCCGGACGACAAACGATACGAGATCATTGATGGTGAGCTGTACCTCACGCCGACTCCGACCACGAAGCATCAGCGCGTTCTGGGAAATCTTTCCATGGCGCTTCATCACTGGACACGGGCGAAAAAGCTCGGCGAGGTGTTCTTCGCCCGCCTCGATGTCGTGTTGTCCGATCGCGATATCGTGGAACCCGATCTCATCTTTGTCAGTGCGGCTCGCATGAAGATCATCGTGCCGGAAAACATCAGAGGCGTTCCGGATTTGCTGGGGGAAGTTCTTACGGTCGAAACTCGCAATTTCGATGAGACAGTGAAGCTGAAGCGATACGAATATTTTGGGGTCCCCGAATACTGGATCGTCGATCCTCAAACCGAGTCACTGAGAATCCATCGCCACAACGGCCGCCGCTACGAAGCGGTCGACGTCGCCGGCACGATTACGTCACCTCTGTTCCCCGGCTTCTCCCTTCCGCTGTCCGAAGTATTTCCCCAATAGCGCGGCGACCGCGCACGGCAGCCACACCCACACCACCTCACTCACCAGCGTCTCGACGCCGCGCGCGCTGAAGAAGCCGGCGCCGATGGGGGAGACGCGGATGGGGCGCCACGGGAAGAAATAGCGCTCGTTGCTGAAGGGGGAGAGCAGCGCGACGCCGAGGCCGCCGTCGGTGAGGGCATCGAGCAGCGGGTGCGAGAGCGCGCAGAGAAAGAGGAACGGGAACGCGGTACGGGAGCGGACCAGAAGTGTCGCGAGCGACGCGACGATCAGCGCGAAGAGGATCGAGTGCGTGAAGCCGCGGTGGCCGAACATCGCGCTGTAAGGGATGCCGTACCGGAACGCGATCACGTCGAGGTCGGGGAGGATCGTCGCGATCGCGCCGGCGGCGACGGCGCGGCGTGGGATGCGCGGGAACCACATCTGCAGCAGCGCGATCGCGGGATGGGTGAGGATCGTCGGCACTACACCCGCCCCGCCATCTCCGCGAGCCGCCGCAGCTGCGACGCGTGGTCGTACGTCAGCGCGCCGGGAGCCAGGCGCCAGGTCCAGTTATCGTGCTCCGCGCCGGGGAGGTTCATGCGCGCCTCGCTGCCGAGGTCGAGGACGTCCTGCACCGGCACGATCGCCGTCTCCGCGACCGATGTGTACGCGGCGCGGATGAGGCACCACGATACGTTCTCCTCCGTGCATCCGAGGTATGTGCTCGCGGCGTCGCGCTCCTCCTCGGATGCCGACGTGAACCAGCCGCGCGCGGTGTCGTTGTCGTGCGTGCCGGTGTACGCGACCGTGTGCGGCTCATAGCGATGCGGAAGGTGCGGGCTGTCGTTCTGGCCGAAGCCGAACTGCAGGATGCGCATGCCCGGAAGGCCGATGGCCCTGCGCAGCTCGTGCACGTCCTGGGTGATGAACCCGAGGTCCTCGGCGATCAGCGGCAGCTCGCCGAGCGCGTTGCGGAGCGCCTCGAACAGCTCGATGCTGGGGCCGGGCATCCAGCGGCCGTGCATCGCCGTCGGCTCGTTCGCCGGGATCTCCCAGTACGCGACGAAGCCGCGGAAATGATCGAGGCGGAGGATGTCCGCGAACCGCAGGTTCGTGCGGACCCGCGCGATCCACCAGCGATAACCGGTCTCGCGCATCCTGTCCCAGCGATACAGCGGGTTCCCCCAGCGCTGTCCGGTCGCGCTGAAGTAATCGGGCGGCACCCCGGCGACGACCGTCGGCTGCCCGTTCGCCGCAATCTCGAACAGCTCGCGATGTCCCCACACGTCGGCGCTGTCGCACGCGACGTAGATCGGTACGTCGCCGATGATGCGGATGCCGCGCGCGTGCGCTTCTCCGCGCACCGCCGCCCACTGGCGGAAGAACAGGAACTGCGTGAACTGCCAGAAACGGATCTCGTCCGCGTGCTGCTCGCGCGTGCGGCGCAGCGACGCGGCCTCGCGTCGCGCGATGCGCCGGTCCCACTCCCACCACGGTGCGCCGTCCGCGTGCTGCTTCAGCGCCATGAAGAGCGCGTAGTCGTCGAGCCACTCGCGCTGCTCCGCGGCGAACGCGTCGAGCGCGTCGTGATCGCGAAAGCGCCGCCACGCGGTCCGCAGCAGCGCGAACTTCAGCGGCGTGACGCGGTCGACCTCCACGTGCTCGTGCGCGAAGCGCGGCACCTCGCCGACGTCCTCCGGCTCGAGCAGATTCTCGTGCAGCAGCCGTTGCGGCGAGATCAGCAGCGGATTGCCGGCGAAGGACGACACGCAGCCGTACGGCGAGCTCCCGTAGCCGGGCGGATTGAGCGGCAGCACCTGCCAGAGGCGCATGCCCGCGCTCGCGGCCCAGTCGAGAAACTGCGTCAGCTCGTCGCCGAGATCGCCGATGCCGTAGCGTCCCGGCAGCGAGGTCGGATGGAGCAGGACTCCGGCCGCGCGGTGCTCGCTCGGTGCATGTGTCGAGGTGTGCATGATCAGGGTACGAAGGAGAGCTTCTCGCCGAGGTCGTCGAAGAGATCGAGCCAGCGCCGCGTGGCGTGACCGTTCGCGGACGCCGCGATCGCCGGCCGCACGGCATGGCGCATGCGATAGTACCGGTTCTGCGCGCGGCGCAAATCGACCTGCAGCTGCGCCTCACGCACCATCGTCACGAGCGTGTGGAATGCCTCGAGCCGGTCGAGGTCCTCGGGGTGTTCCTGGAAGCGCTCCGCCGCGCGCTCGATCGCGCGTTTGACCGTCAGCAGCGTCGCCTCGTCGAGCGTCACGACCTCGTCGTGCGACTCGCGCAGCCGCGCCTCGATCTCCGGCAGCGGCGGCAGTTCCTCCTCGAGCATCCGGCGGATCTGCACGTTGAGGTCGAACTCCGCCGCGGTCTGCAGCACCTTCGGCACCGGAATGCCGAGGCGCGCGTGGAAGCGCATGATCGGATCGTATCGCTCGTGCAGCTGGCGGAACGTCGACTCCGCCTCCTGCAGCGTCGCGTTGAGCAGCTCGTGCAGGATCCGCCGCTGCTCGTCGCGGAACAGCGAGCGGATCGACACCGGAATTCTCCCGAAGCGCTGGTCGAGCAGGCGGATGACCGCGGGCATCTCGCCCGGCTCCATCGCCTCGAGCAGCTGGCGCCGCACCTCGTCGAAGTCGGTGCCCGCGCGCACGACGCGCACGCCGCCGGTGAGCTCCGTCTCTCCGAGGTGCAGCACCGCCAACTCGAACGACGCGGTTTCGCGCGTGATGATCGAGCGCACTTCGATCGAGCCGATCGCGAGGCGCGCGCGCCCCGCCTTGCGCACCTCGAACTCGTGGCGGAGGACGTCGTAGCAGTAGACGCGGGTCTCGTCGTCGAAGTTGTCGAAGAGCGACAGCACCGCGTAGTGCGCCGCGACGCGCGCGAGATCGAGCCGCGCCGGGACCACCTCGCGCTCGTACAGCTCGCGGCCGGTGCCGCGCTCCGGCAGATTGCTGCGCGCGGGCGCGAGGCGGTCGAGGAACGCCTTCTCGAGCTCAGCCCCGGCAATGGTCTCGGCGAGCTGGATCACCCGGCCGGCGTAGTGCAGCACCTGTACCGTCTCGATGCCCGAGAGGTCGCTGAAGAACCAGCCGCAGCTCGTGAACATCAGCATGGCGTTGCGCTGCATCTCGAGCAGCTCGAGGCAGCGCTGCGTCGCGAGGACCGAGCGCTGCGTGCCGTGTTTGCCGAGGAAGCGCGCGATCGAGTCGTCGGAGCGGTCCAGGATCACGTCGATGTAGTCGTCGCGCGCCAGCCAGGGATCGTGGAACAGATTGCGGCCGTAGCGCTCGAAGATCGCCGCGGCCTCGCCGCTCAGCCAGTCGAGGGCATCGCGCAGCGGCGCGCGCCACTGCTGATTCCAGCCCGGCGCGCTGCCGGTGTTGCATCCGCAGTCGCTGCGCCAGCGCTCGACGCCGTGCGCGCAGCTCCACGACGTCGCGTCCGCGATCTGCACTTCGTGCAGCGGCGGATGATGCTCGAGGTGCTCGCCGTAGTTCGTCAGCTGCGCGAGGCCGTGCTCTTCGATGAAGTGCAGCGCGTACGCGAGCGCCATCTCGCCGAAGCGATGGTGATGGCCGTAGGTCTCGCCGTCGGTCGCGATGTCGACCATCTGCGGATCGGTGCGTGCGTTGCTGAACGCGCCGATGAGGCGAAGCGCGAAATGCTCGCCGCGCGCGAGCAGCCGCTCGAACGCGACGGCGCGCGAGATCGGGCCGTCGTAGAAGAAGATGGCGATGCTCTTTCCCGACGGCAGCCGGCAGAGGTACGGCACTTTCGAATCGGGCGGCGTGGCATGCCATTCCTGCGTTCCGATCGCCCGCCAGAGCGCGGCCTGATGCGGCTCGAGAATCGTGAACGCGATTCCCGCGTCCGCGAGCGCCTCGAGCGACGCGACGTCGACGGCGGTCTCCGGCAGCCACATCCCCTCGGGAGTGCGTCCGAAGCGGTGCTGAAAATCGCAGAGGCCCCAGCGCACCTGCGTCCGCTTGTCGCGCTCGTTCGCGAGCGGGAGGATGACGTGGTTGTACGCCTGGGCGATTGCGTTGCCGTGGCCGGAGAAGCGCTGCCGCGACGTGCGGTCGGCCTCGAGAACCGCCGCGTACGTTTCTGGCGCGTGCGCGGTGAGCCAGCTGAGGAGCGTCGGCCCGAAGTTGAAGCTGATCGACGCGTAGTTGTTGACGATGCGGCGGATGCGCTCGTGCTCGTCGAGGATGCGCGCCGAGGCGTTCGGGTCGTAGCACTCGGCGGTGATGCGCTCGTTCCAGTCGTGATACGGGAACGCCGAGTCCTGCGTCTCCACGGCTTCCAGCCACGGATTCTCGCGCGGCGGCTGATAGAAGTGGCCGTGGATGGTGATGAAGCGCGGGCCGCTCACGCGAGGGATCGTATTACATCAGCGCTTCGACTCGTTCCGCGAGCGCGTGCACGTCGAGCGGCTTGCGCAACACGCCGCGCACGAGCGTCGGGAACCGCTGTTCGAGGTCGCGATTCGAGACGTAGTCGGGCGACGCGCAGGTGACGACGAGCACGGCCGGCAGCGTCCTGAGCGTTTTTAGCGACGGATCGGACGTGAGCGCTTCGAGCGAGTCGAGGAAATCGATCCCGCTCATGTGCGGCATCATCAGATCGAGCACGACCACGGCATACCGTTTCGTGGCGATCTGATGCAGTGCCTCGGCGCCGTCGCGCGCGACGTCGACTTCCGCGCGCAGCTGCTGTTTGAAGTAATCGGTCAGCAGAGCACGCATCTGATCGTCGTCGTCAACCACCAGCAGGGTCGGATGTGGCATCGGCGGCGCGTCCGCAACCGAGCGAAGCAGAATTCACGCCCGAACCGCGGCGATGAATCGTGTGAGTTTTTCGCGGTCGAGCTTTCCCCCGGTGCGCACGCCGCTGCAGATGTCGACTCCGCTCGCGCCGACGCGCTGCAGCGCATCGGCGACGTTGTCCGGACCGAGCCCGCCCGCGAGGAACACCGGCACGCCGGCATCGGCGCAGATGCGCCTGCTGATCGTCCAGTCGTGCACGCGGCCCGTGCCGCCGAGCTCCTTCACGCGCAGCGACGGATTGCCGGAGTCGAGCAGCAACGCGTCGGCCTCCCGCGCCGCGCGCATCGCCTCGTCATATGACGCATCGCCGGTGACGTGGACGACCTGCACCAGCCGCACGCCGGGAAGCATGTCGTGCAGGCGCGCGAGGCTGCCGGGCGGCAACGCATCGCACAGCTGGATGCCGGTCGTGCCGCAGCGGCGATGCTGTTCGGCGATCGCATCGGCATCGCAGAGCGAAGTCAGGAGAAAGGTCTGCGCGGATTCCGGGACGAACGCGGCGATCGACGCGATCAGCGACTCGTCGATGACGCCCGGACCGCTCGGCATCGACGAGACGAGGCCGAGAATGTCCGCGCCCGCCTCGAGCGCGAGCGCCGCTTCATCGTGACTGCTGATGCAGCAGATCTTGATCTCGGTCACAGCGGACGCACCATCTCGAGCTGCCGCACGAACCGCACCGCCCCCGCGCGCTCGAGAAACGCCGCGATCCCTCCGTCGCGCTCGTCGACGTTCATGATCCGCAGCGGCTTTCCCGCCACCTCCGCCGCCTTCCGCAGCAGCGCCGTCCCGATCCCGCGCCTCCGCGCCTCCCGCCGCACCGCCAGCTGCGCCACATCGCCGTTGCTCGGGAACACGATGACGTAGCCGTCGTCGTTGCCGAGCGTCACGTGTGCGTCGTTCGAGCGCGCGACGGAGGCGGGGGTGTTTTGCCAGCTGGGGAGGACGTCCCAGGAGAGTCTCCTGGTCTCATCGTCTCCTGGTCTCATAGCGAAGACCTGATCGATGTCTCTATGAGACTCGGAGACCAGGAGGCCAGGAGACTCGTATCGCCAGCACTGCAACCCCCGCGTCTCCCGAAATCCCTCCGCCCTGTACAGCGCCTGCGCGCGCGCGTTCCCGTCTAGGACCTCCAGCACGTATTCCGTGCACCCCCGCGCGCGGAGCAGCGGATACGACGCGCGCATGAGGTCGCGGGCCAGGCCGAGGCGGCGGTGGGTGGGGACGACGCCGGTGCCGGTGTCGTAGCCGCGCGTGTCTTCGACGCCGTTGACCGTGAACGCGACCATGCGGTCATCGTCGAACGCGCCGACGGAGGCTTCGGGGACCCAGCCGCGGCGCGTGAACATATCGAGGAGGTGCTCGCGCGCCGGCTGGAGGGGGACGATATAGTCGCTGAAGGCTTCGGTGAACGCGGCGAAGAGCGCGTCGAAGTCGGATGCAATCAGCGGGCGGATCACCATCCCATGCGCTCGCGCAGCGAGGTGATGTGCGCGACGTGATGGCGGCTGTGCCATGCGTACATCGCCAGCACCGTGTCGATGGTGAACGGGCACTTGTGCTCGGGATGATGGAAGCGGCGGTGGAAGTCGTCCGGGCCGAGGCTGCGGAGGAGCGTGACCCAGCGGCTGTGCAGCGAGTCGAGCAGCGTGAGCGAGACCTCGATCGGCGTCGCGCGGACGTCGTCGAGCTTCGACCAGGCATCCTCGTCGTAGGGCTTGATGGTCGGCTCGTCCTCGGTGAGTGCGAACTTCACGCGCATGTACGCGTTCATGTGGCTCTCCGGCACGTGGTGGACGACCTGCCGGACCGTCCAGCCGCCGTCGCGGTACGGCGTCTCCAGCGCCGCTTCATCGAGACCGGCGACGGCCTCGCGCATGCGGGCGGGAGCGGCGGCGATGATGTCGATCATCGCGCCGCGCTCGTCGGGGGAAAGCTCGTCGCGTCGCTGGAACGTGCCGATGGGGTATCGCGGATCGCTCATGATTCGCGAAGTTTATCGCGTGCACCTCGAACCAGGGTTCCGATGCCTTCCCCCGAAGGTTCCGAGACCTTCCCCTACGGTAACGATGCCTTCCCCTGAAGGTTCCGATACCGTTGTCCGAGGTATCGATACCTTCGTTCCACTCTCCCGATTACGACAACGCGGCGAGCGCCGCCCTGTAGTACTTCGTGATCGTGGCGACGTACTCGGTCGCTTCCTCGGTCGCGTTCGGTCCCACCTTCGCCACCAGGGTGGGGCCGGCGTTGTACGCGGCAAGCGCGTATTCGACGTTGCCGTCGAACTGGTCGAGGAGCTTGCGGAGGTACTTCACGCCGCCGAACACGTTCTGGCGTGCGTCGAAGGAGTTCGTGACGCCGAGGTAGCGCGCCGTTTTCGGCTTGAGCTGCATGATGCCCTCGGCGCCGATGCGCGAGACGGCATTCGGGTTGTAGCGCGACTCCTTGAACGCCACCGCGGCGATCAGGTTCGGATCGACGCCGTACTGCGCGGCGGCGTCATTGATGATCTCGGCGAGATAGGCCGGAACCGGGCGCGGCAGCGCATGCGACGCGAGCGGATTCGTCTTCGCGAACGAGGGTGCGGCGACCGCGGCAGCAACGAGGAACACTGCGGACCATCGAAGTTTCACGAGGGCGTCCTTTCCGGTCACGGAGAACGTCCCTCGCGCAATGGCTCGGGATCACGTTCGGCAGTGCGGCCACCTGTTCCCCGATGGAAGCAGGCCCGTCACATTGCGTCCTCCCGTCGCCGGGAGTTTGCCTTTGTCGCGTGACGATGTTTGTTGTACCGGTGAAAACGCCCGTAGCCGGACGATGATTTCCGGCTGAGCTAACGGCCGCGCTCGATCTTCTCGGTCTGCTCGCCGTCCCAGTCGCGCCCGGCTTCGCGCGACCCGTTGTTGTCGCGCTCTTCCGGCTTCTCCGAGCCGAAGCTCTTCCCGCCCGACCGCCCCGCTCCCATGTTCCCGCCATGCTTGTGCCGGCGCTCCGGCTCCGCCGGCGTGTTGCTCGAGGCTGACGCTTCGCCGCCCCCGCGAATGTGCTGGTTGCGCATGATGTATCCCTCCGGAGAGAACGGGATCGCAAGCGATGTGCCGCGAATGGCCGCCGCGCACGCGCGAATGTGCCTTGTGCAAGCGCGCGTGCGCGATGCGCAACCCTACAACCGGCACAACCCCCCGTACGTCTCCGGACGGCGATCGCGGTAGAACTGCCACGTATTGCGGACCTCGCGGATCTTGTCGAGGTCCAGCTCGGCGGTCACGAGGGCGTCCTTGTCGCGGTCGGCGATGGTCATGATCTGGCCGCGGGGGTCGCAGAAGTAGCTCTGGCCGTAGAACTCACCGATGTTCCAGGGGCCTTCGTAGCCGACGCGGTTGATGGCGCCGACGTAATAGCCGTTGGCGACGGCGTGGGCGGGCTGCTCGAGCTTCCAGAGGTACTCCGACAGGCCGGCGACGGTGGCGGACGGGTTGAACACGACCTCGGCGCCGGCGAGGCCGAGCTCGCGCGCGCCTTCGGGGAAGTGGCGGTCGTAGCAGATGTAGACGCCGACCGTCGCGTACTTCGTCTTGAACACCGGGTACCCGAGGTTGCCGGGGCGGAAGTAGAACTTCTCCCAGAAACCGGGGGCCACGTGGGGGATGTGGTTCTTGCGGTACTTGCCGAGGTACGTGCCGTCGGCGTCGATCACGGCCGCGGTGTTGTAGTACACGCCGGTCGACTCCTCCTCGTAGATCGGCACGACGATCACCATCTTGTACTTCGCGGCGTACTCCTGCATCAGCCGCGTCGTCGGGCCGTCGGGGATCTGCTCCACCGAGTCGTACCAGCGCGTGTTCTGCTCGGCGCAGAAATACGGGCCGGTGAAGATCTCCTGGAAGCAGATCATCTGCACGCCTTCCTGCCCCGCCTGGTCGAGGTACTTCAGCGTGCGCTCGGTCTGCGCCTCGCGGATCTTCTCGATCGGCTCGTTCGTGTCGATGGCGAGCGAAGTCTGAATCAAACCGGCTTTGACAATACGTGGCATCGGTCCTCCTGGGACGTTCGAAGAGTTTCGTATTATCCACGAACTTCAGCATCCGGGCGACGTATAACCAGTCAGATGGCGCGCAGCGGCTCAGTTCCCGCGGGAACGCGCGTGGGGCGGTACGAGATCGTCTCCCTCCTCGGCGCGGGCGGCATGGGCGAGGTCTACGCCGCGCTGGACTCGAACCTCGGCCGCCGCGTGGCGCTGAAGATCCTCCCGCCGCATCGCACCAAGGATCCCGACCGCGTCGCGCGCTTCGTGCGCGAGGCGCACGCCTCGTCCGCGCTCAACCATCCGGCCATCGTCTCCGTGCACGACTCGGGATCGGACGGCAACGTCCACTTCCTGGCCATGGAGCTGATCGACGGCGAGCCGCTGTCGGACTGGCTCCGCCGGAACCGCAGCCTCCCGCGCGCGGTCGAGCTGATGGCGCAGGTGGCGGAAGGACTCGCCCGCGCGCACGCCAACGGCATCATCCATCGCGACCTCAAGCCCGAGAACATCATGGTCAGCCGCGCGGGCTACGCGAAGATCGTCGACTTCGGCGTGGCGAAGCTCACCGAGCGGACGAACGGCAACACGGCGCACACCGGCGCCACGACGCCGACTTCGCGCGTCGGCACGACCGCGTACATGGCGCCGGAGCAGGTCGAGGGACGTCCGCTGGATCCGCGCGCCGACGTCTTCGCGTTCGGCACGGTGCTGTACGAAGTGCTGACCGGCGCGAACCCCTTCGCCTCGCCGCAGTACGCCGACACGCTGCACAACATCGTGCACCTCGACCCGCCGCTCGACGCGGTGCCGCGCGAGCTGCGGAAGATCGTGCGCCGCTGCCTGCAGAAGGAGCCGGAGCAGCGCTATCACTCGCTGAAGGACGCCGCGCTCGATCTGCGCGAGGCGGTCGCGGAGTCCGCGCCGCCGCGGCGCACGCGCACGTGGCTCATCGCGGCGCTGCTCGCGCTGCCGCTCCTCGCGGCCGCGACGTGGTTCGCCCTCTCGCCGCGCGGCGAGCGTCCGCCGGAGATGAAGATGACGCGGCTCACCAACAGCGGGAACGTCGAGACCGCGGCGATCTCGCCGGACGGCCGCTACCTCGCCTATGCGGCGAAGGAAGGGGAGCTGCAGGCGCTGTACGTGAAGCAGATCGCCACCGGAACGACGACCCGCATTGCCGAGCCGTCGCCGCTCTTCTACTACAGCCTCGCCGTCTCGGCCGACGGCAATTACGTCTACTACGTCTCTTCCACGCGCGCCGAGCCGAACGTGGGGGATCTCCACGCTCTGCCGCTCCTCGGCGGTCCCGCGCGGAAGGTCGCCACGGACATCGAATACTGGTATTCGCTCTCGCCCGACGGCACGCAGGTCGCCTTCCGCCGCTTCAACGCCTTCGAGCGCGAGCATCGCATCACCATCGCGCGCGTCGACGGCGGGGGCGAAGAGGTCGTCCTGCGGCGGCGCTATCCCGGGTTCGCCGACATGCCGACCTGGACGCCGGACGGTAAAGCCATCACCTTCGCCGGCGGCGTGGATGGGACAAAGGATGCGGGCCTCTATCGTTTATCGCTCGACAGCAGGGACATCACGCGCGTCGCGAAGCCGAAATTTCCGGGCATCCGCTCCTACGCCGTGCTGCCCGACGGCAATGGCTTCGTCATGACCGTGTACGACCGCGAACAGCCGCCGCAGATCTGGTTCGCGGCGAACGGGGAGGACGTGGGGCGGAAGATCACCAACGACATCGCCGCGTATCACTCCGTCACGCCGACCGCCGACTCGAAGTCGTTCGTCGCCGTGCGCGACGTCACGGATTCGAACATCTACTCCGCTCCGGTCGGCGGGAAGACTCTGACTCCCGTCACGACCGGCATCGGCAATTTCGTCGGCACCGCCGGCGTGCGCTGGCTCGGCAGCGGCGAGATTCTCTACACCGCGATGGAGTCGGGGACGCCGACGCTCCTCGTCGCCGGCCGCGCCGGCGGCACGGCGCGGCGGCTGATCCACAACGCGGCCGCGTGGCATCCGAGCGTCTCGCGCGATGGCCGGCGCATCGCCTTCGTCTCCGACAAGTCGGGAACGAATCAGGTCTGGGTGATGGACGCGAACGGCGAGAATGTCCGCCAGCTGACGCGCGCTGCCTCCGCCGGCGCGCCGACGATCTCGCCCGACGGGCGCTTCGTCTACTACCTGACGCAGCGCGACACACAGTACGTGTGGCGCATCGACATCGAGGGGCAGAATCAGCCGGAGCGGCTCACGAGCGTACCGACCAGCCGCGCCGCGATCTCGCCCGACGGGCGATGGCTGCTCTGCCGGCTGCGGTCGAGCGAGCCCGGCGTGCCGCTGTGGCGGACCGCGGTCGTGCCGCTCGATGCGAAGGGCCCGACGCGCTACTTCGACGTGCCGCGCTTCGGCGGATCGCCGAACCTGCAGTGGCATTCGTCCAGCGAGTCGTTTCTGTACATCGACTGGAAGGACGGAATCGCCAACATCTGGTCGCAGCCGATCGGCGGCGGCGAGCCGCATCCGCTGACGTTCTTTGATGCCGGCGAGATCTTCGCGTTCGATCTCTCGCCCGACGGCACGACGCTCGCGCTTTCGCGCGGCCTCCCCAGCAGCGACGCGGTGCTGATCCGCGATTTTCGCTAAACCGCCGTCAGCGTCGAGACCATCTGCCGGATCGCGTGCAGGCGCATGCTGGTCTTGCCGATGAGGATCTCGTCGCCGTCGTGCACGAGGACCGGCGTCGTGACACGGGTCGTGCCGACGAACGTGCCGTTCTTGCTGCGGAGGTCCTCGAGCGTGACTTGTGAGCCCTGCACGAGGAGGCGGGCGTGGTGGCGCGACACATCGGGCGCGCCGAGCACGATCGTACCGGCGCGGTCGCGGCCGATGCCGTTCGCGCCGGCCCGCAGCGGGATCTCTTCTCTTCCGAGCAGGACGCTGTAGCGGACGTTCTCGTCCGGCACGACGGCCGCGTTGAAGGCGTAGCCGAAGCGATGGACGGTGCGCAGGATCGCGTGCTCACGATCGTCGAGCGCGGTGCGGATCTCGGACGCGAGGTTGTGCAGATTCCCCGGCTCGACGAACGTGGCGGGCCAGAGGCGGTCGTACAGCGTCTCCTTCGACACCGGCGCCGGCGCGGCCTCGACGAGCAACTCCAGCATCGCGAGCGCCTTTGGCGAGAGCGGCACCGCGGCGCCGTCGCGCGCCAGCTCGCGCTGCGAGGAGTCGAGGACGAACGCGCCGAAGCGGATGCGCATCGCTCAATTCTGAGGATTTGCTGAGAAGTCCGCCAGTTCTCGCGCGAAGAAGTGCCCGACGTTGCGGGCATGCTCGCGCTCCTGCTCGCAGCCGTCGTGTCGTGCGGCGACCTCTGTCGCGCCGAGGCCGTGGCGCATTACGCGGACCTCCTCGCGGCCGGCGGGTACGGGAGGTTGCCGGTGGAGCAGGCGGGATTTCTGATCCGCGAGCGCGACGGCACGCTGACGTTCGCGCCCTGGCAGCGCGGCGAGCTTCAGCGGGCCCGCTTCGAAGGCGCGATCCCGCGGGGCACGATCGCGGTCGTGCACACGCATCCGCGCCGGCTGCCGCGGCCCTCGCGCGGCGATCTCGATCAGGCGAAGCGGCTCGGCCTCCCGCTGCTCGTCGTCACGCCGGATGCGATCACCGCCGCGCGGCCCGACGGCAGGGTCGACACGCTCTTCGACGCCGGCTGGGCATCCGATTCCGCGCTCCGGCCGTAGAATTCGCAAATGCGGAACATTGGATGGGTGCTCCTTGTGGCGTTGCTGTGTGTCGGGAGGGCTGCGTTCGCGGCCGAGGTGAAAGTCGGCGGCGTGAAAGTCGTGCCGGTCGGCGGCGGCAAATACAACGTCTGGACGAAACGCGTCGGCAGCGGTCCGGTGAAGATGCTCACGCTGCACGGCGGTCCCGGCTTCCCGCACGACTACCTCGAGTGCTTCGAGGACTTCCTGCCGCAGAACGGGATCGAGTTCTACTACTACGACCAGCTCGGCGTCGGGAACTCCGACGTCCCGGACGATGCGTCGCTCTGGACGGTCGACCGCTATCGCGAGGAAGTCGAGGACGTGCGCAAAGGCGTCGGGCTCGACCGCTTCATCCTCTACGGCCATTCGTGGGGCGGCATGCTCGGCATCGAGTACGCGCTCGCGCATCAGGACCACCTGAAGGCGCTGATCATCTCCGACATGACCGCCGGCATCGAGGCGTACGAGGCGTATGCCGCGAAGCTGCTGGCCGAACTCTCGGACGAGGACCGCGCGCTGCTGAAGAAATACGAAGAGGCGGGGAACTACGAGGCGCCGGAGTATCAGGCGGTGATGTTCGAGAAGGTGTACGCCGCGCACCTGCTGCGGCTCAACCCCTGGCCCGAGCCGGTGATGCGCGCGTTCAAGAAGTTCAACACGAAGATCTACAACACCATGCAGGGCCCGAACGAGTTCGTTATCACCGGCAACCTGAAGGAATGGAACCGCTGGAACGACCTCTCGCGGATCAAGGTCCCCACCCTCATCATCGCCGGCCGCCTCGGCACCATGAGCCCCGACGACATCAAACGGATGGGCCACCTCATTCCCAACTCCCGCACCATCCTCACCGACGGCAGCCACCTGGAGATGTACGACGATCAGGAGCGTTATTTTCGGGAGCTGCTGCGGTTTGTCGCGGATGTGGAGAAGGGGAGGTTTGTGGCGGACAAGAAGTAGTTGGTAGTTGGTAGTTGGTGGTTGGTGGTTGGTGGTTGGTGGTTGGTGGTTGAGGATCCCTAACTACAAACTACCAACCACCAACTACCTCAAAGAAAACGCATGCCCGCGCTTCAAAAACACCCCGCGCCCAGCACGCGCAACGTACAAACCTTCCTCCACCACCACCTCCCCGCGCGATAACACGGTCTTCGTGACGCCGCGGACCTTCATCCCCTCGTAGCACGAGTAGTCCACGTTCATGTGGTGGGTTTTGGCGCTGATGGTCATCTCCTCGTTCGGGTCGAAGATGACGATGTCGGCGTCGGAGCCGACGGCGATGGTGCCTTTGCGGGGGAAGAGTCCGAAGATTTTCGCGGCGCTGGTGGAGGTGATCTCGACGAAGCGGTTGAGCGAGATCCGGCCCTGCGCGACGCCACCGTTGTAGACGAGGCTCATGCGGTGCTCGACGCCCGGTCCGCCGTTCGGGATCTTCGAGAAGTCGTTGCGCCCGAGCTCCTTCTGCTCCTTGAAACAGAACGGGCAGTGGTCCGTCGAAACGACCTGCAGGTCGTTGAACTTCAGGCCGCACCACAGCTTGTCCTGGTTCCACTTCTCGCGGATCGGCGGCGTCATCACCCACTTCGCGCCCTCGAAGCCCGGCTGCTCGTACACGCTGTAGTCGAGGAAGAGGTACTGCGGGCAGGTCTCGGCGTAGGCCGGCGTGCCGTTGTCGCGCGCGCGCGTGATCTCGTCGAGCGAGTCGCTGCAGCTGAGGTGCACGATGTATACGGACGTCTCGGCGATCTCCGCGAGCGCGATCGCGCGATGCACGCCCTCGGCCTCGGCCTTCGTCGGCCGCGTCAGCGCGTGATACTTCGGCGCGGTCTTCCCCTCCGCGAGCGCCTGCTTCACGATCGCGTCGATCACCACGCCGTTCTCCGCGTGCATGCAGATCAGGCCCCCGTGCGCGCCGGCGGTCTTCATCGCCTTGTAGATCGTCGCGTCGTCCACGAGGAACACGCCGGGGTAGGCCATGAACAGCTTGAAGCTCGACACGCCCTGGTCGATCATCGACTTGATCTGCGGCAGGCGCTCGTCCGGCAGGTCCGTGCAGATGAGATGGAAGCCGTAGTCGATCGACGTCCGGTTCTCCGCCTTCGCAAACCAGACGTCGAGCGCCTCATTGAGGTCCTGCCCCTTGTACTGCACCGCGAAGTCGATGATCGTCGTCGTGCCGCCGTGCGCCGCGGCGATCGTGCCGGTCTCGAAGTTGTCCGACGACGACGTGCCGCCGAACGGCAGGTCCATGTGCGTGTGCGGGTCGATGCCGCCGGGGATCACGAGGCGGCCCTTCGCGTCGATCACCTTGTCGGCTTCGGCGTCGATCGACTTCGCGATCATCGCCACCTTCCCGTCTTCGATCAGAAGGTCGGCCTGGTAGTCGTCGACGGCGGTCACGATGCGACCGTTGCGGATCACTGTCTTCATGAGCGCGAATTCTATCGCGCGAATCGTGGTTCAATGTCGCTCGTCCGATGATTCCGCGCTACGCGCGCTCCGGCGCGCGCGACTCTTTCGCTGTCTGTGGGACAGGCTCTCAGCCTGTCCATGTCCCCCTCCGCCAGCTCGGCCCCGAGGCGTTCGCCGAGGTCTGGCCGCCGCTGCAGGAGGGCGTCCTTTTCGGCTCCGTGTCCGCCGACGAGACGAAGCCGATCGAGGAGGTGACGCGGGAGGTGTATGCGCGCGTGATCGAGGAAGTCCGCGCGGCCGGATATCCGTACTTTCTGCGGATGTGGAACCACGTCGGCAGCCTGAACGAGATCGAGCGCGGCCTCGAGCGCTATCAGCGTTTCTGCGCCGGACGCCACGACGCGTTCATCGAAGCCGGCTATCACCACGACGTCGACCTGCCCGCCGCGAGCGCGGTCGGCACGCCGGGACGCGGGCTCGTGACGTACTACCTCGCCGCGCGTGAGCCGGGCGTGCAGATCGAGAACCCGCGGCAGGTGAGCGCGTACCGCTATCCGCGCCAGTACGGTCCGAAGAGCCCCTCGTTCTCGCGCGCCACGATCTGGCGCGACACCGTCTTCGTCTCCGGCACCTCCAGCGTCGTCGGCCACGAGACGGTGCACGCCGGCGACGTCGCCGCACAGCTCGAAGAGACGCTGCGCAACATCGCCATGCTCGTACCGCTCGCGAACGTCGGCGCCGCGAAGACCTACGTCCGCCGCGCCGCCGATTACCCGCTGATCGCCGACCGCCTCGCGGACGTGTTCCCGGCCAACCTCTACCTAGAAGCCGACATCTGCCGCCCCGACCTGCTGCTGGAGATCGAAGCCGTCGCGCGCGCCCCCGTGTCATCCTGAATCGGGGGATTCCTCGCCGTCTTCGCGGCTCGGAATGACACCGGTGCGCGACTCCGCGAAGTGTCATCCTGAGCCGCGAAGACGGCGAAGGATCCCTGATTCAGAGCGTGTACCACCCCGCCGCGAGATCGTCCCACTCCGGGTTCCGCGCGCTGATCAGCGCATCCTTCCTGGCACGCGTCCATCCCTTGATCTGTTTCTCGCGCGCGATGGCCTGATCGAATTCGCCGTACTCCTCGAAGTGCACGAGGCGATCGCAGTTGTACTTTTTGGTGAAGCCGGGAAAGGCCTTCTGCCTGTGCTGCCAGATGCGTTTCTCGAGGGAGTTTGTGACGCCGGTGTAGAGGACGGTCTTCCACCGGTTCGTCAGCAGGTAGACGAAATAGCGGTTGTCGCCCATCCCGGAGGGGGTCCTTCGCCGTCTTCGCGGCTCAGGATGACACGGTGGTCGCGGTGGTCGCGGCGGCGTAGCCCTCGGTGTCGGCGTCGTAGCCGCCGTGGTAATCGGCTTTTTCGGGGCGTTTGATCTGCGAGTGGGGGACGATGCGGTCGCGGCGGAGGCCGCGGAAGTCGTCGAGGCGGGTCCAGCCGCGGTGCGCGTTTTTGTCGAGGAACGCGGCCATGCCGGCGTTGAGCGTTTTGATCACGTTCGGGCCGATCGCGGAGTCGAGCATCGCCGCGGTGCAGACCTGCACGGTCCCGCATCCGAGGAGGAAGTAGCTGAGGGCGTGGTCGAAGTTGGCCACGCCGCCGATGCCGGAGAACGCACCGTCCGGAAACGCCTTCGTCATCTGCGCCATCTTCGCCAGCGACATCGGCAGGATCGCCGGGCCGCCGAGGCCGCCCGGAGAACAGTAGCCCTCGACGTTCATTTCGAACTCGAGCGTCTCCGGATCGATGATCGGCAGCGAGGGCCAGGTATTCGACGACGAGATCGCGTCCGCGCCGCCGCGGAACGACGCCTCCGCCTCTTCGGCGATGTTCGACGTCGCCGGCGTCAGCTTCACCCACACCGGCACCTTCGCCACTTCCTTCACCGCCATCGTCACGACCGAGCAGAGCACCTTGTCCTTGCCGACGTTCGAGCCCATGTCGATGCGGTCCATGTGCGGGCAGGAGAAATTCAGCTCCAGCCCGTCCGCGCCGGCGTCCTGCACGCCCTGCGTCAGCATCTGCCAGTTGTGCAGCTCCTTGTCGCTGCCGGAGCCGGCCATGATCGACGCGATCAGGATCTTGTGCGGAAACGCTTTCTTGATCGACTCGATGCGCGGCAGCCACCAGTCGATGGTCTTGTCGGAGATCAGCTCCCAGTTCCACGACGCCACGAGGGTCGTGTCGGGACGCTTGTTCATGGAGAGGCGATAGCCGCTGTTCTCCGCGCGCAGGAACTTGGTCTTCGGCCCCTTCACGTTGACCACCGGATGGAGGCCGATCGTCTTCGTCACCACGCCGCCCCAGCCCGCGTCGAAGGCGCGCATGATGTTCGAGTCCGACTCCGTCGGAGGGGCGGACGCGAGCAGGAAGGGGTTCTCGAACTTCAGTCCGGTGTAGGTTGTCGACAGGTCGGCCATGGTGTCTCCTTTTGGGAAGGCGTGATTATGCGCCGAGCGGCGGACGGTTACAATTGCCCGCATGCCTGCAAGCGATGAAGTGATCCGCCACGCCGATGGCCGCGTCGAGCTGCGCGATGCGTCGTCCATCGAGCACAGCCGCCTCTACAGCGAAGACCTCGCGCCGGTGCCGGTCGCGAAGCGCAACTGGACGACGTACAACTACGCCGCGCTCTGGATCTCGATGGCGCACTGCATCCCGACGTACATGCTGTCGTCGGGTCTCATCGGCGCGGGGATGAACTGGTGGCAGGCGCTGATCACGATCCTCCTCGGCAATACGATCGTGCTCATCCCGATCCTGCTCAACTCGCATCCCGGCACGAAGTACGGCATCCCGTTCCCGGTCTTCGCGCGCGCGAGCTACGGAACGGTCGGCTCGAACCTGCCGGCGATCATGCGCGCGCTCGTCGCCTGCGGCTGGTTCGGCATCCAGGCGTGGATCGGCGGGCAGGCGCTGCACGTGTTCTTCCACTCGATCCTCCCCTCCTGGCCGACGCTCCTCGGCGGCCCGGTCGGCGGACACACGCCGACGGAGTGGCTCTCGTTCCTGCTCTTCTGGGGCATGAACATCTACATCATCTATCGCGGCATGGACCTGCTGCGCCTGGTCGAGAACTGGGCCGCGCCGTTCGTGCTCGTGATGACCGCGCTGCTGCTGGCGTGGGCGGTGTGGCGCGCGGGCGGCTTCGGACATCTGCTCTCGCATCCCGGAAAGCTCAATACGTGGGCGGAGTTCAAGCCGATCTTCATCCCGTCGCTGACGGCGATGATCGGATTCTGGGCGACGCTCTCGCTGAACATGCCCGACTTCACGCGCTTCGGCCGCAGCCAGCGCGAGCAGGTGATCGGACAGACGGTCGCGCTGCCGACGACGATGACCGTGTTCGCGGCGATGGGGGTGATGATCACCTCGGCGGCGACGATCATCTACGCGGGCGAGCCGATCACCGAGCTGTGGGATCCGGTCAAGCTCGTCGGACACTTCACCCAGCCGCTGGTCGTCGCGATCTCGATGTTCACCGTCGTCGTGGCGACGCTGTCGGTGAACATCGCGGCGAACGTGGTCTCGCCGGCGAACGATTTCGCGAACGCGTTCCCGAAGCGGATCTCCTTCCGCCTCGGCGGCCTGATCACCGGGATCATCGGCATCCTGATGATGCCGTGGCGGCTGCTCGCCGATCCGAAGGGGTACATCTTCGCGTGGCTCCTCGGATACAGCGGCGGGCTGGGATCGATCGCCGGCGTGCTCGTCGCCGACTACTGGCTCGTGCGCGACAAGGAGCTGCGGCTCGGCGATCTCTATCGGGAGAACGGCGCGTACACGTACAAGGCGGGCTGGAACTGGCGCGCGGTCGTCGCGACCGTCGCCGGCTGCTTCTTCGCCTGGATCGGACTCCTCGTGCCGTCGCTGCGCGGCCTCTACGACTACGCCTGGTTCGTCGGCTTCGGCGTCGCCTTCGCGCTGCACTACGCGCTGATGAAGATCTCGAAGCCGGAGGTCGTGCCGGCCGCGGAAGCGGCCTGACGGTTACGCGGTTACGCGGCAGAAGCGAAGCACCGCGCAACTGCGCAACCCGTTTACGACCAATCCTCTGCCTCGCACGTAGAGCGCGCAGGAGGAAGAAAACTCATGCAGTCCATCATTGCCAACCCCGCGGACGGCGCGCGGCTTCGCGTCGTCGGAGATGTCATGCGCGTGCTCGCGACGACGGAGCAGACGGGAGGCGCGTACGAGATCTTCGAGATGGAAGCCTCGGAGGGGAGCGGGCCGGCGCCGCATGCGCATCCGTGGAGCGAGGCGTATTTCGTGCTGGAGGGAGAAGCGGACGTCTACATCGACGGCGTGCATCTGTCCGCGAGCGCCGGCTCTTTCTTCCAGATCCCGGCCGGCACTCTGCACACGCATCGCATCCGTTCGAAGAACGCGCGGCTCGTCGTCCTCACCAGCCCCGCCGGCGCGAGCGAATTTTTCAACGAGGTGGACGCGCAAACCGGCGGCTCGTGCGAGGACATGGACAAAGTCATCGGCATCGCCGTGAAGCACGGGTTTTCGGTTCCGTCACCGTCGCGCGCGTAGCTTTTTGCACCGCTGCGGCGTCTGAGGGAGGAGCGCGCCGGAATCGCGCGCGCAACTCCTGTCGTTACGGTGCCTTGCTATGCGTTTGCTCAGAGTCCTGACCTGTCTTCTGCTCGCGGTCCCGGCGGTTGCCGAGACCATCGTCTTCCGCAACGTCACGGTCATCCCGATGACCTCCCCGCGGGTGCTGGACAACCAAAGCGTCGTCGTCCGCGACGGCCGCATCCAGTCGATCTCGAAAACTCCCGCCGTCCCGAAGAACGCCACGATCATTGACGGCACCGGCAAATTCCTCATCCCCGGTCTCGCCGACATGCACGTGCACATTCCGGCCGTCGACGCGAAGGCCGACCTGATGTCGGACACGCTGCTGATGCTGCTCGCGAACGGCGTCACCACCGCTCGCGGCATGTTCGGCCTTCCCGGCCACCTCGCGATTCGCGACAAGGCGAAGAAGGGTGAGATCGATTCGCCGACGCTGTACCTCGCCGGCCCCATCTTCAGCAGCACCACCATCGCTTCCGCCGAGGAAGCGGTCGATCGCGTGAAGACGCAGAAGAAGGAAGGCTGGGACCTGCTGAAGGTGCATGACGGCCTCACGCGCGCGCAGTACGACGCGATGGCGAAGACCGCGCGCGAGCAGGGCATGCGCTTCGGCGGGCACGTCCCGGCGTCGGTCGATCTGAAGCATGCGATCGAGATGGGCCAGGAAACGTTCGAGCACATGGAAGGCTTCATCGATTCCGAGGGGACGAAGGCGGCGATGAGCGACAAAAAGATCGCCGACCTCGCGAAGCAGGCGAAGGACGCGGGCATCTGGATCGTACCGACCGAATCGATGGTGGAGGTCGTTTACGGCATGACGTCGCTCGAGGCGCTGAGGGCGTATCCGGAGCTGAAGTATTCGCCGCAGGCCGCGGTCGACACGTGGTCGAAGCGCTACAACGACCGGCTGTCGCAGATCCCCCGCGCGATGGCGGCGTACGTGATCGGGAATCGCCGCCGCCTGATCCGCGCGCTGCAGGACGGCGGCGCGAAGATCCTCTTCGGCACCGACGCGCTCCAGGAGTTCGTGGAGCCCGGCTTCTCGGTGCTGCGCGAGATGCAGAGCCTGCGCGCCGCCGGCCTCACGCCTTACGAGATCCTGCGCACCGCCACCGTCCTGCCGGGCGAGTACTTCGCGAAGCAGGGCTCGTTCGGCACGATCGAGCCCGGCAAGCGCGCCGACCTCGTGCTGCTCGACGGAAACCCGCTCGACGACATCGAGAACATCGCCAAAGTCTCCGGCGTCATGGCCCGCGGCCGCTGGTACCCCCGCGCCGAGCTCGAGATCGGCCTGAAGCGCGTGACCGAGAAGTACCGGATGTAGTGTCATCCTGAGTCGCGAAGACGACGAAGGATCCCGCGATTCGGGAGCGGATCCTTCGCCGTCTGTCGCGGCTCAGGATGACACGTGGGCCGCGCGCCTACGGCCAGATCCCGCGATTCATCGCCACGTTCGCGACTCGCTGGATCGCGAGGGCGAATGCGGCCGTGCGGAAGTCGACGTTCGTGCGGCTGCGGTCGCGGATCTCCTGCTGCATGTCGAGCACGGCGTCCGTCGCCGCCTCCATCTTCGCGCGCAGCTTCGCGTTGACGCCTTCCTCAGTCCAGTGCTCGTTCTCGATGTTCTGCACCCACTCGAAGTAGCTCACCGTTACGCCGCCGGCGTTGGTGAGGATGTCGGGCAGCACGGGGATGTTGCGCTCGAACAGCGCGCGATCCGCGGCGGGGGTCGTCGGCCCGTTCGCGGCCTCGGAGACGACTTTCGCGTTCACGCCGGCCACGTTGTCGGCGCGGATCTGATTCTCGAACGCCGCCGGGATCAGGACGTCGCACGCGACGTGGAGGAGCTCGGCGTTGGTGATGTTCTTCGTGCCCGGCAGGCCGACGACGGAGCCGGTCTGCTTCTTGTGGATCAGCGCCGCGCGCCAGTCGATCCCTTCCTCCGACAGCACGCCGCCGCTGGAGTCGCTGACCGCGATCACGCGCGCGCCGGCTTCGGTGAAGAGCTCCGCCGCGATTGCGCCGGCGTTGCCGAACCCCTGGATGACGACGGTCGCGCCGTCGAGCGTGTCGAGACCCGGCACCGCGCCCTGCTCGATGGCGCGGCGCGTGACGAAGAGGCAGCCGCGCGCCGTCGCTTCGTTGCGGCCGAGGGAGCCGCCGAGGTGGACCGGCTTCCCGGTCACGACCGGCAGGTTGTTCTTGCCGGGATGCATCATGTCGTACGTGTCGTAGATCCACGCCATCGTTTCGGCGGTCGTGTTGACGTCGGGCGCGGGGATGTCGGAGTGCGGCCCGATGAGATCGCCGAGCTCCACGACGAACCTGCGCGTGATGCGTCGCAGCTCGTTCGGGGTGTGCTTCTTCGGGTCGCAGACGATGCCGCCCTTCGCGCCGCCGAACGGGATGTTCGCCACCGCGCACTTCCACGTCATCCACGACGCGAGCGCGCGCACTTCATCGCCGTTCACGTCGGGGTGATAGCGGATGCCGCCCTTGCCGGGGCCGCGCACGCGCGAGTGCACCGCGCGATAGCCGGCGAACGTGCGCACCGTGCCGTCGTCGCATTCGACCGGGAACTCGACCTTCACCAGGCGCGTCGTTCCGCGCAGCCAGTTGCGCAGGCCGTCCGGCAGCTCGGCGACGTACTGCGCCGCCGCGTCGAACTGCTGCTGCGCGATGTTGTACGGATTGAGGTCCTCGGAAGCTTCCACCCCGGCCGCCGCCGCGCGCGCGGACTGATGCACGTCCATGGCAACACCCTCCAGCTGATTTCGAGTGCCGCAAACGATAGCACCGATTCCTGTGCAGGACCCTGCGGCCGTTACACTTGGTTGCAACCATGGCGAGCTTCGACGAGCTCTGGCGGTCGGCCGTGCGTTTTCGCCGCGCGTCGCGCGAGCTGGAGACGCTGCTGCACGACGTGCACGCGGACCTCGGGGGCGCGGATCTGGCGGCGCTGCGCGCGTCGCTGGAGCGCCTGCTCGTATTTCTCGCGAGCGCCGAGGGGCGGACCGACGCGAACTGCTCCACGGTCTTCCACTTCTTCGACGCGACCGAACCGCTGTGGCGCGGACTGCGCGAAGACATCCGCGGCATCTGCGACGACATGAGCGGCACGCTGCACGACGCGATCTACGCGCCCGACATCGCCCGCACGTTCGAGGCGCTGCCGGAGCAGCTGCTCGAGCGCGTTCGCAGAATCGAAACGTGACTCAGGGCAGCGCGCGTGCAGCGTCGAGGATCTGCTTCGGACGCGCGCGCACGCGCAGGTCCTCGGTCAGGTTGACCCACCGCACCGTTCCGGAGCGGTCGATCAGGAATTCCGCCGGCCGCGCGATGTCGCGCCCCTGCATCCCGGCGCCCTTGTGCAGGACGCCGTACCTGCGGACCGTGTCTGCGTTCGGATCGGACAGGAACGCGTACGTGTAGCCGGCCTTGCGCATCAGGGTCGCCGACTCCTCGGGCGAGTCGACGCTGATCGCGACCGGACGCACGCCTGCTGCTTCGAATTCCTGCAGATGCTCCTCGATGCTCCGTAACTCGGAGTTGCAGAACGGTCACCAGTGGCCGCGGTAGAAGACGAGCACGACTCCCCGAGGCGCGGACGCGAGCAGTCCCGAGAGCGCGACCGGACGCCGCTGCGCATCCAGCAGCGTGAATTCGGGCGCCTTCTGTCCGACCTTCGGAGCGTTCGGAGAGGCCGGCACTTTCGAACCGACGGAGATGGCGATGCCGAAGACCACGAACACCGCGGCGCCGAGGCCGGCCACGATCCCCGGGAGGATCTTTCGCTGCGCGCGGCGGAACCCCGCGACCAGCAGCGCCATCGCCAGGAGGAACAGCAGCACGCTCGCCCACGGGATGTCGCGCGTGATCTCCAAGCGGGCGAAGAACGCGAAGTAACTGAAGAAGGCGATCAGCGAAAGAGCGAAGCCGGTCCAGAGAGGCCAGTTCCAGCGCCGGTTGTTCATGACGAAATCGTAACCTAACTTTCCTGACCTCCACGCGTAATAACGGAGTGGAGGACACAATGAGAAAACTCGCCATCGCACTGATGATCGTCGTCGCTTCCGCGGCTTACGCCGAGAAGGTGAAGACGAAGGTGAAGGACAAGCGCTTCGAGCCGGTGACGAAGGCCATGGCCGAGTACGCGGGCAGCTATCGCGGGCCGAGCGAGTCGTACGGTCTCGTCCTCGAAGTGCACGACGGAAAACTGAGCGGCAACTATGTCGAGCTCGGACGCGTCGCCGTCCTCAGCCCGCTGACGATCGACGGCGCCAACTTCACGACCGCGGCCAACTTCGACGACGGCAGCTCGCGCACGATCGAGGGAAGCTTCGCGAATCGCGTGCTCAACGGCGACCGCGCCTTCGGCGTGCGCATGCACAACATCCCGGTCGAGGGATTCGGCGCGATCGACACGTTCTTCGAGCGCCTGACGCCGTAATGGGCTGCTGTACTAGCATTCGTATGAATGCGCTGTTCGGTCCTTCTATGCGGGCTGTTGTTCTGGTCAGGTGCCGCCCTGGGAAGTACCGAGCCGGAACTGGTCCATCGCTTCTTTGAAGCATACGCCGGCGCCGAGTCACTCGACCGGTTCTGGGCGGACGGAGCGAACGATCGCGAGGCATTCGAGCGCGCGGCGCGTCTGACGCACCGCGTGCACTGCCTGGAGTTGCACGACGTCCTCGCACGAGACGTTCACGTCGACGGAGATACTGCGACTGTTCGTGTCACGCTCCTGCTGACGAAGCGGGAGCGCGCCACCGGCAGGGCGCACGGACCAGCCGCGATCGACTATGACGTTGCGCTCATTCGCCAGGACGAGTGGCGGGTCGCGAATGTCGTTCCCGCCGCGGAATCCTGGGCCGTCGCGCTGATTGCCGCACACGGACCGGCTGCACGGCGAGCTCTCGTTTCCGCGACGCCGGAAATGTTGTGCGCCGATGTCGACCGGGCGCTCATCCGGCGTGCGATTGCAGCGACGAACATCCCCGATCCCGCCGAAGGCTCGCGCATCGCGGCGATCGCGGGCGAGATCGCCGGGGAGATCGGCGACGAGGGCGGCGCCTCGCTTCATGACTCCGTCCGCAGCATCGTCGCCAGAATGGAAAAGAGACCGGACGAAGCCAGGGCATTTGCCACCGCGGCAGTCGATCGCGCGCGGCGGATCGACGATCCCGATGTTCTGGCCCGCGCCCTCCTCTCCCTCGGCCGCACGTGGGATTACCACGCCGGCGAAACATACCAGCGCATTTTCGAGGAGGCTGCCGCACTCGAAGAGCGCGTCGAGGATCTGTCGCTGATGGTGCGCGCCGCGGTGAGCCTGGAGGCCGAAGGATGGGCCCGCGACGACTACGTGTCGCTCCGCCGTCATCTCGATCACGAAGTGCGTATGGCTCGTTTCGCCGGCGATCGCACCGGTCTGGCCAGCGCGCTGTTGAATCTGGCCAACGTCTACGATCAGCTCGCGGACGCGCTGCCGTGCCTCGAGCACGCGCGGAAATCAGGCGAAATTTTCGCGGAGATCAGTCCGGGCGACGGATTCATCAAAACGCTTCTCCTCGAGGCTCGCTGTCTGGGCACGATGGGAGACTTCGAGGCGGAGCGGACGACGCGGGATCGCGCTCTCGAGCTCGCGCGGCAATGGAAGAACGAATATCAGGAGTCGTTTGCGCTCCTCGATCTGGCGTGGACGAGTCTTCGGCGCGGCCACGACGACGTCGCACTGGCCGCCGCGCAGCAGTCGGCGCAGCTGAAACAGGGCCCCGAGATGAAGTTTCTGATTCTGTCCCAGGCGCTGGTAAGGAAGGGGCGCTTCGCGGAGGCACTCGAGGAGTCGCGTAAGTGGCGCATGGATCCGGATGCGAAGGGGCCGAGCCGCAGGGCTGCAACGAGCGCCGTGGTCGCCAAAGCGCTCCGCGGGCTCGGCGACCGGGACGGTGCATTCGCCGAGTTGCGCGACTCTCTCGAGGCGGCCGAGCGCCTGCGCGAGCAGGTTCCGGGAGATGAGCAAAAGCTCGCCGCCGCGTTCGGCGAAGAAGTCATCCGTGCGTACGTCGAGGCGGTCGATCTCAGTGTCGAGATGGGCCGGCTCGTGGACGGACTTGCCTTCGCCGAGCGCGCGAAGGGGCGTGCTCTTCTCGACACGCTCCGCGCGGGCGGGCAGCGGCTCACGAAGTCGATGTCGGCGGAGGAGGCGGCGACCGAGCAGGCGCTGGAAGCGGAGATTGCGGCGGCGAATCGTGCGCTCGCGGCCGGCGATTCGTCCGCGGTGCGCGATCGGCTGGCGCGCGCGAGGAACGAGCTCGCGTCCTTTCGCTCGACGCTCTATGCACATCATCCGCGCCTGAAGACGCAGCGCGGCGACGTTGCCATCGCTACGGTCGAGGAGATCGCGGACGCGCTTCCTCCCGGCGGCGCGCTGGTCGAGTACGCGGTCGGCGACGAGCGCACGATCGTGTTCCTCATCCGTCGTGGCGCGCGGCTGGATGCACGCGTGATCGCGATCGCTTCGAAGGCGCTCGAGGAGAAAGTGACCGCGTACCGCGAGCAGCTCGCCGCGCGTGGCCTCGCCGGCCGCAAAGCAGCGCGCGAGCTCGATGCGATCCTCCTCGCGCCGATCGACGAATTGCTCACCGGCGTCCGCGTGATCGGCATCATTCCGGATGGCGTGCTGTGGCAGCTTCCGTTCGAGACGCTGATCGACGTCAAAGGGCGCTATCGCGTCGAGACGGCGACGATGTTCTATGCGCCGTCGATCAGCGTTCTGCTCGAAATGCAGAAAAACCGATCGCGCTCGCCGCGGACGCAGGAGAGCGTGCTGGCGGTCGGGGATCCGCTCGTCAGCGCAGACGTTCGGCAGAATCTGACGGCGGTGTATCGGGGCGTCGATTTGTCGCCGATGCCCGAGGCGCGCGCGGAGGTGGAGCAGCTGCGGAAGATCTATGGCCGCGACAGCACGGCGGTGTACGTCGGTGCCGCGGTGACCGAGGCGCGCGTGAAGTCGGAGATCGCCGGCCGCGACGTCGTGCATTTCGCCACGCACGGCATTCTCGATGACGCCAGTCCGATGTTCTCCCGCCTTCTCCTCACTGAACAGACGGGTGCGGCCGGCGCGGACTCGGACGGAATGCTCGAGACGTGGGAGCTGATGAAACTCGACCTGCGCGCCGATCTCGTGGTCATGTCGAGCTGCGACAGCGCGCGCGGCCGCGTCACGGCCGGCGAAGGGATGATCGGCATGTCGTGGGCCGCGTTCGTCGCCGGTGCGCGGACGACGGTGGCCAGTCTGTGGAAGGTGGCGTCGAAAAGCACCTCCACGCTGATGGTGGACTTTCATCGCGAGCTGCGCGCGCATCCGACCGGGCCGGTGGCCAAGGCCGAGGCGTTGCGCCGCGCGAAACTGCGCATGCTGCGCAACCCCGAGTATCGCCATCCGTTCTACTGGGCGCCGTTCGTGGCCATCGGAGACCCGGGCCGCTGATGCGGCGGACCCGGAGGTCCGCCGCATTCACAATCACTCGACTGCGCTCCGCAGATTCAGGATGTGCGAGGGCACGATCGGGTTGTTCGACGCGGGTGCCACGGAGAAGTTGAATGTCGGCCGGCCGTACGCGGTGTTCGTCCGGACGGAATTGATTCGCGACATCAGATCGGTGAAGTCAGTCGCCTGAACCGCGCGTCCCGGCGCCTTGAGCGACGGCTCGAGCAGGTCCGCCGGTGCGTACGGAAGTGCGAGGCCCGCCGCGTCCGCCATCGCATTGGCCGCTTTGCGCAGCTCGATGATGTCGACGGCCTTGATCGTGATCGCATCGGCGAAGGCCTTCGGGTGTGCGAAATCGAGCGCGCTGTATGGCGAATACGCCGTACCTTTGCTCGCGCGGACGCGATAGACGGCAACGCCGTCATCGGTGAGCGGAGGCGCGGTATCGGGCAGCGTGGTCGGAGGCGAGCCGGAGACCGGAGTGGAAATGACGAACGTCCATGGCTGTCCGGTGACCTTGCGCTCCAGGTGATACCTGTCCGCATTCGGCGAGGCGTTCCAGGTCACGACCACGGTGCCGCCGCTCGCGATTGCGTTGACGTTCGTCGGCGCCGGCGGCGCGCTCGGATCGACGACGACGATGTCGCTGTCGACGACGGCGCAATCGCTGGTCACGCGGACCCAGTATCCGGTTGCTGAGGAAGGAGTCGAAACGCTCAGGGCAGGCGTCGCGGCGCTCGGATTCGACGCGCTGCTGATCATCTGCGACGCGTGAGCGCCGCGCGGATAGGTGCCGAGCTCGAAGCCGGCATTGACCACATACCACTGGTACGTCAGCGAACCGGCCGAAGTCGTCTGCGCCTGCGCGGTGATCGTGGTCGTGCCGCCGCTCGTCTGCTGCGTCGGTTGCGCGGCCATGGATACGTTTGCGAGACGCAGCAGGATGTTCGGCGTAGACCATGCCGTCACTCCCGGCGGATCGAGTCCTTCCGTGTCCATCACGTTATGAGCGGCGTTGGCGACAATGGTCTCGCGTACCACCTGGGGGCTCATCGTGGGATTGGCCTTCAGGATGCGAGCGGCCACTCCGGCGACGAGCGGCGCGGACCAGGACGTGCCGGACGCGCCGCCGCCCGCGGCGAGGCGGTTGCGATACGCGTTGCTGGTCGCGAATTCCGCCACGGTCACGTTCTTTGCCGGCGCGAAGAGCGTCACGCACTGTCCGCCGTTCGAGCCCGCGATGGCATTGTCATAACCCGGATTGTCCGGCGGCAGAGGAGTCGGTGGCGGACTGGCCATGCCGTTCTGCGTACAGTTATCGGAGTCGCCGGGGCCGCAGCGCCAGCGCGCGTCGCGTGTTCCTTTCAGCGGGTTGTAAACCGGTTCGAGACCGACGACGCCGCCGTTGCCTGAACCCGGAGGATCGGGATCGTTGAGGATCATGGTGCCGCCGACGGTGATCACGGGATCGGCCAGGGACATGCGGCCGGGGGTCGTGTCGCAGGCATTGCTGTTCTGGTTGTTCGCCGATGCGACGACCGTGATGCCGCGGGAGATCATCGTACGAATGAGCCCTTCCAGAGTGTCCAGGTCCCCCGCAGTTTCCTTTGCGACCACTCGGAATGTGCTGAACGTCGCCACGACCGGCCCGCAATTCGCGGGTGGAGGAGAGCCGGCGCAGTTCTGACTCTTGTAGGGATTCGAGGCCCCGACAATCCAGTTGATGCCGTCGATCGTCATCTGCGTGGTCTGCGGTGCCACAATTCCGGCGTTTCCGACGTATTGAAAGCATGCATGGTCAGGACCGCCCCAGCACACGGGGCTCTCGAGAGGCCACTGCGACGGGTAATCGTTGTTGTCACCGGTCGTTCCGGCGGTCACGGTCTGGAAAATCGCTCCTCGGCCGTTGCCGCCTCCCACCATCTTTCCCAGGGGGTAGTACGTGTGCTCCTGAAGTGCCTGAGCCGTGAGGTCTCCGCACCGCATGATCTTCACCGGAACGATGGTCGCGTTCTTTGCGACACCTGTTCTGCGACCGGCCACCACGGAAGCAACTCCGGTCCCGTGGCCTCTGTTCGGCTGGACGGTCCCGGCGCACGGATCGGTTGCCGGATAGAAATTGCCGTCGCCGCTGGCGTTGTATCCGGACACGACCTGCCCGGCAGCGAACTCCGTATGCGTCGAAAGGACGCCGGTGTCCAGGACATAAACGGTGACGCCGGCTGCATCATCGCACCAGCCGTACTTCTTCGTGAGATCGGCCGTGTTCTGATCGACGCGATCCAGATGCCACAGACGATTGTCATTCGTCAGCTGGCAATTCGAGTCCGGCTGCGTGCACGTCGACGGATCGATGTCCGTTCGCTGCTCCGCCGACAGGAACATCTCCGCGTTTTCCTCGATATACGCGACGTCGGGATGGTGGCTGAGGCCGAAGGCTTGTCCCTCGCTCATGCGAACGAAGAATCCCTTCAGTCCGTCCTGCCATACTTTCTCGAGTTTTCCCTTTCCTCTGGTCAGGCGCTGCGCAATGCCGGGCACGTCGGCACGGGACAGGTCATCCCGCAGCACGACAATGTATTCGTCCTTTACGGCGTTCGGTCTTTTGCGAATCTTTCCTTCACCCGCGCCCGCGACGACGGGCATGAGCGCGGCGAGACAGACGGATAGCAGATGTCGTATCAGGATTCGTTTCATGGCGTGCTCCTCTACTGGAGGCTGAGCAGCACGAGGATCTCGCCCTGGCCGCCGGCGAGCGGCTCCAGCGCCTTCCCGACGATGGTTCCGGGGCGGTGCATGGCCGTCGAGCCGATCGCAACGGGCTGAGACTTCATGGCCGTCCCCGGCGTGTCGCTCGTGACGAGGAGATCGCCGACTGCGATCGGCGCCGAGCGCGCGTCGACGCGTACCCGGACGCGGCCCGTCGTGGCAATCTGTTCCTTCGACGCGCCCGGAACTCCCAGGATGACTCCCGGTTCCGCGGACACGACACCGGCAACCGACGTGTCATAGCCGCGCATGGAAGGCATGACCTCATTGATGGCCTGGGGATTGAGAACAACGACCGTACCCGGCGTCATCTCTACCGTTGCAGGCACCCATTCGGCGACGTCCTGATAATGAGCGGTGATCTTCGTCCCTGACACTTCGCCCACGACCTTGACGTTCCCCTGGACCTTCAGCTTCACCCCGGGCTCGCCGCCCGTGAGCGTGCCAATGAGAAGGTCTCCGGCGAAGTAGTTGGTGTCGTCGCCGCCATCCTGGTAGAACGCCCAGTCGTACGTGGCTTCGACATCATTGATTCGGACACCGAAACCGTTGGTGATCGTGCCACCCGACTTCCAGACATTGACCCTCTGCCCCATCGCGGTCGTCACGAAGCCGGTCTGGTTGGGGGTAACACCCGCGAAGAGCTCCGAGGCAATCGCAGTGGTGAGAGTTCCCCCGCCTGAGATGAATGCATCGCCGCGAACGCCATACAGTACTCCGCTGTTCAGCACTCCCGGCTGGATGGTCTGATAAGAACCGAAATGAAATGCCTGATCCGTCTGCGTCCCGGACTGGCTCACGACTGAACTGTGGTACCCGTCAACGGTGGTTGTACCGGGCCGGAAATCGAGCACATACAACTGCGGAGGCACCTGAGGAGAGGCGGGTGGATTGGCTCCGATCCCGACAATGCACGGTGTCATATACCCGCCCGTTGGGGGAACGGTCCACGTGCATTGCGCACCGACGGAAACAGCGACCATGAGACAAAGACAGACGAGGAACAACTGACGCGAAGCGGTCATGACGGAATGCCTCCATGTACAAGAAAATTGTCGAACGCCGAATGCCTGCAATTCGGACGTTCCATCTTGTCGTGGATGCTGAAAGCAGGGAGATATTACTGTCCCGATTTCAGCCGCTCGATTCGGTGATCGGGCGAGGACGGGATCCGGCGGAGATGTTCCTTCGCTTCGCGCTCGAGTCCCGCTCGTGCATAGAGCGCGGACAGCAGCAGGTGGTCGTCGGGATGGAGCCGTAGGGCGGCGGCGAGCTCTTCGTGCTGCTGTGCGCTCACAATGCGGAAGCGGGCCGGCGGGTCGGGTGGAGAGGGGAGAATGGCCAGCCCCTTCGCCGTTCTTGCCTCGACCTGCCATGCGTACGTTCGGCCGCGCCGGAGAGGCTGAGCCGGGCGCCATCGCGCAATGGTGAGCGGCTCACTGTGCGCGACTTCTTCTTCGCCCTCGAACAGCAGGACGACGTATGTCGCGTCATCGGTATGAGGCCAGGTGAACGCAGGCATGACGTCATCGATCACGATGCCGCGCGGATCGAGTCGCGCCGCCTTTCGGATGTCGCCGCGCAATGCCTCACTCTCGCCTCGGAGCTGTGCGAGGTCCCGAGGAAAGGGGAGGTGGCCGGACTCGAGCGCATCATCGACCAGCCGCACCCAGTCTGGATTCGAGTAACGCGGGGCGGCTGGAACGAGGGTGGGAGAAGGCGGCACGGTTCGGATCACGGGCGGAAGAGCAGGAGGGGGTTTCTCCCGCGAGCGCAGCAGCGGCACGAGCACGATCCCGGCGGCGGCCGCGGCGGCGGCAACCCACATCCAGCGGCGCTGCGAGTGGGTTCGGTGAAGAGGCTTCAGATCGATGGCCTCGCTGCGGCACAGATCGCATGCATCGATGTGCAGGCTCGTTTCTTCGCTCGGCGCTCCGTCCACGTACGCGAAGAGCTCTTCGTGAGTGCAATGGCGCGGCGGTTCCGCCGCTTCGCGGATCGCCGCCTCGCGGGCGAGCAGTTCCTGAACGCGCGCAATCTCCGGCGCGGCGAGGTCGCGTGCGCGGTCAGCGCACTCCTCGCACACGCCGATGTGCCGCAGTGCCTCGGCGATCCCGGACGCCTGCAGTTGCCGGTTGTGCAGGCGCGCGAGGGTGTCTTCCGTCAGGTGCTTGGTCATCGGGTGTGATCTCACCTCTTCGCCCGATACAGTCTCCGTCCCAGCCGCTCCCGCGCGGCCTTGCGCAAATTGATCACCTTTTGCCGCGTCATGTTCAGAAGCCCGGCGATGCGCAGATCGTCGAGCGGCAGATCGTTCCAGAGTGCCGACAGCGACTCGATGGTCATCTCCATCATCGCCGCGATGTCGTCGAATTTCGCTGTGCCGGTGAAGACCAGAAGCGACATGACATTCGGAGTGTCGGCATCGCGCAGGTTGAGCAGCAGCGCCTTTCGCTGCTGCGGCGGCAGGAGCCGTACTTCCCGCCAGAGCGCCTGCAGGAACTCGCGCGACTCGAACCCGACGAAGTCCGCACTCGCGCGATGTTCGTGCAGGTCGTCGATCGACGAGGGAGGGGCGTCGTTCACTCTCCACAGCATGGCGACGCAATTCACCAGCGCGCCGAAAAGCAGCGGCCGCTCGATGAGCTGGAAGATCTCCACCAGCGCGTCGGCCGGCCGGGTCGAGTCCAGCATCCTGAGGGTCGCATCCGCGCGTTCCAGCGGTGACGCCGTGAGCGCGTCAGTCGAGCCGCGTTCACTGGCCAGTCCGCCGGTGACGCCGGCGTCCGAGGTCCAGAGCGCGAGACGAGCATCATGGGTCAGCACATAACGCAGCCGGTTCGACACCCGCGTGCGTTCCGGATGGCGGCGCCGGAGATGGTCGTTGATGGTGTTGTACGTGAGCGTTGCGACGTACTCCGTGAGCTGCCGGACCTGTTCTTCTTCCGACTCGGTGATGGCGCGAAGCTTCCGCACCACGCGCAGGTTCACGGTTGCGATGATGTCTTCCGCGTCCACGCGGCTGATCATTCCCTCCGATCGCGTGTAGCGCGAGACGATGCGTTCTGCGAGAGGCTGCACGATGACGACCATCAGGCGTTCGATCTCCCGATCGCACGCGGCCTCGGTTTCCGCGCGCACGAGCGATTCCAGCAGAGGGTCATTCCATAGAACGAGACCTGGCGCCTCCATGGTCTTCATTACCGCCGGGGCAAACACCACCAGTCATCCCGGACGTGGAACGGAAGCGTTTATTACCACCGCCCGCCGCGGCTACGACATCCAGTTCACGCCCGCTTCCCGGCTCCACTTCGTCGTCATCTTCTTCGACTGCGTCCAGAACTCGATCGAGCCGCGGCCGGTGATGTCGCCGGTGCCGAACTTCGACTCGTTCCAGCCGCCGAAGCCGAAGGGCTCGCGCGGGACGGGGACGCCGACGTTGACGCCGACCATGCCGGCGCTGGCGCGCTCCATCACGTAGCGCGCCGCGCCTCCGCTCTCCGTGAACACCGAGGCCGCGTTGCCGTAGCGCGAGCGTTTCTGGACGCTGAGCGCCTCGTCGACGTCGCGTGCGCGCACGATCACCATCACCGGACCGAAGATCTCTTCCTGCGCGACGCGCATGTCGGGCGTGACGTAGTCGATCAGCGTCGGGCCGACGTAGTAGCCGCCTTCCTTGCCCGGCACGGTGTAGCCGCGCCCGTCCACGAGCACTTTCGCGCCCGCCTTCTCGGCCTCGGTGATGTATCCCTCGATGCGCTCCTTCGCCGCCTTCGAGATCACCGGCCCGAGGTGGACGCCCGGGACCATGCCGCGGACGATCGTGACCATCCGGTCGATGATGTGATCGGTCGTGCCGACGGCGACCATCACCGACGCGGCCATGCAGCGCTGGCCCGCGCAGCCCGACATCGACGCCACGACGTTCGAGGACGTCATCTCCGGCTGCGCGTCGGGCATGACGATGAGGTGGTTCTTCGCGCCGCCGAGAGCGAGCACGCGCTTGTAGTTCGAGCTGCCGCGGCGATAGACGATCTTCGCGACGTGCGTCGAGCCGACGAAGCTGATCGCGGCGATGTCGGGGTGATCGCAGATGGCCTCGACCGCGTTCTGTCCGCCGTGCACGATGTTGAGGATGCCGTCGGGCAGCCCCGCCTCCGCGAGCAGCTCGGCGATGCGGCCGGAGCTCAGAGGCACCTGTTCCGAGGGCTTGAGGATCATCGCGTTCCCGAGCGCCAGCGCGTTCGGGATCGTCCAGTTCGGGACCATGTTGGGGAAGTTGAAGGGCGTGATCGACGCCACGATCCCGACCGGATAGCGCTCCACCCGGCACTCGACGCCGCGCGAGACTTCCAGCACTTCGCCGGGGATGATCTGGGGAAGGGAGCAGGCGAACTCGCACAGCTCAGCGGACTTCAGAACCTCGGCTTCTCCTTCGGCCCGGACCTTGCCGTTCTCCTCGGTCACGAGCGCCGCCAGCTCGTCGATGTTCTTCTCCAGCAGCGCCTTGTATTTGTAGAAGACCTGCACGCGCTCCTTGATCGGCACCGCCGCCCACGCCGGCTGCGCCTTCTTCGCCGCCGCGACCGCGCGGTCGACGTCGGCCGCGCCCGACAGCGGCACGCGCGAGATCACCGTCCCGTCCGCGGGATTCGTGACCTCGAGATGATCGTCGCCGTTCGAATCGACGAACGTCCCTCCGATGTAGTTGCGGACGTCGGGATGGCGGGTGGGGGTGGCCTGTTCGATGACGCTCATGTGAGCCCTCCGTGGTGGATGCGCGCATTGTAGTCCTGCTCGGTTTATCATTCGCCGCACATGTCCAGCCTGTCTCAACTGTTCCGCACGAAGTCTCTCGACGAGCTCGTGGCCGAGACCCAGGAAGAAGGCCATCAGCTCAAGAAGGTGCTCGGTCCCTGGAACCTGATCGCGCTCGGCATCGGGGCGGTGATCGGGGCGGGCATCTTCGCGACGATCGGCACGGCCGCCGCCGGCGACATCCATCGCCCCGGCGCGGGTCCGGGACTGATGCTGTCGTTCGTGATCACCGCGATCGTGTGCGGGTTCACCGCGCTCTGCTACGCGGAGTTCGCGTCGATGGTGCCGGTGTCGGGCTCGGCGTACACGTATTCGTACGGCACGCTCGGCGAGCTGGTGGCCTGGATCATCGGGTGGGACCTGATTATCGAGTACGCGATCGGCAACGTCGCGGTCGCGATCTCGTGGGCGAACTACATGAACACGCTGCTGCAGGGGCTCGGCGTGCACCTGCCGACGTGGCTGACGACGGACTATCAGACCGCGATGCGCAAGATGCCCGAGGTCGTCGCCGGGGCGCCGCATCTCTTCGGCTTCCCGGTCGTGATCAACATCCTCGCCTTCGCGATCGTCGCGGCGATTACGATCGTGCTGGTGTGGGGCATTCGCGAGAGCGCGAGCTTCAACTTCTACATGGTCGCGCTGAAGCTGGTGGTCCTCGGCTTCTTCGTCATCGTCAGCTTCAAGTTCGTGAAGACGGAGAACTGGACGCCGTTCGCGCCGAACGGGATGACCGGCATCTTCTCCGGCGCGGCGGTCGTGTTCTTCGCCTACATCGGCTTCGACGCGGTCTCGACGACCGCGGAGGAAGCGAAAAATCCGAAACGCGACATGCCCATCGGCATCATCGGCTCGCTGATCGTCTGCACGATCATCTACGGCATCGTCGCGATGGTCTTCACCGGCATGATCCCGTACCGCGCGCTCGTCGGCGCGCTGGCGACGGAACAGGCCGAGCCGCTGACGCTGGCCATGAAACACGTGCAGATGCCGGGGTGGATGGTGGGGGTGGTGGCGCTCGGCTCGGTGATCGCGCATACGGCGGTGCTGCTGGTCTTCCAGCTCGGGCAGCCGCGCATTTTCTTCGCGATGTCGCGCGACGGCCTGCTGCCGAAGTTCTTCGCGAAGGTGCATCCGAAGTATCGCACCCCGCACGTGGCGACGATCATCACCGGCGTGGGCGTGGGCGTGGCGGCGATGTTCACGACGCTCGAGGAGATGGTCGACCTGACGAACATCGGGACGCTGTTCGCGTTCTTCCTCGTCTGCATCGGCATCATCATCCTTCGGGTGAAGGATCCGCACCGCGAGCGGCCGTTCCGCGTGCCGTTCGGCATCGTGCTGCCGGTCCTCGGCGCGATTTCCTGCATCGGCCTCGCCGTCTATCTGCCGCCGACGTCGTGGATGCGGTTCGTGAAGTGGTTCGCGCTCGGGATGATCTTCTACTTCGCGTACGGCTTCTGGAACAGCCGGCTGCACAAACCGGGACCGCCGCCGCCGGTTCCGCCGGAGCACAAGCTCGTGCATGACTTCAATCCGGAGTCGCAGCTGCCGGAGCGGGACGTGAACGAAACGTAGCCGTGCATCCGCGCGCGCAGCAGCTGATCGCGACGCTCGGCCTCGAGCCGCACCCCGAGGGCGGGTGGTACCGGCAGGTGTTCCGATCGGAGGAGCGCGTGACGCGCCATCACGACGGTGCGGAGCGCCGCGCGCTGACGACGATCCACTTCCTGCTCGCCGAGGGCACGTTCAGCCGCTGGCACCGCGTGCAGTCGGACGAGGCCTGGCATTTCTATGAAGGCGACCCGCTCGAGCTGACCATCCGAGACGAGCCGCCCGTCGTGCTCGACGCCGAGCACCGCGTGCACGTCGTCCCCGCCCGCGCCTGGCAGACCGCGCGCCCCCTCGGCGCCTACGCGTTCGTGGGCTGCACCGTCGCGCCGGGGTTCGTGTTTGAGGATTTTGAGATGTAGGAGTGCGGCGGCAAAGCCGCCGCTCTAAGAGCGGTGGCTCCGCCACCCCACTCCTACACTGTCCGGTTCCGGACACCCCGTCCACATCCGAACACCAGGTCGCGCGTAAATCACTGAAAACAAAGCCCGAACTGTTGGCGCGAGCTTCGCGATAGCAGCGGCCGATGATGGACCGCGAGATTTCCCGGGAAGAGCGAACGAGGCGCGTGGTGCGGCGGGCGGTGGCGGTGGTGATCGCGATTGCGGCGGTGGTGTTTTCGTTCGCGGCGACGATTCAGTGGCTGCGGCCTTCGGTGCATCGCAGCGAGATCCGCACGGCGCGCGTCGAGCGGGGGACCGTCGACGCGACGCTGCAGGCGACGGGGACGGTGATCCCGCTCGGCGAGCAGGTGATCTCGAGTCCGGTCGAGGCGCGCGTGCTGCGCATCGGGCGGCGCGCCGGCGATCGCGTGCACGCGGGCGATGAGCTGCTGACGCTCGATACCGCGGCCTCGCGGCTCGATGCCGATCGCCTGCGCGAGCGCGTCGCACAGAAGGAGAGCGAAGCCGCCCAGCTGCGTCTGAGCACCGACGAATCGATCGCAACGATCGCCGCGCAGATCGAGCAGAAGAAGCTCGACGTGCAGATCCTGCGTTACACCTCGGATCAGAAAACGAAGCTGCGCGAGGCGGGGCTCACGTCCGAGCAGGAAGCGCTCGCCTCCGCCGCCGCGGCGAAGAAGAGCGACATCGAGCTGCGCCAGCTCGAGGAGGCCCTCGGCCGCGCGAAGCGCTCGCGCGACGCGCAGCTCGCGGGCGCGCAGATGGATCTGAGCATCGCGCGCCGCGAGCACGAAGCCTCGGTGCGCCAGCTCGAGCTGGCGATGCTGCGCGCGCAGCACGACGGTGTGCTGACGTGGATCGTGAGCGAAGAGGGAGCGACGGTGCGGCGCGGCGACGTGCTCGCGCGCGTGGCCGATCTCTCCGCGTTCCGCGTCGAGGCGACGATCTCCGATCTGCACGCCTCGAAGCTCGCGGCCGGGATGCGCGTTCACGTGAAGGTCGACGAGCGGACGCGCATCGGCGGCCGGATCTCCGCGGTCGATCCGCGCATCGTCAACGGCGTGGTGCGCTTCTACGTCGAGCTCGATCAGCCCTCGTTCGCCGCGCTGCGCAACAACGTGCGCGTCGACGTGTTCGTGGTGACGAGCAGCCGCGCCGCGGCGCTGCGCGTGGCGCGCGGCGCCCTCGGGCAGGGTGTATCCGAGGAAGTGTTCGTGGTGCGCGGGAACAAAGCGGTGCGGCGCACCGTGCGGTACGGCGTCGCCGGCGACGAATCCATCGAGATCGTCGGCGGACTCGCGGCGGGCGACGAAGTGGTGATCTCCAGCATGACCGATTACGCCGGGGTCAAAGAGCTCCGGATCAAGTGAGGGACACGATGATCAGACTCGAAAACGTGAACAAGGTCTATCGCACGGAGCGCGTCGAAACGCTCGCGCTGCACAACATCAATCTCGACGTCGCGCCGGGCGAGTTCGTCTCGGTCATGGGCCCGTCGGGCTGTGGCAATAGCACGCTGCTGAATCTCATCGGCCTGCTCGACAAGCCGACCGGCGGCACGCTCTCCATCGACGGTGAGGGCGTCGACAAGGGCGACGGCAAGCTCGCGCGCGTGCGCAACGAGAAGCTCGGCTTCGTCTTCCAGACGTTCCATCTCGTGCCCGACCTCAAGGTCATCGACAACGTCGAGATCCCGCTGCTCTATCGGAAGATGAGCGGCGCCACGCGGCGGAAGCTCGCCGCCGCCGCGCTCGACCGCGTCGGGCTCGCGTCGCGCGTGCATCACTTCCCGACGCAGCTCTCCGGCGGCCAGCAGCAGCGCGTCGCGATCGCCCGCGCCATCGTCGGCAAGCCGCGCATCCTCCTCGCCGACGAGCCGACCGGCAACCTCGACTCGCAGATGGGCGAGGAGATCATGACCATCCTGCACGACCTCAATCGCAACGACGGCACGACCATCGTCATGGTCACCCACGACGACCGCTTCGCCCGCCGCACCGACCGCATCGTGCGGCTGTTCGATGGAAGGCAGGTGGCCTGACTCGGTTACGCGGTTACGCAGTCACGCGGTCACGCGGCAAAACCAAACGCTGCCTACCGCGAGACCGCGAGACCGCGAGACCGCGTGACCAGTCCACGCCAGGAGCCAACATGAAAAACTATCTGACAATCGCAATCAAAGTCCTGACAAGACGCAAATTCTTCACCTTCATCTCCCTCTTCGGCATCGCGCTCACGCTGTTCGTGCTGGTGGTGGCGACGGCGATCGCGGACAACGTATTTGCGCCGGGCGGGCCGGAGGCGAAGTTCGGTCGCGTGCTTTGCGTGTACACGATCGGGCGCTACGGGACGGAGGGCGGGCAGACGAGTCCCCCGGGGCTCGGGTTCCTCGACCGGTGGGTGCGCACGCTGCCGGACGTCGAGCGCGTCTCGGCCTTTTCGACCCTGCAGACGACGGCCGTGTATCAGGAAGGCCGGCGCGTCGACGCGATGATGCGGCGTACGGACGGCGGGTACTGGCGCATCCTCGAGTATCGCTTCCTCGAGGGACACCCGTTCACCGCGCAGGATGACGCGAGCCGCAGACTCGTCGCGGTCATCAGCGATTCCCTGCGCGAGAAACTGTTCGGAACGGCGAAGGCGGAAGGGCGTTCGATCAACGTCGACGGCAACGTCTATCGCATCGTCGGCGTCGTGAAGCGCGTCTCGATCACCCGCACCGCCGGCTTCGCCGACGTGTGGGTGCCGAACAGCGCGCTCGGCTCGGCCGATCAGCGCAGGCAGTTCATGGGCGACTATCAGGGCATCGTCCTCGCGCACAGCCGCGCCGACTTCCCGCGCCTCCGCCGCGAGTTCGCGACGCGGCTGAAGACCATCCCGGTCGACGATCCCCGGTTCCCCGAAGTGCGCGCCGGCCTCGATACGACCTTCGAGGCGGTCGCGCGCCTGATCGTCGGCAACAACGTCGACCGCTGCGCGCAGATCCTGCGCACGATCCTCATCGGCGCCGCGATCCTGTTCATGACGCTCCCCGCGCTGAACCTCGTCACCATCAACCTGAGCCGCATCCTCGAGCGGTCGTCGGAGATCGGCGTCCGGAAAGCGTTCGGCGCGCCGCGCAGCTCGCTCATGACGCAGTTCGTCGTCGAGAACCTCGTGCTGACGCTGATCGGCGGCGCGATCGGGTTCGCGGTCTCGGCGGTCGCGATCCCGGTGCTGAATGCCTCGGGCATCATTCCGAACATCCAGCTCGCGCTGAACCTGCGCATCTTCGCGTGGGGTCTCGCCATCGCCGCCTTCTTCGGCCTGTTCTCCGGCGTCTATCCCGCGTGGCGGATGGCGCGCGTCGATCCCGTGCACGCGCTCCGTGGAGGTGCCCTGTGATTCGTCATCTGCTCAAGCTGGTCTGGTATCGCAAGCGCGCGAACGCGCTGGTGATGACCGAGATCTTTCTCTCGTTCCTGGTGCTGTTCGGCGTGGTGACGTTCGCGGTGTCGGCGCTCCTGCGCTGGAACGACCCGCTCGGATTCGACTGGGAAAACATCTGGGTCGTGCGCGTGGACGGCGAGCAGTCGCTCGATCCCCTCCAGGAAAACCCGCTGCACGGCGAGATGGAGCGGCTGCTGCGCGAGACGAAGGCGTTCCCGCAGGTCGTGGGCGCGGCCGCGGGGAACACGCCGCCGTACTCGTTGTCGACGACCGAGGGGGACTGGAACATCGAAGGGCGCAGAGTCCACATGACCCGCGACGAGGTGACGGACGACTTCGCGAGCGTGATGGGGATGCGCGTACTGCGCGGGCGTTGGTTCCAGCCGAGCGACGACGCGCTCGGCTACATCCCGGTCGTGGTCGACTCCGATCTCGCGAAGGCGATGTACGGCGAGAAGGATCCGATCGGCCAGAAGTTCGACAGCGATGAGAAGCGCGAGTGGCGGGTGGTCGGCGTGGTGCCGCCGTATCGCAAGGACGGCGAGCTGTCGCGCCTCGGTCTGAACATGATGTTCGAGCGGACGGCGCTGAAGGACAAGACCTCGCGCGTGCTCAACATCGTGCTGCGCGTGCGGCCGGGAACGAACGCGGAGTTCGAGGAACAGCTCACCCGCCGGCTGCACGAGGTCGTGCCGAACGTGAACTTCCGCCTGCGGCGGATGGAGCGGATGCGCGACAACGTCCTGAAGACGTATCTCTCCCCGCTGATCCTCGCCGGCATCGTGGCGGCGTTTCTGATGTCGATGGTGGCGCTCGGGCTGACGGGCGTGCTGTGGCAGAACGTGACGCGCCGCACGCGCGAGCTCGGCCTGCGACGCGCCCTCGGCGCGAGCGGCCCGGGCGTGCGCTCGCAGATCCTCGCCGAGGTCGCGCTGCTGGCGACGCTGTCGGTCGTCGTCGGCGTGATCGTCGTCCTGCAGCTTCCGCTCCTCGGCATCTTCGCCTTCGTCACGCCGGCGATGTTCACTGCCGGCCTCTTCGGCGCGCTTGCCGTGATCTACGCCATCACGTTACTTTGCGGCCTGTATCCCAGCTGGCTCGCGTCGCGCCTCGAGCCGGCGGAGGCGTTGCGGCACGAGTGACCATCCTCATCGTCGATGACGACCCATCCATCACCGCGTCGCTCGCTCTGCTGCTGAAGCAGAGCGGGTACGCGTCGGTGTCGGCGCACACGCCGATGGAGGCGCTGGCGGCGATGCGCGGCGAGCGGCCGCGGCTCGTGATCCAGGACATGAACTTCGGGCGGCAGACGACGGGGGAGGAGGGGCTCGATCTGCTCGAGCGCATCCGCGCCGAGGAGCCGTCGCTGCCGGTGATCCTGATGACCGCATGGGGCTCGATCGCCCTCGCGGTCGAGGGGATGAAGCGCGGCGCGGCAGACTTCATCACCAAGCCGTGGTCGAACGCGACGGTGCTGCAGTCGGTGGAGACCGCGTTGAAGCTCGTCGACGCGCGCGGCCACGAGGCCAACCTCTCGCGCGCGGAGCTCGACGAGCGCTACGACTTCTCGAACATCATCGGCAGCGATCCGAAGGTCGCGCGCATGCTGGAGATGATCGGCCGCGTCGCGCCGACCGATGCGTCGGTGCTGATCACTGGCGAGAGCGGGACGGGCAAGGAGCTCGTCGCCGAGGCGGTGCATCGCAACAGCCGGCGCCGCGGCGGCCCGTTCGTGAAGGTGAACCTCGGCGGGATCTCGGCGACGCTGTTTGAGAGTGAAATGTTCGGCCACGTGCGCGGCGCGTTCACCGACGCGCGCGAGACGCGGCGCGGCCGCTTCGAGATGGCCGACGGCGGCTCGATTTTTCTCGACGAGATCGGCGAGCTCGATTCCGCGTCGCAGGTGAAGCTGCTCCGCGTGCTGCAGGACCGGACGTTCGAAGTGCTGGGCTCGAGCCGGCCGCGCACGGTCGACGTGCGCGTGATCGCGGCGACGAACCGGCCGCTGCACGAGCTGGTGCAGCGCGGCGAGTTCCGCGAGGACCTGCTGTACCGGCTGAACCTGATCAACATCCATCTGCCGCCGCTGCGCGACCGCCGCGGCGACGTGCCGCGGCTCGCGAGCCATTTCCTCGCGCTGGCGAACGAGGTCTATCGCGCCGAGGTCGAGTCGATCACGCCGCGCGCGATGGAGTGGCTCCGCTCGCAGAACTGGCCCGGCAACATCCGCCAGCTCCGGCAGACCATCGACCGCGCGGTCCTCATCCGCGGCGGCCGCGCGCTTGACGTCAACGACTTCTTCGCCGTGCGCGACGCCTCGGCGGCGAAGGATGTCTCCCTCCCCGACGCCGGCACGATCACGCTCGACGAGCTCGAGAAGCAGATGATCGTGAAATGCATGAAGCACTACGAGGGCAACGTCTCGCGCGTCGCGGAGGCACTGGGGCTGTCGCGGGCGGCGCTGTATCGGCGGTTTGAAAAGTATGGGATTGAGGGATGAAGTCGCTTTGACGCTCCGCACCAAATTCATCGCCTACCTGACCGCGCTGCACGTCGCGCTCGCGGTGGCGGCGTTCTTCATTCTCGTCGAGTGGCGGGTGCTGCTGTTCGCGGTCGAGGCGCTGTTCATCATCCTCGTGATCGCGGGCGTGGCGCTGGTGCGGTCGCTGTTCGTGCCGCTCGATCTGATCCGGACGGGCGCGGAGCTGATGAGCGAGCGCGATTTCTCGTCGCGCTTCGTGCCGGTCGGGCAGCCGGAGATGGACGCGCTGGTCGGCGTGTACAACCGGATGATCGACCGGCTGCGCGAGGAGCGGCTGACGGCGGAGGAGCAGCATCAGCTGATGCAGAAGATCGTCGACGCGTCGCCGGCCGCGATCCTGATCTGCGACTTCGACGGCAACATCGAGCGGACGAATCCGGCGGCGGAGCGGCTGCTCGGTCCGGAGGCGGGCGAGACGGGCGCCCTCCTTCGCGGGATCGGCGTTGGCGAGTCGCGGCTGGTGGCGCACGGCGGGGCGCGGCGGCTGAAGGTGAGCCGGGCGGAGTTCCGCGACCGCGGGTTTGCGAAGAGCTTCTATGTCATCGAAGAGATGACCGAGGAGCTGCGGCTTTCGGAGAAGGCGGCGTATGAAAAGCTGATCCGCATCATGTCGCACGAGGTGAACAACTCGGTCGGCGCGGTGCGGTCGCTGCTCGAGTCGTCGTTGCGCTACGCGCCGCAGGTCGGCGCGGACGACCGCGGCGACTTCACGAACGCCCTCACGATCGCCTCCGCGCGCATGGACGCGCTCAACCGCTTCATGTCCGCGTTTGCCGACGTCGTGCGCATCCCACCGCCGACGCGCGCGCCCGTATGCGTCTCGGAGCTGGTCGAGCGCGTGGCCGCGCTGCTGAAGCCGGAGCTCGAGGAGCGGCGGATCCGCGTCGCGCTCGAGCTCGCCGACCACGGGACGTACGACGTCGATGGCGCGCAGCTCGAGCAGGTGATTCTCAACGTGCTCCGCAACGCGATCGAGGCCACGGGGCGCGATGGCGAGATCGCGGTCTCGCTGCGCGACGGCGCGCTCGCGATCGCCGACAGCGGCCCCGGCATCGCCGAATCCGTCCGCGAGAATCTGTTCACGCCGTTCTTCACCACGAAGCGCGACGGGCGAGGGCTCGGCCTCACGATCGTTCAGGAGATCCTCGCCAGCCACGGCCTCGCGTTCTCGCTCGAGAACGGAGACCGCGGCGGCGCGGTGTTCAGTGTCATCCTCAGCCGCGCAGACGGCGAAGGATCTCCTGCGTTGCGTGTCACTTCGTGAGGATCTCTTCGATCAGGTCGATGGCGCGGTCGTCGCCGGTCTGGGCGAGCCAGAACAGCGCCTTCTCGCGCACGGCCGGGCTCTTGTGGTTGCGCACGAGGTCGATCAGCATCGGGACGGAGCGGTCCTTCGGCAGCTGCGAGATCGCGAAGACCGCGTGCTCGCGCACGTCGTCGTCCGGGTCCTCGTCGACCGCGCGGCGCAATTCGCCCGCCGCCTTCTCGCCCGCCTTCTGACCGAGCCAGAAGATCGACTCGCGGCGGACGTCGGAGCTCTTGTGATGGCGCGCGAGCTCGATCAGCTCCGTCAGGGCCGCCGGCACGTCCGACTGCGAGATCGCGAAGACCGCCTTCTTCTGCAGCTCGCGGCGCTCGCTGCCGCGCACGAGCTCGCGCAGGTAGCGGAAGCCGCGCTCGCCGCCGCGCTGGCCGAGCCAGAACACCGCCTGCTCGCGCACGTCCCCGCGATGGTCGCTGCCGGCGAATCGCTCCAGCAGCGGCTCCGCGTTCGGGCTGTCGTGCATCGCGATGATCGCGACGATGCGCTCGTCCGCCGGATCGCCGATGTGCCGCGCGAGGAAGTCGAGACTCGCGTTCACGTCGAAGCCGACGCGCTGCGCGTCCGTCTTCGGCGCGCATTCGCGGTCGTAGCCGCGCAACGCCGTGATCTTCCCGCCCCTGAGGCGAGCCACGACGATCATCTCGCCGCTGCCGCCTTCGTCCATGATCGAGAAGCCGTCGTGATCCCAGCAGCCGATGCGCACGCGCCCCGGCACCGGCACCTGCCAGGCGATCGAACCGTCGGACGGAACGCTCTGCGCGGCGACCGAGGTGGTGAGCAGCAGAAGAAGAAGAGAAGCGGGCAGATGTCGTTTCATGGCTATTCCTCGTTCAGAATCTCGAGCATGTAGTCGATCGCTTCCTTGTTGCCCATCACCGACAGCTTCTGCAGGATCTCGCGCTTGAGCTGGCGGTCCTTCTCCTTCTTCGACAGATCGATCAGCGCCCGCGCGTTGCCCTGCACGAACAGGCCGTCGAGCACCGCCTCCTTGATCTCGCGGTCCGTTTCCGACGCGTAGAGCTGCAGCAGGAGCGGCGCGCTGCGCTTACCCATGATGCCGAGCTTGCGGATCGCCTCCTGGCGGATCCCCTGGTCCTTTTCGGTCTTCGCGATCTCGCTGATGCGGTCGATATCGCCGGCGATGAAGAGCGCCTCGATGATGGCCTCGCGCACGTTGCGCGCGGTCTCGGACGCGTACATCGCGGCGAGATCGTTGCGAGCGCCCATCACGCCGAGGAGGCGGATCGCTTCCTCGCGCAGCTCCGGATCCTTCTCCGACTTCGCCGCGTCGAGGACGCGCGCGCGGTCGCCGGAGACCATGAGCGCGTTCAGCACCTCTTCCTTGACGTTGCGCGACTTCGAGGTCTTGTACACATCGAGCAGCGCCTGACGATTGCGCTCGCCGCCGGCCACCCCCAGGTAATGAATGGCCTGCTTCTGGAGCTCGGGAGAAGCGCCGCCCTTCGCCAGGTCGGCGACGAGCGCCTGTGCCTTCGCCGAGGACGACTGGCTGAGGACGAACATCGCCCCTTCCTTCACCTTCTTCGAGGCGTTGCCGCGGAGGATCTTCTCCAGCAGCGGGTACGCCTTCTCGGGATCGGTGTTCATGAGCGAGTGGATCGCCATGACTTTGACTTCGTCGTCGTCATCGTCGGCGCGCGGACGGACGCGCTGGCCGCGGCGCTCGCGCACCTCGATCTCGAGGGCGTTGGCGTCGTCGATCCACTGGCTCTTCGGGTAAGCCTTCTTCAGCGCGGCGATGACCTGCAGCGCCTGGTCCTTGCTGCCGTCCTTGTTCAGCGCGTACGCGGTCCAGTAGAGCGCGCCGTCGGCGCGGCTGCCCTTCATTTCCGCGCACTTGCTGAACAGGCGCACCGCTTCTTCCCAGTCCTCGTCGTCGATGGCGTCCATGCCGTCCTGGTAGAGGTCGGACTCGCGCTCGACGCGCTCGCTCTTTTTCTCGGACTTGTCCGGATCGGCGAACATCGATTCCCATCCGGCCATCGCCGTGCCGCTCATCATCAGTGCCGCGACCACGCAGGCCGCCAGTGTCTTCCACGCTTTCATGTCCGTAGTCCTGTTCATACGTTCGGTTGCTGGTTGGTTGCTGCCGCGGTCGCGCGGACGTTGGCCCGGACGACGCGCAGCTTCAGTACGAGTCCCTTCGCTTCGACGCGCTTCTGGATGTCGCGGACTTCGTCCGCACTCAGCCGCGACGGCGCGTGAGCGATTTGCATCAGCAGCGGCTCGAGGTCGTCGAGGAGAGTGGCCACGGTCTCCTGTCCGCGATCTTCCGCCGTTCTTCGATACAGTCTGTTGCTCGCCAGCAGCGCCTCGGCGCGATGGCGTTCCGGAGTGATGTCCGTTCCTTCCTGCGGTTTGAGGTTCGTCAGCTCCACGAGGATCCGCTCCGACTCGTCGAAGTGATCGCTGACCACGACGAGGAGGATGCGGTCGCGCTGCTGCGGCGTGTTGGCCGCCGGCTCTGCCTGCGGGGCGAGGCCTCGGGCGATCGGCGTCATGACCGGCGTTTGCTGCGCGCGGCGGTTCCAGAGCAGTCCCGCGATGAAGGCGATGACGATGACCGCCGCCACCGCGCCCCAGCGCATCCACTCCATGCGGCGCGCGCGTTTCTTCTCGCCGCGCAGGCGCCAGCTGAGGCGCTGCCAGACGTGCGACTCGTAGTCCGCCGCGGGCTCCGGCACTTCCGGGGCCTCGATGCGGTCGAGGATCGCGGCGATGCGCGCGAGCTCGGCGCGGCACTCGCCGCACGTGTCGAGGTGTGCGAAGCGTTCGCCGTAGTAACTGAGCACGATGTCTTCCTGTGTGAGGTGGTTCATATTGCCGATCCCGTGAATGGTTGCAGCCGCTCGCGCAGCTTGGTGACCGCGCGAAAGATGGTGTTTTTCGTCGCGTTGGTTTTGATGCCGAGGATGCTGCCGATCTCCTCGAGCGGCATGCCTTCGAAGTGGCGCAGCACGAACGCCGTGCGCTCGTTGCCGCTCATGGTCGCGAGCGCCGAGGCGATCGCGCGCTGCATCTGCGTGCCGAGGACGACGCGCTCCGGAGACGCGTCATGCGCGACGGCATCGCTCAGATCGTCGGTGGCCTCGATCTTCGCGTCGCGCCGCTTGCGCGAGTCGAGGAGATCGAGCGAGCAGTTGACGGCGATGCGATGGGCCCAGGTGGTGAAGCTCGCGCGGCCGTCGTACGTGCCGAGGGCGCGGTAGGCGCGGAGCAGCGTCTCCTGCACCACGTCATCGGCATCGGCGGCGTTGCTGGTGATGCGGAAAGCCGTCCGGTACAGCGAGCGCGAGTGCCGCTCGACGAGAAGCCGGAACGCGTCATCGTCGCCCCCGCGAACGCGCTCCACCAGCTCGAGATCCGTCGGTTCCATCCGACCACATTAGACCGGACATTCCGGGAATGGTTAGGTCCGGTCCCCCGCCCGCCCGGTTGCGCGGTCACGCGGTCACGCGGTCGCGCGGTCACGCGGTCACGCGGTATGTCATCCCGAGCGTGAGCGAGGGACCTGTGCGGGCGGGGCGCAATGCACGCGCCTCGCAGCACCACCCGAGCCCCAGATCCCTCGCTCACGCTCGGGATGACACACCGCGTGACTGCGTGACCGCGGTCCCGAGGCCGATCCTGCCTAATCCTTTTTCCACATCCCGCACTCTTTCATCGCCGGCTCGTACGGGTTCGCGATCGCGAGGCTCTTCGACTGCAGCCAGGACTTCTTGGCCATCGGGCAGTACGCGATCGCGGGGCGGTCGCCGGTCGTGCTCGCGCGCAGCTTGATCATCTCGTCGGAGAGCGCGCCGAAGGCCTCGCGCGCCTTCTTCAAATCGTCGCTCTTCGCGACGGCGTCGGCGGCTTTCGCGATCCCGTCCTGCTTCGCCTTCGTCGCTGCCGCGGAGAGCTTCGCCGCGCTCACCTGCACGTCCCGGAGCGAGTTCTGCAGCAGCCCCTGGCGGACCGTTTCATATTTCGTGAACAGGGCGGGATTCGCGAACAGCGGGGTCGCGATCAGCGTCAGCACTGCGAGCATTCTGAGTTTCAAGGTCTCTCCTGAGCTGCCGGCGCTTCACCAGCAGGAAAATGATCGGCGTCACGAGCAGAACATGGATCGTCGAGGTGATCATCCCGCCGATGAGCGGGACGGCGATCGGCTTCATCACGTCCGAGCCGGTCCCGGTCGCCCACAACAGCGGTAACAGGCCGATGACCGTCGTGGCGACGGTCATGATCTTCGGGCGGACGCGCATCAGCGCGCCTTCCACGGTCGCGTCGAACAGCGTCTGCTCGTTCAGCACCGTCACGCGATCGACCGCCTCCTGCAGATAGACGACCATCACCACGCCCGTCTGCACCGCGACGCCGTAGAGCGCGATGAAGCCGACCCACACCGCGACCGACCAGTTGAACTGATAGAGCCACATCAGCACCACGCCGCCGATGAGCGCGAAGGGGACCGACAGCATCACCAGCGCCGCTTCGCTGGCGGAGCGGAAGGTGAAGTAGAGGATCACGAAGATGATCACCAGCACGAGCGGCACGACGATCTGCAATCGCTTGCGCGCGTGGATCTGGTTTTCGTACTGCCCCGAGAACTGCAGCGAATAGCCGGCCGGCACTTTCAGATCGCGATCGAGCGCGGCGCGCGCCTCGTCGACGAAGGAGCCCATGTCGCGGCCGCGCACGTTGAGCTGCACGAGCGCGCGCAGCTGTCCGTTCTCGGAGTTGATCATCGCCGGCCCCGGCGTCGCGGTGATTTTCGCGAGCTGGCCGAGCGGGATCTGGATGCCGGGCGGAATCGTGATCAGCATGTTCTCGAGCGAGGCGATGTCGTCGCGGTAGTCGGGGAGATAGCGGACCTGCACCGGATAGCGCGCGCGGCCTTCGACCGTCGTCGTGACGTTCGTGCCGCCGATCGCGGTCTCGATGGCGTCGAGCACCACGCCGACCGGGATGCCGTAGCGCGCGATCGCCTCGCGGTCGACGTCGATGTCGATGTACTGCCCACCCGAGATGCGCTCGGTATAGAGGTCGACCGCGCCGGGGATTCTGCGCAGGATCGATTCCGCCTGCAGGCCGAGGTGCTCCAGCGTCTGCAGGTCGGGGCCGAAGATCTTCACGCCGAGCTGCGTGCGCACGCCGGTGTTGAGCATGTCGATACGGTTGATGATCGGCTGCGTCCACGCGTTGGTGACGCCGGCGATCTGCAGCTGCGCGTTCAGCTCTTCGATGATCTTGTCCTTCGTCAGGCCCTTCGGCCATTCGCTCTTCGGCTTCAGCTCGACGATGGTCTCGAACATCGACACCGGCGCGGGATCGGTGGCGGTTTCGGCGCGTCCGACTTTGCCGAGGACGTACTTCACCGCCGGGTGCGCCGCGAGGATCCTGTCCTGCACCTGCACGATCCGTCTCGCCTCGGTGATGTTGATCGCAGGCAGCGTCACGGGCATGTAGAGCAGCGTGCCTTCGTCGAGCGGCGGCATGAACTCGCGCCCGAGGCTCAGCATCAGCGGGATCGCGGCGATGAGCGCGATGCCGTTGATCGCCAGCATCAGCTTCCCGTGCTTCAGCGACCAGCGCAGGAACGGCTCGTACGCGCGCGTGAAGAAGCGGCTGACGGGATTCTTCTCTTCCGGCCGCATGCGCCCGCGCATGAAAAACGTCATCAGCACCGGCACGAGCGTGATCGCGAGGATCGACGCGCCGATCATCGCGAAGGTCTTCGTGTATGCGAGGGGGTGAAAGAGCTTGCCTTCGCGCCCGGTGAGCAGGAACACCGGCATGAACGACGCGATCATCACCAGCAGCGACCCGAAGATGGCCGGCCCGACCTGCTGCGCGGAGTGGATGATGATGTGCCGGCGTGTCATCCCGAGCGGAGCGAGGGAGCTGGGGCTCGGGTGGTGTTGCGATGCTCGCTCTTCGCGCTCCGCCCGCCCGGGTCCCTCGACTTCGCTCGGGATGACAGGGAGCTCACTCAACTGCCGGTACGCGTTCTCGACCATGACGATCGATGCGTCGACGATCTCGCCGATCGCGAGGGCCACGCCGCCGAGGGACATGATGTTGGAGGTGATGCCGAACTGGCGCATCAGGATGAAGCTGATGAGTGCCGACAGCGGGAGGCCGGCGAGCACCGTCAGCACCGAGCCGCCGTGCAGCAGGAACACGATCACCACCAGCGAGACGATGATCGCTTCCTGCGTCAGCGCTTCCTTCAGCGTGCCGATCGCGCGCTCGATGAGCGCGGAGCGGTCGTACGCGGTGCGGATCGTGACGCCGGCGGGCAGTCCTTTCTCCAGCTCCTTCAGGCGCGTCCGCACCCGCTCGATGACCGCCTTCGCATTCTCGCCGTAGCGCGCGACGATGATGCCGCCGACGACTTCGCCGTTGCCGTTCTCCTCGAGCAGGCCGCGGCGGATGTCGCTTCCGAGCTGCACCGTGCCGAGGGAGGAGAGGTAGATCGGCGTGCCGCCGGGCGCGTCGACGACGATGTTCTCGAGGTCGGCGACGCGCTTCACGTAGCCGATGCCGCGCACGATGTACTCGGTCTGCCCGACCTGGATCAGCCGCCCGCCGACGTCGTTGTTCGAGCGCCGCACGGCGTCGATAACACGATCGAGCGAGACGCCGCGCGCGGCCATCTTGATGGGATCGAGATTGACCTGGTACTGCTTCACGAATCCGCCGACGCTCGCGACCTCGGCGACGCCGTCGACGGATTGCAGTCCGAGCTTGAGATACCAGTCCTGAATCGAGCGCAGCTGCCCGAGGTCGTGCGTCTTCGACTGCAGCGTGTACCAGAACACGTGCCCCACGCCCGTCCCCTCGGGGCCGAGGCGCGGCGTGACGCCGGCCGGCAGCAGCGCGCTGACGTAGTTCAGCCGCTCGAGCACGCGCGTGCGCGCCCAGTAAATGTCGGCGTCGTCGTCGAAGATCACGTAGACGAGCGAGAACCCGAACATCGACTGCGCGCGGACCGCCTTCAGGTTCGGCAGCCCCTGCAGGTTCGACGCGAGCGGATACGTCACCTGGTCCTCGACCAGCTGCGGCGAGCGCCCCGGCCAGTCGACGTACACGATCACCTGATTGTCGGAGACGTCCGGGATCGCATCGAGCGGCGTGCGCAGCGTCGCCCACACTCCGAAGCCGATCAGCGCTGCGTAGATCAGCAGGACGATGAGCCGGTTCTTCGCGGAGAGCTCAATGATGCGTTTGATCACGGCTCGCCCCTCTCAACTGCGCTTCCGAATCCAGCAGGAACCCGCCCTCGACGACGACGTTGTCGCCGGGGCTGAGGCCGGACACGATGACGATCGCCTCCCCGTGGCGCCCGCCGGTTTTCACTTCGCGCGGCTCGTAGGTGCTCGGCTGCGTCTCGACCCACACGAACTGCTTCTGTCCGCGATCGATGACCGCGCTCGCCGGCACCATGATGTGCGCCGGCGCGGGGGCGCCGACGATGCGGACGTTCACGTACATGTCGGGCTTGAGCTGCAGGCCGGGATTCGCGAGATCGATGCGGACGCGCGCCGTGCGCGTCGCGCCCTGCAGCAGCGGCACGATGAACGAGACCTTGCCGTTGTACGGCCGGGCGGGCGTCGCGGGTGACGTGATCTCGACGCGGTCGCCGACTTTCACACTCGCCAGCTGCTGCTCGTAGACGTCCGCCTCGACCCAGACCGTCGAGAGATCGGCGACTTCGAGCAGCGTCTGTCCCTCTTCGACGTACTGCTGCTCGACGGCGAGCTTTTTGGTCACCACGCCGCTGACGGACGAAAGGATGGTCGTCGCGAAGATCGGCTTGTGCGTGCGCTCGAGCTGCGCGACCTGCGCCGCGGTCATGCCGGAGAGCATCAGGCGGCGACGCGTCGACTCGACGAGGTCCTCGGACGCACTGCGCGCGCCGGCGAATCCCGCGCGGCGCATCCGCTCGCGATTCTCGAGGGAGAGCAGATACTCCTGCTGCGTCGCGAAGAGGTCGGGCGAGTAGATCGTGCCCACCGCCTCGCCGCGCCGCACCGTGTCGCCGGTGAAGTTGACGAACAGCTTCTCGATGCGGCCGGCCGTGTACGCCGAGACCTGCGCGAGCCGCCGCTCATCGAACGTCACGCGTCCCGTCGTCACCAGCTCGCCGGTATGCGTGCCGAGCGCGACCCGCTGCGTGCGGACGTTCGCCGTGACGCGCTGCTCGGGCGAGAGCAGTGTAGGCCCGGCTCCCGGCCGGTCCCCACGGGGCGCCTGAGAGGCGGCCACGCGCTTCACCAGCTGCATCCCGCAGATCGGGCAGTTGCCCGGCTTGTCCGACGTGACCGTCGGATGCATCGGGCAGTAATAGACGTCCGCGACTTTCTCCGCCTCGTGCTGATGCACGGGCGGCGGCGCGTCCTTCCGGCATGCGGGAAGGGCGAGGAGTGCGAGGGCGAGAATCGCCGTCAGTGTGCGTTTCATTCTGTGCTCCCAGCGCCGCGCCGCAGCGCGTCGTAAGTCACGACCGCCTGCGCGTGCTCGGTGAGGAATTCGTAGTACTGCAGGTGCAGGCGGAGGTAGTCGGTGAGCGTAGTGAGGATCGCGTCGAACGGCGCCTTGCCGGTCTGGTACGCGGCCAGCGTCGAGTCGAAGGCGAGCCGCGCCTGCGGCACGAGCACTTTGTCGTGCAGCTCCATCTGCTCGGTTGCCTGCGCGTGGTCCGCGACCGCCCTGGCCATCGCGGCGGTGAGCGAGCGGCGGGTCTCGTCGATGCGCGCCTTCGCCGCGTCGCGCATGGCGATGGCCTCGCGGACGCGCGACTCGATCGTGCGGTCGCGGCGCAGCGGCAGCTCGACGCGCGCGACGACGCTGAACATGTCGCGCTGCGAAGGACGCATGCCGTACGACGCCTCGATGCCGAGGTCCGGCTTCGCCTCGAGCTGCTCGAGGCGGATCATTTTCTCCTGCCGCGCGACCTCGGACTCGAGCGCCGCGATCGCCGGATGATCCGCGGGCGGAACGGACGATGCGTCGATCTTCAGATCCTCGGTGTTCTCCGGCATCGTCACCGCCGGCACGTCGGCCGTCGCCGGCAGATCGAGCAGCGGCAGCAGGACGGCGAGCGCCGCGCGGCGCCGGCCGCGCAGTCGCAGCAGCTCGTGATCGAGATTGCTCTGCTCGAGCTGCGCGCGGATCACGTCCGCCTGCGCCGAGGTGCCGACCTCGTAGCGTACGCGCGCGGCGGCGACGACCGCGTCGATCAGCTCGCGCACCTGCCCGGTCGTGTGCAGCTCGGCGTCGGTCGCGGCGAGCTCGTACCAGGCGAGCAGCACGTCGCGCTCGATCTCCGCGCGTGCCGCATCGGCCTGCCGTTCGAGCGCGATGACCTCCAGCTCCGCGATGTTGCGCCGCGCCTCCAGCTTCGCCGGCCGGACGAAGGTCTGCGACGCGCCGACCATGTACATGGTCATCATCTCGTCGTCGCGCAGGTCGATCTGTTTGTTCTGGATGCCGGCCATGAGCATCGGATTCGGCCGCGCGGACGCCGGCGCCACGCGCTCGCGCGCGGCCGCGGTCTCGGCGCGGAGTCGCGCGAGCGCCGGATGCGTCTCCAGCGCGGCCTGGACGACCGCGCGCGGGTCGTTGAAATCGATCGCGAGCATCGGCTGCGCGATCAGCAGCAGTAGCAGCAGTTTCCTCATGAAGCCTCCACCGTTCTGCGAAATGCAGGCAGTGAGGGCTAGATCAAATGAGGAATTGCTCGTTCAACAGGAAGAGGGGAGGCGAGGGCTCGGGCCGCGCATGAAGGACCGTGTCGTGCGCCGTCTGTACGCGCACGTGCGCAAGCGCGCCATCGATCCGCGCGGCCACTGCCACGTGCGGCAGCAGCGAGGTGGAGACGGTCGACGTCGCCGGCTCCTGACGCGCATCGTCCCGCGGCGCCACGGCATCCGAGGTCGCGCAGCACGGCATCTCCGCATGCATGCTCGCCATCGCCGGCGCGGCCGGGCAGCACATCCCCGGCAGACACGCCGGAAGCACCCCGGCTGCGAACACCGCAACCGCCGCCAGCAGCGGCAGCACGCGTCTGATGTTGCGACCCTGCATCACTCTGCCAAACCACGGAAGGGCCCGGCGCCTTCCCGGTCGCATAATACTCCCTGGTCATGTACGAACATCGCCACCAGCGGCTGCTGCCGCGGCCATTGTTCGCGAAGCGGGTGCTGCGGCACACGGCATTCGCGTTTCTCGTCGCGTTTGGCGCGCTCGGGGTCGGGATCATCGGGTATCACGTTCTCGGCAAGCTGTCGTGGATGGATTCGTTTCTCAACGCGTCGATGATTCTCGGCGGGATGGGGCCGGTGGCACCGCTCACGACTCCGGGGGCAAAGCTCTTCGCGGGGTCGTACGCGCTCTTTTCGGGACTGCTCTTCATCGGCGTCGCGGGTGTCGTCTTCGCGCCGTTCATCCATCGCCTGCTGCATCACTTTCACATCGAGGACGAGTGAAGAGCCGCGATGTCGCCGCATATCTCGAGGACACGCGCGCGGTCGAAGGGTGGTTCTTCCCGATCGACGCGTATTTCTTCGCGCTGATCGATGAGGTGCAAAAGCGCGAGGGGATCGCCGGGAATCTGTTCGAGATCGGCGTGCATCACGGCAAGACGGCGATCTTTCTCGCGCGCATGCTGCGCGAGGACGAGGTCCTCGGCGTCTGCGACGTGTTCGAGCAGCAGGAGCTGAATCGCGACCGCTCCGGCGAGGGCAGCCGCGAGCTGTTCCTCCGCCACATGCGCGACTTCGGCGGTCCCGCGCACGTGTTCGCCAAACCGTCGTCGCGCCTGACACCCGAGGAGACGACGACGTACTGCCGCTTCTTCCACATCGACGGCGGCCATCGGCCGGAGGACGTGATGGCCGATCTCGCAACCGCCGCCCGCGCGCTGCACGCCGAAGGCGTCGTCGCGCTCGATGATTTGTTCAATCCGAGCTGGCCCGGCGTCAGCGAAGGCTTCCATCGCTTCCTCGCGCAGAACCCCGAGACCTTCGCGCCGATCCTCATCGGCGGCAACAAAGTCTTCTTCACGCGACCCGCCTCTGCCTCGCGTTACGACTTCGGCGACATCGCGTCCTTCGCCGACACGCGCGCGTTCCGCTTCGAGCAGAAGCACTGGCTGGGACGCGACGTCTGGACCGCGGTGCGGCAGGCGTGGGTGGATCTCGATCCGACAGGCGCCGCGCGCCTGCACGAGTGAGTGATCGACCAGCTTACGGCGCTTCCATCTCCGCCAGCACGTCCTTCAGCGCCGGCGAGACCCAGCTGTACGGTGCGACCTGGACGAGGCCGGCTTTGCGGAAGGTGCCGCGGTACCAGGCGGTGGGGCGGCGGATGAAGGCGTCGAGGTCGCCGATGATCTCGTCTTCCTTCGTCAGCACTTCGAGGAACGCCAGGCCCTCGCAGATGCGCGCGATCGTCCGCATGCCCGCGCGGATCTCGTCGTCCGGGATGTAGTGCAGCACGTCGGAGCAGACCACCAGATCGTAGGTCCCGAGGTGGAGCGAGGGGAGGTCGCCGAAGGTGGCGAGCCGGAGGTTGCGCTCCCTGCCGAAGCGCGACACCGCATACTCCGAGGAATCGAGTCCCGTGTACTGCACGCGCGGGCGGAACGCCTGCAGGTGGCCGAGCCACGCCCCTTCGCCGCAGCCGACGTCGAGCACGGTGCGCAGCTGGCGGCGCAGGAAGTATTCGGTCGTGGCGATGGCGAGCGCCACCTTGCGCCGCACCTCGGCATACGTGTTCACGCGCGTGTGCCGGTCGTGATACCAGCGTTCGAAGTACTCGCGGTCGTATCGCTTCGTCATCGCTCCGTACCGCCGATTCGGCGGAGCCAGGCCACGACGCGCGGCGCCTTCGGCTCCACCTTCTCCAGCGCCTTGATCGCGAGCCGGTGCTGCGGGAACAGCACGAGGAACGCGAGCAGGAAGAAGACCCAGCCCTGCATGACCGGCAGGAAGACGCCGATGACGCCGAGGATCGTGAAGAGGATTCCGAGCAGGATGCGGATCAGCAGCATATGCAAAAAAAGGGCGGCCCCGTGGGCCGCCCCTGCATCTTACGACAGAGTGAGGATCAGAAGTCGTAACGAACCGCGAGCTGGATCGTGCGCGGCGAGGTCGTGACCTGATCGGGCACGCCGAACGTCGCGCCCGGCTGCTGCAACGCGCCCCAGATCTGGTTGTTCGCCGAGACCGAGCGGTTCGCGCTGTCGGCGCAGTTGAAGCACTCGCCGAAGAGCGTGAACGAGCCGGGCCCGAAGTTGAACGACTTGCCGACGCGGAGGCTCAGCGTCGAGAAGTCCGGCTGGCGGAAGCTGTTGCGCGCGAGGTGCAGGCCGTTGATCGTCGGACGGTCGACGTTGTTGCCGTCGTTGTTCGCGTCGGATCCGAAGCGCGGGCTGTACGCCTGGCCGCTCGCGTAGGAGTAGGAGCCGGACATTCCGATGCCCCACCACGGCGTGTCCCAGATGAACGTCAGGTTCGTGCGCCAGCGCTGGTCGCGCTCGGAGTAGCCGAAGTTCTGATCGAGCACGAGCACGTCCTCGGCCTGGATGCCGGAGAAGTTGCGCTCGTTCGAGTCATTGTCCTTGTCGACCGAGTACGTCACGTTCGCATACGCACGGAGACCCTTCGCGAAGCGGCGGCGCGCCGTCGCGGTGAGCGCCCAGTACTCGGAGCTCGCGTCGGAGATGTACGTGGTGATGCGCGCGTAGGCGGCGTTCGGACGCGTGGTCTGGTTGAAGCGCGGCATGCCGTTCGCGCCGAGGACGATGTTGCCGGCCGCGTCCCGCTGGTAGGCGATGTTGATGTCGGTCAGACGCTCGAGGTTGTCGGTCTCGGCCCACGTGTAGTCCAGGCCGAACGCCGTTTCCGTCCACAGCTCCTGCTCGGCGCCGATGGTGAGGCGATCGGTGCGTGGATTCGTGAAGTTCGGATCGACGGCGAAGACGCCCGGAGTCGCGATGTTCGTGACTTTCGTGAAGTCGATGCGCTCGACTCCGACGGGAGACCACGTTGCGCCCCACGCCGGAGACAGCGGATCGGTCGGACCGGTGGTGGCGTTGGCGTTGATGACGTACTGCGTGCCGCGGACGCCGTTGGAGCTGAAGAGCTGCGACCAGAGCAGCGCGGGAGTGCGGCTCCAGTAGCGGCCGACGGTGCCGCGCAGGACGGTGCGCGAGAGCGGAGACCAGGTCAGGCCGAGGCGCGGCGAGAACTGATTGTCGACGTCGGGAATCGTGCCGTTCAGCGCGAACGTGCCGTTCGCATTCCTCGAATTCGGATTCAGCACCGGCTGATCGGGATTGTCGAGCTTCTCCCAGCGCACGCCGGCCGTCAGGGTGAGGTTCGGACGGACGTACCACTGATCCTGAACGAAGAGCGCCGTTTCCTTCTGGCCGAAGCTGACGCCGCCGGCTTCATCGGAGCTCAGTCCGCCGAGGCCGCCGAACTGGCGGTACTGGTCCCACTTGCCGGCGAGGAGCTTCGCCTTCGCCTGCGCGAACGTGCCGGTGAACTGGAACACACCGCGCCAGTTGCCCTTGAAGATCTGCTCGACCGTGGTGTCGTTGTAGTCGAAGCCGGCCTTCATGACGTGATTCTTCCAGAGGTACGAGAGGGTGTCGGCGAAGGCCGTGCGCTGCACGGTCGAGGTGATGGGGAGGAAGCTCACGCCGCCATACGTGGTGGTCGTGCCCATGATGATCTCGGGCAGGTTCTCCGAGCCGCCGACGGCGTTGCGCGGCGTGAACTCGTCGGAGGACGTGAAGTTCAGGTCATTGAGGAGATTGCCGCCGAACGTGCCCGACCACGAGCCGACGTACGTGCGCGAGTCGAGGCCTTCGAGGCCGTTGGTGAGCGACGAGCGGTTCGTCGCGCCCGACGTGCCGTGATCGCCGTTGTAGGTCGTGTAGTTGCCGCGGCCCATGAGGCGATGCTGCGCGTTGAGCTGATAGTCGAGGCGGCCGAAGATGACGCGGCCGTCGGTGGTCTGGATGTATTCCGGTGTGGATGTGAGCACCGGGTATTTCGCGAAGATCTCGGCGTCGACGACCTGCGCGCTGATCGGAACGGTCTGGTCCTGCTTCTGTTCGTCGTAGGACGCGAAGTAGAACAGCTTGTCCTGAATGACCGCGCCGCCGAGGGAGCCGCCGTACTGATTCTTCTTCTGCTCGGCCGGCTGGCGGCCGTCCGCGAAGTCGGAGATGAATCTCTGCGGCTGTGAGTAATAGAACACCGAGCCGTGCATCTTGTTCGTGCCGCTCTTGGTGATCACGTTCACGAAGCCTCCGGCGGAACGGCCGAACTCGACCGACGCGCCGTTGGTGATGACCGTGAACTCCTTGACCGATTCCTGGGAGATCGACAGCGGCGCGCGGCCTTCCGCCGTGCCCGCCGTGCCGCCGAAGAAGGAG
>Ga0134123_10000077_pt1 | contig 59799 bp, 48 predicted proteins | sample KB303_FD_96460 | JGI IMG/M metagenome (GOLD analysis project Ga0134123, IMG submission 96460) | Terrestrial soil microbial communities without Nitrogen fertilizer from Kellogg Biological Station, Michigan, USA - KB3-0-3 | ecosystem: Environmental > Terrestrial > Soil > Unclassified ...
AGGAAGAACATCATAAGAAAAAAACATTCAAAGAGGAGTATTTGGATTTTCTGAAAAAATTTGAAGTCGAATTCAATGAAAAATATTTGTTTGAATGGATTGAATAAATTAATGCCGGATGCAGGGTATGATTATAAATAAAGAATCCTGCAAGAAACGAATCCCGAAGGGATGGTATAATTATAGAAAACACATTTATGCCTGTCCATAAAACCCTGGAAGGGTGATAGGATCATGTCATCCCTTCGGGATTTTGTCAAGGCAAGGAGATGTTTTGTTATACTCATTTCATCCTTTTGGGTTTTCGATAAATACAACAGTATTTTTTATAATAATGTTATCCCTTCGGGATTAAAAAAATTCTTTACTTATTTTTACCGCGACTAAAATTTTCCGATGAGTGAAAATATTTTAGAGGTTAAAAATCTTGTAACTGAATTTTCTTCGGATAATCAAACCGTAAGAGCCGTGGATAATGTGAACTTTTCTGTTTCGAAAGGAGAAGTGATGGGTATTGTTGGCGAATCGGGTTCGGGAAAATCCGTTACCGCTTTGTCCGTTATGAGATTGATTGCAAATCCACCCGGTAAAATTATTTCGGGAGAAATAAATTATACTGACCACACCGGACAGATGGTTGATTTATTGAAATTACCCGTTGACCACGTGCGAAATTATCGCGGGAAAGAAATTGCGATGATTTTCCAGGAACCTATGACTTCGCTGAATCCTGTTTTTACCTGCGGCAACCAGGTTGCGGAAGCGGTTATTTTACATGAGAAGGTTTCCAGGAAAACAGCAAGGCAAAAAACGATTGATCTTTTTAGAAAAGTTCAATTACCAAGACCGGAAGATTTGTTTGATTCCTATCCTCACCAATTATCGGGCGGACAAAAACAGCGGGTGATGATTGCAATGGCAATGAGCTGCAACCCTTCTGTTTTAATTGCGGATGAACCTACGACTGCGTTGGATGTGACGGTGCAGGCAGCGATTCTTGATCTGATGAAGCAGCTGCAGAGAGAAACCGGCATGAGCGTGATTTTTATTTCGCATGATTTGGGTGTGATCGCAGAAATTGCTGACCGGGTTCTTGTGATGTATAAAGGAAAAATTGTAGAGCAGGGAACGGTAAAAAATATTTTTGAAAATCCGCAACATCCGTATACTAAAGGACTATTGGCATGTCGTCCGCCATTAGGAAAAAGATTAAAAAAACTCCCGACCATTTCTGATTTTATGAAAGAAAATGAAAATGGTGAAGCGGAGGAAAACTTGCATGGCAGCAGTCAGGTAAAAATTACGGTAAATGAAGCGGTGAATGAAAATATTCTTCATGATGATGAAAAAAGAAATCGTCACAATGAATTATATAAAAAAGAACCGGTTTTGAAAATTAAAAATATCAAAACATGGTTCCCTGTTAAAAAAGGAATTTTCGGAAGAGTTAAAGATTATGTGAAGGCTGTTGACGATGTGAGTTTTGAGGTGTACCCTGGCGAAACGCTTGGATTAGTCGGAGAATCAGGATGCGGGAAAACAACTTTAGGGAGAAGCATTTTAAGATTGATCGAGCCGGATGAAGGAAAAATAGTTTTCCGCGGAAAAGAACTTACCGGTTTGGATTACGATGAAATGAGAAAACAAAGAAAGGATTTACAGATAATTTTCCAGGATCCTTATTCATCTCTTAACCCGCGGATGACAATCGGAAATGCAATAATGGAACCCATGCAAGTTCATAAGCTGTATTCAAATGATAAGGAACGCAGGAAAAAAACGCTGGCGCTTTTGGACAGGGTCAGCATGAAAGAAAATTTTTTTAATCGCTATCCCCATGAATTCAGTGGCGGGCAAAGACAACGTGTTTGCATTGCGCGTGCGCTTGCGCTGAATCCGCAATTTATTATTTGTGATGAATCGGTTTCGGCCCTGGATGTTTCTGTTCAGGCGCAGGTGCTGAATTTATTGAATGAATTGAAAAAAGATTTCGGCTTCTCCTATATTTTCATTTCACACGATTTATCGGTCGTAAAATTTATGAGCGACCGGATGATGGTGATGAATAAAGGAAAGATTGAAGAGATGGGTGATGTGGATGAAATTTACAATAATCCGAAATCAGAATATACAAAGCGGTTAATTGCCGCAATCCCTAAAGGAATACCATCACTAAATACGAACTAATAAAACATGAGTCACATGAAAACAAAAATTAAATTACTCATCATCTCTTTTCTTTTGCCTGTTTGTTTAATTGCGCAGGAATTTTATTCAAACCAGTTTGCACATACATTTTCAATTGTTGCACGGGATAGTGTTACCGGAGAAATGGGAGTTGCCGTACAATCACACTGGTTTTCTGTAGGTAGTCTTGTCGGTTGGGGAGAAGCGGGTGTTGGAGTGGTCGCCACGCAATCATTCGTAAATCCTGCTTATGGACCGGATGGACTGAAATTATTGAAAGAAGGAAAATCACCCGAAGAGGTTGTAAGGATGTTAACTGAAGCTGACAGTGGAAGAAATGTACGTCAGTTGGCTGTGCTCGATGCAAGCGGCAGGGCAGCATCGTATACGGGGAAAAATTGTATCCAGGGAGCAGGAAATATTGCAGAGAAAAATTTTTCTGTTCAGGCAAACCTGATGTTGAATGATAAAGTGTGGCCTGCAATGTCAAAAACATTTAAAGAAACAAAAGGACCGTTAGCTGAACGCATGATTGCATCGTTAGAGGCTGGCCAGGCTGCGGGTGGTGACATCCGTGGAAAACAAAGCGCATCTATTCTAATTGTTAAAGGAACTTCATCAGGAAAAATCTGGGAAGACCGTGAAATAGATTTGCGTGTGGAAGACCATCCTGAACCCATTGTGGAATTAAAGCGGCTGTTAAAATTATTTCGTGCTTATGAGCACATGAATGCCGGTGATCTGTACACAGAGAAAAATGACATGACCAGTGCAGTTAAAGAATATGGCGCTGCTGAAAAAATGTTTCCCGAAAATGTGGAAATGAAATTCTGGCATGCGGTTACATTGGTAAATAAAAATAAAACAGATGATGCATTGCCTTTATTCAAAGAAGTTTTCGCAAAGGATGCTAATTGGGCAACATTAATTCCACGTTTAAGAAAGTCAGAGCAATTGAGTTGCAATGATGAAACCGAAAAGAAGATTTTGAGTCAGAAGTGATCTTTGAAAAAGCCTTTCGGAAAGTTTTAAGGCTTTCCGAAAGGGTATAAACTATTTAATCACACTAAATTTTTTTACAACGGTTCCGTTATCCGTTTTAATCTTCAAAAAATAAATTCCACCCGGAAAACTTTTAAGGTTTGCAATTTGAACCAAATTGTTTCTCGCAGAAAAATCATTGTCCATTTTTTCACCAACAACATTGGCAATTGAAATTTCTGTGACAAAATAACCGGGAGGCATTTGTACAAACAATTTATCTTTTACAGGATTTGGATAAATTTTTATTTTTCCGGGAGATAAAATTTCCTGGATATGGGTGGTGGAATCTTCAACAATTAAAGAACCGGAAGAAAGATTAACGTTTCGGATCGTTTCATCTTTATCAATTACCACAACATCAGAAAGTGAAAATGTGAGTGTATCAAATAAAGATACAGAGGTCATTCTTCCCGAAACATTATCCACGGTAACCACAGTAACTCTTGCAATTTGTCCGAAGCCCGAAACATTATTGTGATCAATCCTCGTCATACCGACATGCAACTGGCCATTCAACGGATCATTGTGCTGCAGGGTAATCATGTTTGTTCCGATAGTCCCTATCCAGCAAGAGTCGAAAACAATTCCAACTGAATCTGCTTTCACCAGGGAAGTATCATAGTTAACAGTGAAAGCTAACCCGTAAATACTGTCAGCCGGCAATGCCGAAGTTCCGAACATCAGCGGAACCTCAACCTGCTGGCTTGTTCCTGCCGTGTCAACTGTTATATCAAAATATAAATTGGGAGCAGGCAAACTCTGTGGAGTCGGAAGAAGCCTTAAAGGATGAGTTTGCCCGTAATTCAGAATGATTGCAACTGTATCCGCATCATTGATAATTCCATCACCATTACAATCCACATGCTTATAATTTACATTGGTGATAAGCGAATCGTTCCAGTCAGGGGCGGGTTGTGCAACCCATGTGAGGCTTGCGCCTGGCCTCACCGGCCCGGTACTTCCATATCCTATTCCTATTGCTAACAAATCAAGATTAGTTGCACTGCCATCATAATTTGCGTCACCCGGCCATACTTCATCAGCCAATGATGCGTTATCACAATAACAGTTTCCGGCAGTTCCTATCAGTTGAGTTCCATTATCTGTCATGCATCTCAGATTGTAATAAAGATTTCCAATGAAATCATTGGTCTCAAATAATCCTGCTGTACAACCAATTCCTTCAATCCAATCTTCCTGCACCATGGTGTATCCCATGAATGAAATTCTTTTCCTGTACGATCCGTTTATTAAAATAGAATCCACATTTATTACCGGCTTGTACATCTGCTGGTTGGGATAATTGGGGAGATCAAAATAAAATGAATCCCCGACATTTAAATTAAAATCATAAAGCACACGGTCAGAAATTTCATTTTGCCAACGCAAATAAATTTTATGAGACGCATCTTCCCGTATGGCAGCAAAATAATTTGCGCATCCGAGATCAAATGATGAATCGCATTGACTCAAATAAATTTTCTGATAGGTATCACTCCCGATAATTGTATCTCCTGAAATTCCATAATGCCAGGTGGCTGTGCAAATTTGACCGGGGATCCCGTAATATCCATATTCGATGCTCCACTGGGCATCATTTATTGGAAAGGGATAATAATTGCATGCTGAAGGAAATTGAACAGTGGCACATCCGTGTGCACTGATTGACATATCATAAACCTCCACAGCATAAAGCGTATCAGCACAGAACCCGGAATAATTATAAGGCGATCCTCCCTGGGTAATTCCACCTGGAGGATACCACGCAAATGAATATGGCGGGGGTACGCCATTCACAGAAACAGTTGCAGCGCCATTGCATAATCCGCAGCTTGCAAGCGTATCTATTCCGGCATTCACAAATAAGCCTCCCGAATTTCCAACCGAATATGTTCCGTTTGCAGTACAGCCATTCACGTCTGCCACAACGAGGGTATAAGTTCCCTGTGAGATCACAGTGGCACAGGCCGTTATCTCCCCGGTTGACCAGGAATAAATATAAGGCGGTGTTCCGCTTAAAATATTCGGACAAAGACTTTGAGCAGGCATGCCATTACAGTAAATTGTGTTTACAGATGTCCAGTCAATAATTGGCAACGGAGCAACTGTGAGTGTAAATGCTGTTGATACCGTACAGTTATTTGCATCAGTAATGGTAACGTTGTAACTTCCCTGTACCGGTGAATTAAGACAAGGCGTTGTTATGTTGCCCGGAGTCCAGAAATAAGTGTAAGGAGGAGTCCCTCCCGTTACAGCAACGCATAAATCTGTTCCCTGGCAAATGGTAACATTAGAAGGAGTTGTAATAGTTAAAGGAGGGGGTTCTGTTATGGTTCCCGCTATTGAAGCGGTGCATGCATTTGCATCAGTAACAGTTATAGTATAAGTTCCTGCCGAAAGATTTGTTATGCATTGTGTGGTTGTGCCATTGCTCCATGCAAAGTCATAAGGCGCAGTCCCTCCTGTAACGTTAGCGCAAAGCATGCCATCATTTCCACCAGAACAGGAAACATTAGTGGTTGTTGAGAAACTGACATTTAATTGTGCGGGTTCTGTAATATTAAATACTTCCGTATCAGAAGCTAATACATTATCAAAAACAATTATTGAATAGGTTCCGGCAGGAATATTTGATATATCTTGGGTAGTGGCACCATTACTCCAGATACATGTGTAAGGAGGTGTGCCGCCTACGACACTAATATAAATATCCCCGTCACTTAATCCAAAACAGGAAATATTATTTACTGAATCCGGAGTAATAATAGGAGCCTGTGCCCTTGCTGAAGAATACAGGCATATTAAAGTAATAATTAAACTGAAGCCCTTCTTTAACTTTTTCATAAGAGTATAAATTTAAACGTTTCTTTTCAATTTCATTTTTAGGCAGTAAATCACGGTACAAAGAAACATCAGGGTAAGCCTTAAAACAAAAACATTTTTTGGTGTTTATCGGATAAATTTTTTAACTGAAGTCAGAGATCAGAAGTCAGAATTAAGAGATAAAAATGAATAATTTTATTTTCAATATTTGATGTTTTATCGAAATGATTTAGTTTTGAGCGTTTAATTCAAACCCTGGAATCGTGAACAAAAGAAAAGACCCGCCCGAAGTGCATGAGCGATGGAAAGTCCCCCCACCGGGGGGATTAAGGGGGGCTAAGTGCATTGAACTTTTGAGATCCCTTTCACCGTGGGAATTAAAATCTTTTGAGAAATATGTGGCTTCGCCTTTTTTTAATGCAAACGGAAAAGTGGCGCAGTTGCTGGAAGTGCTGATTCAATATTATCCCGGATTCGAAAACAGGGAAATTACTTTTGAAAAAATTTTTAAAAAACTTTTCGGAAATGAAAAGTTCAAGCATCAGAAGTTAAGATATTCAATGACGGACCTCACGTTTTTGCTCGAAAATTTTCTTGCTTATAAAGTTTTTGAAGTGAAATTTTTTTATCAGAAAAAATTTCTTTTACAAAAGCTCAAAGAAAAAAATCATGATAAATATTTTCAGCAGCATTTAACATCAGGTTACCGGCAGCAGGACGATTCAGCGCATCGCGATTTGAAATTTTATAAACGGCAGTTGGGTTATGATGAACTGTCTTATGAATTTACTTCTTTAAAAGATAACCGCGCCATTGACACCAGCCTTCAAAGTCTTTCCGATAATCTCGATATTTATTACCTGAGCAACAAATTAAAATACTGTTGCGAAATCCTGAACCGGCAGAACATTGTCCAGGTGGAGTATAAAATTCCGTTCCTGGATTTTATTATCGCCTATCTCAATAAAAATTCTTTTGAGGAGGTCCCGGTCATTTCTGTTTACTTTCAGATTCTGCTCACGCTGAAAGAACCTGGAAATGAAAAACATTTTCACAAATTAAAATCGCTTTTAAATAAGCAAACAAATTTTTCTGTTCATGAATTGCGTGATATCTACGGGTTTGTTCAAAATTATTGCATCCGTAAAATCAACACGGGAGATACAAAATATCTCCGTGAGCTTTTTGAAATTTATAAACTGATGCTTGAAAAAGAAATTATTATAGAAAATAAAGAGCTCGGGCATTCACATTTTAAAAATATCGTGGCGATTGCTTTGCGCCTTGACGAATTTCAATGGACTGAAAACTTTATTTCAACCTATGCGGCATATCTTGATAAAGACCTGAGAAAAAATTCCGTCAATTATAATCTTGCCCGTTTGCATTTTGCGAAAAAAGACTTCCGCAAAGCATTAAAACTTTTAACAATTGTTGAATTCACCGATGTGTATTACCACCTCGATTCAAAATCATTGTTATTAAAAATTTATTATGAGATTGAAGAAATTGAACCCTTGTTTTCGCTTATCAGCACATTCATCGTATACCTAAGGAGGTCAAAATTAATTTCAGAATACCAAAGACGTATTTATTCAAACCTCGTGAAGCATGTGAAACGGCTTGCAAAAATTAAATCAGGAAGTAATTATTCTTTGGAGAAAATAAAAAATTCTGTTGCCACAGATTCACAAATTGCTGATATTGGCTGGTTGAAAAGTAAAATTGAAGAACTTGAATGAACATCTGCGAATCTGCCTTAGGCGGACAAATTTGCGCATTACGGCAACAACATGACAGATCCAAAAATCATAGGTAAAGCCCGTAAATATTGTGTTTACCAGGAACGCAGCCAGCAGGAACTGCGCGATAAATTATATGAATGGGGTTTGCACAAAAAAGATGTGGAGCAAACCATTTCGCAAATGATAGAAGAAGGGTTTATGAACGAAGAGCGTTTTGCCATCGCTTTCGCGGGAGGAAAATTCAGGATCAAAAACTGGGGAAAGGTAAAAATCAGGCTTGCGCTTAAACAAAAAAAAGTTTCCGATTACTGCATCCGCAAAGCATTAAATGAAATTAATGACAGAGATTATGACAAGACATTGGATAAAATTATTGCTGCTTATTCAAAAAAAGTAAAAGAAAACAATCCGTTGAAAAAAAATTATAAGATTGCACAACATGCAATAGGAAAAGGATTTGAACCGGAAATGGTTTGGGAAGCATTAAGAACCGAAAATTAAATGAAAATTTTTTTCAATTAACCAATAGCGATTAACTAATAACTAATTTCGCGCCCTTATGACACAAGAACAACTAAGAGACATTGGAGAGCGCATTGACGCACTGAGGAGGCACCTTTGACATCGATGCCAAACTTTTAAAAATAAAAGAAGAGGATCAGCTTACGCATGCTTCCGATTTTTGGAACGAACCCAAACGGGCTGAGCAAATCTTAAAAGGCATTCAGCAAAAGAAAAACTGGACGTTACCTTACCAGCGGCTTGAATCCTCTTATGAAGATTTAAAAGTGCTTTTTGATTTTATGAAATCAGGAGATGCTTCTGAAGAGGAAGTAGAAAGCCATTACCAGGCTATTTTTAAGCAACTTGATGAGCTTGAATTTAAAAACATGCTCAGCGGTGATGAAGATGTCTTAAGCGCTGTTGTCAACATAAATTCAGGAGCAGGAGGAACTGAAAGTTGTGATTGGGCAGAAATGCTTATGCGTATGTACATCCGCTGGGGTGAGCGAAACGGATACAAAGTAACCGAAGTGGACAGGCAGGATGGTGATGTGGCAGGAATAAAATCTGCAACACTCGAATTTGATGGAGATTTTGCTTACGGATATTTGAAAGCTGAAAATGGCGTACATCGTCTGGTTCGCATTTCGCCATTCGATTCCAATGCAAAACGCCATACTTCGTTTGCCTCTGTTTATGCATATCCTATGGTTGACGATACGATTAATATCGAAATCAAGGATGCAGATATTGAAATGCAGACTTCCCGTTCTGGTGGTGCTGGCGGACAAAATGTAAATAAAGTAGAAACAAAAGTTCAGTTGAAACATGTTCCGACAGGAATTGTTGTAGTCTGCCAGGTCGAACGTTCTCAAAGTGCCAACAGAGAGCGTGCAATGAAAATGCTGAAGTCGCAATTATACGAGATGGAATTGCGAAAGCGCAATGAAGCAAAAGCGGTAACGGAAGCGACCAAGAAAAAAATAGAATGGGGATCACAAATCAGGAGCTATGTTTTTCATCCTTATAAAATGGTGAAAGATTTAAGAACCGATTATGAAACATCTAACGTGCAATCAGTAATGGATGGAGATTTGAATGAGTTTATGAAAGCATATTTGATGGAAAACAGCAGCCCCTCCTGACCTCCCCGAAGGGGAGGAATACAACCCACACGACATGAAGGAAGATTTTAAATTATAAAAACAGTTTAAAAAATGAACACGAATATGGGATTGTGCGTGAGCAGTCCCTCCTCTTCGGGGAGGTCAGGAGGGGCTTTATGTTAAAAGTTTATTTCAAAGCAAATTGTGCAACATGCCAGACAGCTTTAAAGCTGATGAGAGACAATACAAAAGAAAAATTTGAAAAGATTGAATATTTGGTGGAGACTCCTTCGGAAGAAGAAATTAAAGAAATTTTAAAAATGCTTGGTATTAAAGCAGAACAATTAGTCCGCAAAAAAGAGCCGTTGTATAAAGAAAATTATGAAGGCAAAAAAATTTCAAATGCTCAATGGGTAAAAATTTTGCATGACAACCCGATTTTGATTGAACGACCGATTGTGATTAACGGGAGCAAAGCAATTATTGGAAGGCCAGTAGAAACAATTGTTGATTTCATAAATCCAAAAAAGAAACACTAATTGCGCGAATTAACACGAATTAGTTGGTGTAATTAGTGGCAAAAATAAAATTAGTATGGAATTTCGTAAAGAAAAAGACACGATGGGAATAGTAGAAGTTCCCGCTCATGTTTACTGGGGCGCACAAACACAACGCTCCATTGAAAATTTTAAAATCGCACAGGACACAAATAAAATGCCGAAAGAAATTATCCGGGCATTTGCTTACCTGAAAAAAGCTGCGGCATTAACCAACCTTGATGCTGGACTTTTATCAAAAGATAAATGCGATTTGATCTGTAAAGTGAGCGATGAAATTCTTGAAGGAAAATTAGATGATGAGTTTCCCCTCGTAGTGTGGCAAACAGGAAGCGGCACTCAAAGCAATATGAATGTGAACGAAGTGATTGCTTACCGTGCGCATGTTTTATCAGGAGGTAAATTAACGGATGAAAAAAAAATAATTCATCCCAATGATGATGTAAACAAATCACAATCTTCCAATGATACTTTCCCCACAGCGATGCATATTGCCGCATATAAGATTTTAGCAGAGCATACCATTCCCGGAATTAAAAAATTGCGTGATACCCTTGCTGCAAAATCAAAAGCATTCATGAATGTAGTAAAGATTGGAAGGACTCATTTGATGGACGCTACTCCTTTGACGTTAGGCCAGGAAATTTCAGGATATGGTTCTCAACTCGATCATGGAATCAGGGCAATTGAAAACACATTGAAGCATTTATCTGAGCTTGCATTGGGTGGAACTGCGGTCGGAACAGGAATCAATACTCCACCCAATTATGATGTAAATGTTGCAAAGCATATTGCATTATTAACAAAACTCCCATTCGTTACAGCTGAAAATAAATTTGAAGCATTGGCAGCACATGATGCAATTGTTGAATCGCATGGCGCATTAAAAACGCTCGCGTGCTCACTGATGAAAATTGCAAATGATATTCGCCTGCTTGCAAGTGGTCCGCGTTGTGGAATCGGAGAAATTTTTATTCCGGACAACGAACCCGGCTCATCCATCATGCCCGGCAAGGTAAACCCTACACAATGCGAAGCCATGACGATGGTAGCTGCCCAGGTTTTAGGAAATGATGTGGCTATAAATATTGGCGGAGCAAGCGGGCATTTTGAATTGAATGTTTTTAAACCGGTAATGATTTATAATTTTTTGCACAGTGCAAAATTAATTGGTGATGTATGTGTTTCCTTCAATGATAAGTGTGCTGTTGGAATTGAACCGATCGGGGAAAACATAAAAAATAATCTGAATAATTCACTCATGCTGGTCACTGCGCTGAATACAAAAATCGGATATTACAAGGCAGCAGAAATTGCACAGACTGCTCATAAGCAGGGAAAAACTTTGAAACAAACCGCTATTGATCTCGGATATGTCACCGCTGAACAATTTGATGAATGGGTAAAGCCCGAAGAGATGGTCGGAAAAATTAAAAATTAAAATTGCAAGATCCCTTTTCTTTTGCAAGTTCTGTCTTATGATGAAGGAAAACTTCTCCCCTGAATCTTTATGATGCAGAAGCGCACACTCGTAATTGCCTTAATAATCTTTTGGGCGATTTGTGCATTCTTAACAATAAACAAACATAAAAAATCAGGGTATTTTAATTATCATAGTGAACTATGGGCAGATAAGTCAGGATATAATGTTTACTTACCGGCTTTTTTTATTTATAATTTTTCAGCAAACCGTTTTCCTGACCATATTGATCAGAAAACAGGTTCAGGTTTTTTACTGGACATCCATTCAAACAAGGTCATTACTAAATATCCTTATGGCGTTTCATTGTTGCAGCTACCGTTCTTTCTGGCGGCTCATTTATTGTCCAAACCACTGGGTTACAACAGAGATGGATTTTCACCTCCCTATCAAAAGGTATTGGACATTTCAGCAGTATTTTATCTTGGGTTATCTTTTTTATTCTTAATTAAATTTCTGCTGCGGTATTTTAATCCTAAAATTTCATTGCTGGTTTTGTTTTTAATTTTTACAGGGACAAATCTGTATTGGTACGCTATTGACGAAACAGCTTTATCACATGTTTATTCATTCTTTCTTTTTTCAGCATTGCTTTTTTTATTGACTATTGATAAAAATGATTCGGGGCATTTTAAAAATATAAACCAATATAGAGTCATTGTATTATCATTGATTTGTATTGTCAGGCCGATAAATCTTTTATTTGCTTTACCATTGCTTTTTTTGAATGCAACTTCATTCAGTCAGATTGTTATGCAGGTTAAGAATAAATTTTCTCTTAAAAGAACCTTAGGGTACGTGGTTATTTTTTTTATCATTATTTTTCCTCAATTAATATATTACAGATACCTGTCAGGAAGTTTTTTAATGAATACCTATTCGAACGAACATTTCAGCAATTTACGGACACCGAAAATAATGGAGGTTTGGACAGCTCCGGAAAACGGTTTGTTTTTATACAACCCGATTTTAATTTTTGCAATAATAGGATCCATCGTCATGTGTTTTAAGAAAAATATGAATGGCTATATCTGCCTGGTTGTTTTTTTAACGGTAACCCTCACTTATGCAACCTGGCACAGTTGGCAATTAGGCTGCTCTTACGGCCACCGGGGTTTTGTTGAACATTATGCTTTATTAAGCCTTCCTTTGGGAAACTTTATTAAGCATTTACAGGTACGTGCAAGCCGCACGTTTCGTTATCTCATATGCCTGATTTTTTTGTTATTTGTTATTTACAATATGAAATTGATTTACACATTTGACAATTGTTGGTTTGGTAAAAACAGCTGGGATTGGAAAGAATATTCGCGTTTGGTTTTTTCAAGCACAAAATAAAAAATGGCCTCAATAATAATTCGCAACGCCATTCTCGTAAACGAGGGAAAAATTTTTTCATCTGATGTTTTTATAGAAAATGGATGGATTCTAAAAATCGGAACCGATATTTCCGTGAAAGGAAATTATAAAGAAATCCATGCAGAAGGTTTGCATTTGCTCCCGGGTGTTATTGATGACCAGGTTCATTTTCGTGAACCGGGATTAACGCACAAAGGGGATATTTATACAGAGTCAAAAGCTGCGGTGGCAGGGGGCATTACTTCTTTCATGGAAATGCCGAATACTATTCCCAATACCCTGACCCAGGAATTGCTGGAAGAAAAATACCAGGTTGCAGCCAGAAAATCTTTGGCAAATTTTTCATTTTTCATGGGAGTTTCCAACAATAACATTGAAGAAGTGTTAAAAACCAACCCTGAAAATGTTTGCGGGATAAAGATTTTTATGGGGTCGTCCACCGGTGATATGCTTGTGGATAATCAAAAAACTTTGGAAAATATTTTTTCAACATCACCCATGTTGATTGCAACACATTGTGAAGATGAAGCCACCATAAGAAAAAACCTTGAAGAGTATAAATCAAAATACGGAGAGGATATTCCGGTAAAATTTCATCCGCTCATAAGGAGTGATGAAGCTTGCTTCAAGTCTTCTTCATTTGCCATTGAGCTTGCAAAAAAATTTAATACAAGATTGCATATTTTACACATATCTACTGAAAAGGAGATTGCTCTTTTCGAAAATAAAATTCCGCTGGACAAAAAGAGAATTACAGCAGAAGCATGCATCCACCACCTTTGGTTTTGTGATAGAGATTATGCACGTCTTGGAAATTTCATCAAATGGAATCCTGCCGTAAAAACAGAAAAAGATCGGGATGCAGTTTTTAATGCTATGCTTGACAATCGTTTGGATATCATTGCAACCGACCATGCTCCACATACAATGGAAGAAAAAAAACAGCGTTATACGAAAGCACCTTCTGGCGGACCGCTTGTTCAACATTCGCTTGTGGCTATGCTTGAATTTTACCATTCAAAAAAAATTACGTTGGAAAAAATAGTGGAAAAAATGTGTCATGCTCCGGCAGTTTGTTTCCGGGTTGAAAAACGGGGATTTATTCGTGAAGGATATTATGCAGATTTGGTGCTTGCGGATTTGAATAAAAAATGGGAAGTCGAAAAATCCAATATTTTGGCAAAATGCGGATGGTCTCCATTTGAGGGAGTGGAGTTCAACTCATCCATTACTCATACTTTTGTCAATGGAAAGCTGGTTTTTGAAAGAGGGAAATTTTTTGAAGAAACAAAAGGACAACGGGTACTATTTAACAGGAATTAAATGAAAAAATATATCCTTATTTTTTTTTCATTCAATTTATTTTTTATTTCCTGCTCAAAAAAAGAAGAAAAAATTCCTTCAGATATTATTCCCAGGGAAAAAATGGTTCAGCTAATGGTGGATATTCATTTGGCTGAAGCCCGTTCGCAGTTTAATGTTCCCTTTGATCATCCAGGAAATATCAAACAAGAGTATTACAAATATATTTTTATAAAGTACAAAATATCATACGGTCAGCTCATGAAAAGCTGGACTTATTATTCAGCGCACCCGGAGATGCTTTCAAAAGTTTATGATGAAGTGATTACAGAATTGAGCAAAAAACAGGCTGCTGTTAGTGATAATAAAAATAAGCCGGTTCCATAAAACCGTTCTGCAATGTATTATTTCAAATATTTATCGAGCCAGTCAAAAAATACTCTTTGCCAGAGGATGCTGTTTTGCGGTTTATTCACCCAGTGACCTTCGTCAGGAAAATAAAGAAAGCGGGCAGGTATATTCTGAACTCTTGCTGCAGTGAATGCTTCCATTCCCTGGCCTAAGGGAACGCGGAAATCTTTTTCGTTATGAATCACAAGGATGGGGGTATCCCAGTTTTGAATGTAATCACTTGGCGAAAAGTTTTTATAGCTTTCCGGAACAGGAGTTTTCCAGTAAGGACCCCCAAGATCAAAATCGGGAAACCATAATTCTTCCGTGGTGCCATACATACTTTTTAAATCAAATACACCACAATGGGCGATAAATGTTTTGAAACGTTTTTGGTGATGACCTGCAAGCCAGTACACGGAGTAACCTCCAAAACTTGCTCCAACACTCCCCAGTTTGTCTTTGTTCACGTAGGATTCCTTACTAACGTCATCTATAGCCGAAAGGTAATCGTTCATGCATTGCCCGCCCCAGTCCCCGGATATCTCGCGGTTCCATTCTGAACCAAAGGAAGGCAATCCCCTGCGGTTTGGCGCAACAATAATATAACCGTTTGACGCCATAAGCTGGAAGTTCCAGCGGTAAGAAAAGAATTGGCTCACGGTACTTTGCGGACCGCCCTGGCAGTATAGCAGTGCCGGATATTTTTTTGATTTATCAAAGTCAGGAGGGTAGATAACCCACGTTAGTATTTCTTTTCCATCTGTGGCTTTGATCATCCGTTTTTCTACTTTGCCCATTTTGATTGTGCTCAGCACATCTTTGTTAGTGAGAGTGATTTGAGAAGATTTGCCGTTTTCGGGATTTATTTTAAATAATTCAGTGGGAAGGCTGATGGACATCATGGAGGTGATAATGACCGGGGTGTTCCCACCCATTGCAAAGGTGAAATCAGTGTGGTCGGCAGTGTCGTGCGTTATTTGTGTGATGGGCGGAGAGATCCGGAGGCGGGAATCGTATTGGAAAAGCTGATCGGTGGCATTTATGCCTGAAAGGAAATAGACTTTTCCATCCTCACCCCAATCTGCTGCTCCAACGCTATAGTCGAAGCCTTTGGTTAATTCAGTTTTTGATTTGGTGGCGAAGTCATAGGAGAAAATACGGTTGCGGTCGGCTTCGTAGGTAGGAGTTTCCATGCTGAGCCAGAGGATTTTTTTTCCATCGGGAGAGAAACGTGGATTGATGTCATATCCGTTCATGCCTTCCGTGAGGTTGGTAGTAACAGAGGAGGCAATATCATAAAGATAAATGTCAGAATTGGTACTGACGGCATAATCTTTACCGGAAAGTTTTTTGCATGTGTAAGCGATGGTTTTGCCATCGGGGCTGATGGCGATTTGCTCGTCTCCGCCCATTGGTTTTAAAGGGGTGTCAAAGCGTTCAGTCGGCATAATGTCCTTCGGAACACCGGTCACTTTTCCACTTGTGTACTCTGCTGTGAATATGTGGCTGTAGGTTCCATCGCTCCAAACGTTCCAATGACGGTACATGAGGTCATCATAGATTTTGCCGGTGGCTTTGGGAAGGTCGGGGTAGAGGTCTGAAGCTTGTTTGTCGAGCTTTACATCGGTAGTGTACCAGATAGAATTTAAGGTTGGTGCATATCCATAGTTTGATACATCGGCAGGGCTGGTGGTGACCTGGGTTTTCCCGGTTCCATCAGGGTTTAATTCCCATACTTGTGCAACATTATTTTTATCGGGGGCGAGGAAGGAAATTTTTTTTCCACCGGGAAGCCAGCGTGCGCTGGTTTCGTCAACAGCTTGTGCAGTGAGGGGCTTTGCCTGGTTGTTAGCAAGGTTTAATATCCAGATGTCGGTGTTCCCTTTGTTTTCAGTGACGTTGAAAGTGCGGATAGAGTAGATAACCGTTTTGCCATCGGGTGAAAGGCGGGGTTCGGAAACGCGGCCGAGTTTCCAGAGAAGTTCAGGGGTGAGATGGGATTGGCCAAAGGCATGGATGAGGGGAAAAACGAAAAGAATAATGATGAGTTTGCGCATGGTTTGAAATTTTTGGTAAAGATGGAAAAAAATTGCTGATGGTGAACTTTAACAACTAGCGTAACGCAGATACGCTTTAGGGATTGGAGCTAAGAAATCTTTATTATGACATAACTTTTTCCGGCCCGACCCGAAAATTTTTAAGAAAAAAAGCCAGGAGATTTTGGGATAGCTGAAACGAAGCATGATTTCCCCGAAAGCACATATTTCAAGAGCGAAATCTTGATTTTCTTAAAACAGATTCAGACCTGCCGGAAATAGATCCCGGTTTTCCGCAAAGGGTTTAAAAAATAAATAATAAATTTGTTTGCATTGAAAACAAGGTCGAGATTTAAGAGCTGGAATTTTTAACCAAAAAAAGCGAAAATTCTGAATTGAAAAAGATGTCATCCGGGCGGCCTTTTTGCATTGAAAATTTTTGTATTTTTACGTGAAAAAGATGTTCAATATACGTAAAAAGTATTATTTCTTGAGAAATGTTATTAACAATCTTGAAAATTATTTGGATGTTAATAAAATAATAACTAATTTCGACACCTTAATAATAATATCTTGCTTAAGAAATGAATGAGTTAGCCAAAAAACTATTTGTTAATAAGTGGGATTTTATACATTTGTCTGCTTATTCGTTAACACACCATACAACTTAAAAATTAACATTGAACAATAACTTTATCTAAACCACAATACTTATGATCAGTAAATTTACTCCGTCACTGAAAATTTTGTTAGCTGCAGCAGCATTTATTTTCGCAGCACAAACTGTGAAAGCCCAGGTTCCCAAAAACGAGGGTTTTGACAATAATTTTGCGGGCACTACATTTCCGAATACGGATTTGCCTTTCGGTTGGAGCCAGGGAAAAATAACTCCCAGTTCAGATGCGAACAATTACTGGGACCGTGTAAATGCGGCTAATGGCGTTCTGCCGGCATGCACCCCGCATTTGGGGTCTATCGGGATGATCAGGTACCGGTCAGCGTATGTGATGACAGCCAATGAACGCGCTTATCTCTCGTCACGGCCGTATGACCTGAGCGCGCGCGGAGCCGTCACTTCAACCGTAAGCTTCTGGGTGTATCGTGAAGGAACGGCAGGAAATGATAATATTGAAGTATATGCTAATAACAATCCCGATCCTACGATTGCTGCTCCTGTGGTTCCTTTGCCATTGCAGGATGTTGTTACAGCGGTAACTTATTTACCCCGTCCGTGTAATGCTGCGCCAATTGATCCTTGTGGCGTATGGACACAACATACTTATACAATCCCTGCGGCTAACTACAGCACTAACACATTGTATGTTATCATAAAAGTTACGGATGCCGGTGCAGCCGGAGCGAATGTTTACATTGATGATTTTTCCATAAATACATATCCGAGCGCGCAGGCTGTTGTGGGCGTGGGACTGGATTTACAAAATGTTGCCAATGTAGCCAAGCCTTCTACTAATAACTGGATCATCGGATTCCATGTAACAGTAAATAATGAACTGACGCAATGTGCGTTGGATACTTTCAAATTTACACATAACGGAAGTACAAATCCCGGAGTTGATATTGCGAATTCAGGTACAGGCGGGGTGCGCTTATACTGGTCGGGCGGAAGCAATACGTTTGTACAAAATGCTGCCGGGCTACCTGTGAATGCTATCCAGGTGGGAACTTATGCGGGCCCGGCTTTTCCGGTACCCAGTTTTAAAATTACACCTGTTATTCCTGCTCCATATAACGGATTGTTGAACGGAATTAATTATTTCTGGCTTATATATGATATATCTGCAGGCGCTATAGCTGGCGATTATGTGGATGCAGATTTTTTATCTGCTACTATGAATGCATGTACAGCTTCGGGAATTCAATGGTGTAACGGAGTAGGCTGTGCGGCTGCAGGCGCCCGTTTAATAGATGTGGCTTATTGTGTTCCGAGTTATGCAGCCGGTACTTCATGGCTGAATGGTTCATTCACTAATAATGACTACGTTAAAAATTTTCATTGCAATGGCGATCCGTCTTATCCGCCCGGCATACATAATGATCATAATGATGTGGCAGCGGGTTCGTTTCCTAACGGTGCAGGATATCCTGCAGATCCCTGTGTAACGTCACCCTCGCAGCTTCAGCTTGGCACAACATCGCCTTTCATGTCGCACCCCCCCGATTATCAGAAATTTTCAACGACAAGCGTTCCCAACATGTGTTCGGCAGGAACGAGCAGCCGTACAGCGGTTTTCCTCGTTACTTCAGTGGCACCTCCTTCTTATCCTTTTACGGTACAGTGCGGAACATGGTATGGAGCAAATTATATTGCAGCATTTATAGATTTAAACCATGACGGATTATTTAATGCTGCACCTGTTCCCGCAGGGGAAAGAGTATTTCAGTCGGGCTCTATGAATGCCCTGGCCGTTTATGGCGGCAGCTTTACATTGCCGTATGGAGGTGCCGGACAATATTATGGACAAACGACTATGCGAGTCAGGGAATGGTATGCTCAAAGCAATATTGACGGCTGTTCACCTGGATATTATGGAGAAGTGGAAGATTATACAGTTACCCTGAGACCGGATTGCAGCCCTCTATATCCAGGATGGAAATTATGGCTGGGCTATACGGATGACTGGAATGTAAATTCAAACTGGTGTGGCGGAGTACCTACTATTAATGATAATGCACTGATACCCGGACAGGGGGGCGCATCCTTTAACCGCGGACCGAATACGTTCCATCCCGTGATTAAATCAGGCGTATTGGCGACCACAAGAAAATTAGTGATGCTGAATGATACTGTTGAAGCAAATGCCCCTGTGGCCGGATCACTGAGAGTGAGCGACTCCTTATCTATAGGAGTAGCCAGCACAATGAACACGAGCGCACTGATAGTTGATTCATCTTATAACGCAAATGCAGTATTGGCAAACGGTGTAAATATAAATACAACCTGGCTGCCATTCAGGGCAAGCTTCAGGGAGCAGAAGTGCCAGTTGATGTACAAGAGTACGGAACTTTTAGCACAGGGAATGATCCTGAATGATGTGATTGATGCAATTGTTGTCCCCGTGCGTGTGAGAAGGTCAACGGCCCCTTTCGCTTCTGTACAAATCAGCATGCATTTCGCGACAAATAATGCAACTTATCCAAGTTTTATGAATGTGGGATATACTATGCCGGTTCCGGTAGCGCCTACAAATTGTCTTGCACCGCAGTTGACGGCTCCTCAAATTGTTTATTCCGGGCCTGTTAACTTAACAACAATTCCACTTAACGGATCGGGTAACGTCACGGTTCCGCTTCAATTTCCATTCCTGGTTAACAATATGACGAATCCGCTTATTATAGAAATATGCTGGTCAATAGCTGCAACCTCATCAAATGATGATACATGGCAGACGCAAACCACAGGATACAGGTCATACCTGATGTTATCAAATATCGCAGCCTATGCCCCTGCATCATGTGCATGGACCAATACAGCACCGAACGGAACAACATTAACTTTCAGGCAGGCATCTGACTTGCGGCCCAACTTTACGTTCTTGTTCCACCGTACATTCCAGAAGTTCCCGATACAATTGGAAACAAATGGAGCAACAACTGCAAACTGGGCTAATTACGGAAACTTTGTTCCTGCAAACAGCATAGTTGAATTTAAAGGAACCAGCCAGCAGAATATTGACGGGCCTAATGCAACGACATTTGATGAGCTGAAAATTAATCATTCAGGACTCGGATTCACTCAGCAGAACAGGGCTGCCACCGTAAATGATACATTGTGGCTGCAAAATGGAAGATTGAGGTTGAACAGCCTGACTTTGACACTTAATAATAATGATAAAGGTGCAATAACTACGATAGCGCCCTTCACAGGATATTTACAGAGCGATAATTTACCGCCAACTTATGGAATGTTAAGGTGGAAAATGGGCAGTGCAACGGGTCCTCACATAATCCCGTTCTGGAGTACAGCAGGAGCCGGAGGATCTATACCGTTTACATATCTTCCGACAGCGGGAACTACCGATTTAACAATTGGTACCTATTATCCGAGCACCAGTCCTCCGGCAATGCTTCCGATGCCAACCAATGTAACTACCATTAACAGCTATTATAATCCGGCAGTTACAGATGCTCCTTATTTGGTTAAGCGTTATTGGCCGATGAGTAATACAGGTACAGCACCGGTTGCAGACCTCACTTTCTCATGGTTAAGCGGAACGGAAGCTCCTACAAGCGGATACCCCGGGAACTTACTTGCCCAGAGGTGGGATAACACAGGTGCTAATATACCGGGATATTTATCCGTTGGACCAGGTTGGTGGCCCGGGTTAACCGGAGGTAGTACTACTTCTGTACCTGTTCCAAATGTTAACAAATTTGACATTGCATGGGTATTATCGGTTCAGCCATCTCCATTACCTGTAAGCCTTCTGACCTTTACGGCAAGAGCTGAAAAAGATAAGGTAAAATTGGATTGGACAACAGCATCAGAAAAGAATAATCATCATTTTACCGTTGAAAGAACCACTGGCGGCTCGTCATTTGATTTTATAGATGAAGTTTTAAGCTATGGATCGAGCACAACGGTACAAGAGTATGGCACGTATGATTATCATCCGCTGATTGGAAAGCAATTCTATCGGCTCACTCAAACGGACCTGAATGGCGAATCAGCATCTTCCAAACTGATACCGGTAGTTTTCGGCAGCAAGGAAAATGCATTTGAAATTTTATACACGAATAGTAATGATGACGGATCAGTTGATGTGGTATTTAACTATAACAGCGAATTACCATGCTCTTATAAAATTTCAGACATGCTTGGAAATATCGTTGCTGAAAAGTCAGATGTAAAAGCAGTACCCGGTTCAAACTTAATAAATGTGAAGGGTCATCTCTCTTCCGGTGTATATACGATCATGATCCATAACCAGGAAGAAACAGTAACGCGCAAAATCTTTAAATAAGCGAATTTTTAAAACAGCATAAAAAAATTCCTTCCATTAATGGAAGGAATTTTTTTTTAGGAAATATTCTGAGGAGAATTGCGTTGATGACATGGCTCTTTTATAATCGGCCTGCACTTTAAAAATATTTACTTTTACACCGGCTTAATATCATTAACAAATCCGCGCTTTAACTTCCGAAAATTAAAAATGCCTTCAAAAAAAGGTTCGTCAGGATTTAAAAAATATCTTAAATGGTTTTGGTTGCTCGTATTGCTTCCACCTTTCTTCCTGATTTTATTAGTCATAGGAACAGCTTACGAATGGTTTGGTGAATTGCCTTCTTTTGAAGACCTCGAAAATCCTAACAGCAGCATTTCATCGGAAGTGTATTCTGCTGACGGTGTGGTATTGGGTAAATATTATTTTCAAAACCGCTCTAATGTTCATTATAGCGAGCTTTCGCCAACGATTGTGAACGCCTTAAAAGCAACCGAGGACATTCGTTTTGAGGAGCATTCCGGAGTAGATCTGAGAGGTTTGCTGAGGGTGCTTTTTAAAACCGTTATTCTAAGACAAAGTAATGCAGGGGGAGGAAGCACGATTACACAACAATTAGCAAAAAATTTATTTCCAAGGGAAAATATTTCGGGAATTAAGATCGTCATTCGAAAAATACAGGAATGGATTATTGCAGTAAGGTTGGAAAAAAGTTATACAAAGAATGAAATCCTTGCCATGTATCTGAATACTGTGGAATTCGGAAGCAATACATTTGGAATTAAATCAGCCGCGCGAACTTTTTTTGATAAGACGCCTGCCGAATTGAATGTTCAGGAATCTGCAGTGTTGGTAGGACTTCTAAAGGCACCCACTTTTTACAGCCCGGTACGGAATCCAAAGAATTCAACAGCAAGAAGAAATACGGTATTGGCTCAAATGCGCAAATATGATTTTCTTACGGATCATCAATTTGATTCATTAAAGGCTATACCTATAAAGTTGCATTACCAGGCGGAAGATCACAATGCAGGAAGTGCCACTTATTTCAGAGAATCATTAAGGCTGGAATTGGTAAAATGGTGCAGGGAACATAAAAAAGCAGATGGAACTTCGTATAATCTTTATCGTGACGGATTAAAAATTTATACGACTATTGATTCACGAATGCAGCGTTATGCCGAGGAAGCGGTAAAAGAACATTTAACAGAATTGCAAAAACAGTTTAAAGAGCATTGGAAAGGAAAGATTCCATGGGCACAGGTCCCGCAAGTGATAGACGATGGAATAAAACATTCTTTCCGTTATGCTGAACTGTCAGGAAAAGGGCTTTCAGAGGATTCCATAAAGAAAAATTTCAATATGAAAATTCCTATGACTATTTTTTCATGGAATGGTGAAATTGATACGCTGATGAGTCCGCTTGATTCAATAAAATACTTTAAGCAAATTTTACAAACCGGCTTTATGTCAATGGATCCTCACACCGGGTATGTCAGGGCCTGGGTGGGAGGAAATAATTACGAGTATTTTAAATATGATCATGTCAAAGAAGGCAAAAGACAGGTAGGCTCCACATTCAAACCTTTTCTTTATACACTTGCTATACAGGAAGGGTATTCACCATGCTATAAAATTCCGAATATTCCTGTTACCATAACTTTAGCAACAGGTGAATTGTGGACCCCGAAAAATGCTGAGCCGGAGTATGGAGGGATGCTTACATTGAAGGAAGCCCTGGCAAATTCAATTAATTGCATTTCGGCTTATCTTATGAAACAATTTGGTCCTGAAGCGATGATTGATATTGCAAGAAAAATGGGAATCACCAGCGCGATTGACCCGGTCCCGGCAATTTGTCTGGGCACTCCTGATATTTCTGTCTATGAAATGGTTGGCGCTTACGGAACCTTTGCAAATAAAGGTGTCTGGACTGAACCTATTTATCTTACACGTATCGAAGATAAAAATGGAGTTGTGTTGCAGGATTTTGTTCCCAAAAAAGTAGAAGCTATCAGTGAAGAAACTGCTTATGTAATGTTAAATCTCTTACAGGGAGTTGTTCAATATGGAACAAGTGTTCGTCTCAGATATAAATATGGATTTTCAAATCCGATTGCGGGAAAAACGGGAACTACACAGGAATATAGCGATGGCTGGTTTATGGGTGTTACTCCCGATCTTGTTTCGGGATGTTGGGTTGGATGCGAGGACAGGTCCATTCACTTTCGCAGCATTACCTTAGGACAAGGTGCGAATATGGCGTTACCTATCTGGGCGCTGTACATGAAAAAAGTGTATGCTGATAAAACTTTAAATATTTCCCAGGGGGACTTTGAACGGCCTGCGGGAAAACTTTCGATTGAACTGGATTGTTCAAAATATCAAAACACAAATCAGTTAAATAATAATGATTCTGATTTTGGTTTTTAATGTGAGCAGAAATAATTTTTAATTCAGCGGACAATCAACTTTTACCATTATTAAATTAAATTTGCCCTGAAAGTTTTCATAATTTTCAACCTAAAACAGTATGGACAAAGTTGTAAAAAATGCTGACGAAGCAATTAAAGACATCCGCGATGGAATGACACTCGCACTGGGTGGGTTCGGCTTGTGCGGAATCCCGGAGAATTGTATCCATGCTCTCGTTAAGAAAGGAATAAAAAACATTACTTGCATTTCGAACAATGCAGGAGTTGATGATTTTGGATTAGGACTTTTACTGCAGGGAAAGCAAATCAAAAAGATGATTTCATCTTATGTTGGCGAGAACGCAGAATTCGAACGCCAGATGCTGAGCGGAGAATTGGAAGTGGATTTAATTCCGCAGGGAACTCTTGCAACCCGATTGATGGCAGGCGGATATGGAATGCCTGCAATTTATACTCCTGCCGGAGTAGGAACTGAAATAGCCCAGGGAAAAGAAGTAAGAAGATTTAAGTTTAACGGAATTGAAAAAGATTATTTGATGGAATATGCTTTTGAACCTGACTATGCAATCGTGAAAGCATGGAAAGGAGATACAACCGGTAATTTAATTTTCAGGTTAACAACGCGTAACTTTTCTCCATTAGTTGCAATGTCGGGAAAAATTACAATTGCTGAAGTGGAAGAGCTTGTTCAGCCGGGAGAATTGAATCCAGACAATATTCACGTACCGGGAATTTATGTGCACAGAATTTTTCAAGGTACAAATTACGAAAAGAGAATTGAGCAAAAAACAGTGAGAAAGAAAATATAAACAGTATGCTCGACAAAAACGGAATCGCAAAACGGATCGCTAAAGAAGTAAAAGACGGCATGTATGTAAATCTCGGAATCGGGATTCCTACATTGGTTGCAAATTATCTCCCGAAGGGAGTGAACGTGACGCTGCAATCCGAAAATGGAATTCTTGGTATGGGGCCTTATCCTTATGAAGGCGAAGAAGATGCCGATTTGATTAATGCAGGCAAACAAACGGTTACACTTTTGCCCGGCTCAGCAATTTTTGATTCAGCGCTCAGCTTTGGAATGATACGCGCGCAGAAAGTAGATTTAACAATTCTCGGTGCAATGGAAGTGAGCGAAGAAGGCGATATTGCCAATTGGAAAATTCCGGGCAAAATGGTGAAAGGAATGGGTGGCGCAATGGATTTGGTCGCTTCCGCAAAAAATATCATTGTGGCGATGCAGCACGTGAACAAAGCAGGCGAATCAAAGCTTTTACCAAAATGCACTTTGCCGTTAACCGGGATAAAATGCATTAAAAGAATTGTTACAGAGCTTGCCGTGCTCGATGTAACTCCGAAAGGTTTTAAATTACTGGAACGTGCCCCCGGAATTTCTGTTGATGAAATTAAAAAAGCCACTGCGGGAAAATTAATTGTTGAAGGAGAGATTCCGGAAATGGTTATTGATTAGCAGATTAGCAGATTAGCAAATGTGCAGAAGATGAAATCAAGCTAACCAAAAGATGGATGAGAAAAAATTGAAGGATAACCTGATTGTAAACCTCACATTTGATTTTGCAATTGACATTGTAGAGTATTCAGAACTATTGCAATCCGAAAAACATTTTGTGATAGCAAATCAATTGATTAAATCCGGAACAAGTATTGGGGCTAATGTGAGAGAAGCTCAAAATGCGGAAAGCAATAATGATTTTATTCATAAAATGAAAGTTGCAGCCAAAGAAGCGGATGAAACCCAATACTGGCTTGAACTGTGCAAAAAATCAAAGAATTATTCTTCGCCTGATCATTTGCTTACAAAACTGGTTTCAATAATGAGAGTTTTGAATAAGATTATTTCGACTTCAAAAGGAAAGGATCAAAATTGATTGGGTAATCTAACAGGCATGGAATTTTTTGAATCTGACCATTTGCTAATCTGCTAATCTGCTAATCAGTTCATGAAAGTTTTCAAGTTCGGTGGAGCCTCTGTTAAAGATGCTGCGGCAGTCAGGAATGCAGCTGCTATTCTGAAAAAATTTTCTAACGAAAAAATCGTAGTGGTCATTTCCGCAATGGGAAAAACTACCAATGCATTGGAAAAGGTCGTGAATGCATACTTTCATAAAGACAACGATCCGCATGTTTTACTTAATGAAGTAAAAGAATATCACCTGAAAATTATGAGAGAACTATTTTCAGACGAATCAGGAGAGGTGTACCAGGATGTAAATAATTTTTTTACAGAAGTCGAATGGGCTATGGATAAATCCACATCCCGCAGTTATGGATGTGCTTACGACCAGGTTGTTTCCGCTGGAGAATTAATTTCAACAAAAATTATCAGTGCATACCTCCACAAATCTGGAATTAAAAATACATGGCTGGATATCCGGGATTGTATTCGCACAGATGATACATGGCGTGAAGGAAAAGTGGAATGGGAAGTTACACAGCAGAAAATTTTTGAAACAATTCCCCGTTTATTTTCAGGGGAAAATAATATTGTCGTCACACAGGGATTTATCGGCAGCACCTCTGAAAATTTCACTACTACCCTCGGGCGGGAGGGTTCTGATTATACGGCCGCCATTCTTGCTCATTGCCTTAATGCAGAATGTGTAATGATCTGGAAAGATGTTCCCGGTGTATTGAATGCAGATCCGAAATTTTTTAAAGAGGCGCAGAAGCTGGAAAAAATCAGCTATCATGATGCGATTGAATTGGCTTACTATGGTGCATCGGTTATCCATCCTAAAACTATCAAACCGCTCGAAAATAAAAATATCACACTGCATGTAAAATCATTTTTGAACCCCGACTCACAGGGAACGAGCATTGATCGTGATTCGGTAACCAAACCGTTAATTCCGTCTTTTATTTTTAAAACCAACCAGGTGCTCATTACTATTTCTGCAAAAGATTTTTCTTTCATTGCGGAAGAAAGCCTGAGCACCATCTTCGGCATCTTTGCAAAACATAGAGTGAAAATCAATCTCATGCAAAATTCTGCCATCAGCTTTTCGGTTTGCGTGGATAACGATCCGCTTAAAATTCCGAAATTGATTGAAGAATTGAAAACACATTTCAAAATATTGTATAACGAAAACCTTGAGCTGTATACCATCCGGCATTATTTTCCTTCAACGATAGAAACGCTTTCTGCCGGAAAGGAGATATTGCTGGAGCAGAGAAGCCGGTCAACAGCTCAATTGGTGATGAGGGGTTTAAAGGGCAAGGAAGGGTAAAACAGGAATTCTTGTTCCTGAAAAGAAAGGCTTTTTGTATTTTTAAAAATGAAATCATACAACCGAAACATTTTTCTTTGGCTTTTCAGCGGATGCATTTTAATTTTTACGATGGTCATCGTTGGTGGCATTACACGTCTTACCGGTTCAGGGCTTTCTATTACTGAATGGAAATTGGTAAGGGGAACCATTCCTCCTTTGAATGAGCCGCAATGGAACGAAGAATTTGAAAATTATAAGCAGATTCCGCAATACAGGGAAATGAATTATAATTATACGTTAAATGATTTTAAAAAAATTTATTTCTGGGAATATATCCACCGGTTAATCGGGAGAATTATCGGGATTGTTTTTTTGATCCCGTTTCTTTATTTCTGGTTTACCAAACAACTATCAAAACCTCTTTTTTATAAATTATTATTTCTTTTTTTCCTGGGCGCACTGCAGGGTTTTATCGGGTGGTATATGGTGAAAAGCGGCTTGGTGAATAATATTCGTGTAAGTCATTTGCGTTTAGCCACACATCTTATCACGGCCTTTATCACTTTTGGTTTTACATTTTGGGTGATGCTCGACATTAGCAATCATGAAAAGAAAGAAGCGAATAGTTTAACAATGATTTTACGAAAAGCTTCTTACTTAATTTTAATTCTTGTCATGCTGCAAATTATTTATGGGGCATTTGTGGCAGGGTTAAAGGCCGGACATATTTACAATACTTTTCCAAAGATGGGTGATGAGTGGGTGGCAGCATCTGTTCCGTATGGAATACAAACCGAAGGAATAAGCAGCCTGGTTAATAATATTTCTGTAGTACAATTTATTCATCGCACTGTTGCCTGGCTGCTTGTACTGACAATAATTTTTATTTGGTATTATGCAACAATAAAAAATAATAGCTCACGCAAATTATTGTTAACGTCAAAACAAAAAATGACAATTAATTTTTTAATGATTGCCGTGTTGCTTCAGTTTTTACTTGGAGTGTTTACGTTAATTTACAATGTGCCGGTTACTCTGGGAGTAATGCACCAGGCCGGAGCGTTTATGCTTTTTACAATTGCGATCTACAGCTTAAAACAATTTGAAGATTTGAAAATGAGTTAATTATTTTCGACACGGTTTTATATATTTTCAAACCCGCCAATTTTCAAATTTTCAAATCAGATCACTGATCAATCACGCTCAGCTTAATCATGTTGGACGTCCCTCTTGCTTTAAGAGGAGTGCTTGCCACATTGATGGCAATATCATCCTTTTTCAGATAGCCGTTTTCGCTCAGAAAACTTTTTATGTCACTTATGGTCACATCGGTGCTGATGTATTTGTCATAAAAAAATCCTTCCACTCCCCAGATAAGGCTCAGCGTATTCAACAAAGCTTTGTTGTCCGTAAAAATATAAATACGGGCGTGCGGACGCTGGCTTGAAATTTTAAAAGCGGTATATCCTGATCGTGTCATTGCTATGATAGCTTTGGCGCCTGATTGCTCGGACATCATGCAGGCATTATAACAAATGGAATCGGAAATAAAAGACGGTGAATGCTTCATTGGAAAAATATGCCTGTTATAAATGTTATCTTCCCCTTCACTCATGCTGATAATCTTGTGCATGGCCTCAACTACTTTAACGGGATAAGCCCCAACAGAAGTTTCACCGCTTAACATCAGGGCATCAGCCCCATCGAAGACGGCATTGGCCACATCGTTTGTTTCCGCACGGGTTGGGCGATAATTAGTAATCATGGTTTCCATCATCTGTGTCGCAATAATAACAGGTTTGGAAGCCACAGTACATTTTTTCACCAGCATTTTCTGAATGAGCGGAACTTTTTCCATTGCAATTTCCACACCCAGGTCTCCCCGTGCTACCATAATACCGTCAGTTGCCGCAATGATGTCATCAATATCACGCAACGCCTCGGGCTTTTCAATTTTTGCAATAACACGGGTACGTCTTCCGTTTTTTTTAATAATATTTTTTAGCTCTGTTACATCGTCAGCTTTTCTCACAAAGGAAAGCCCGATCCATTCCACTTCATTCTTTAATGCAAATGCAAGGTCATTTTTGTCTTTTTCGCCAAGTGAGGATAAAGATATTTTTGTATAAGGAAGATTCACTCCTTTTTTAGAAGAAAGCAATCCGCCATGAATAACTTTTGCAATGACTGAATCACTTTTATTTTTTTTAATAGTGAGGAGTTCAATTTTTCCATCATCAATCAGCACCGTATCCCCCACCTGCACATCATTGTGAAAGGAAGGATATTTTATATAAATTCTTTTATTATCGCTCAGGCATTCTTTTATAGTCAATTCAACTTTTTCATTTTCTTCAAGAATGACTGAATTGTTTTTCACATCTCCTATACGCAATTTCGGCCCCTGCAAATCATACAAAAGGGCAACGTGAGCATCCAATTTTTTATTTAGTTTCCTTACGTTGTCAATAATTTCTTTATGCATTTTATGATCGCCATGCGATGCATTGATCCTGCAAACGTTTACACCGCTCTTAATCATTCGTTCCAGTATCTCTATTGAAATGGAAGAAGGGCCTATGGTGGCTATTATCTTTGTTCTGTTTCTGTGCTTTTTCATTTGTGTTTTACAAAATCAATAAAATGTTTTTAATCTACGATCAAAAAGTTTTCACCTGATTTCAATTCATTCGGATCCATTTCATAAATACCACTGATGATTTCTATTTTTTTTATGCGGTTGATGAGATCATCCACACTTTTTTTTTGGTTAAGATTTTTTATAATGATAAAATAATCAATTGTTTTCATCTCAGGAATAAATGCCCGGGTTCCTCCTTTGTTGTTAATGACCCTGAATTGTTCATTATCCTCTGACGAAAAATAAAAATTTGAAAAGGTGCTTTTATTTTTTTGCCGGTTTAAAACCTCCAGGTCCTTTTCACGTTTTAATTTTAATTTCAATTGCTGATTCAATTCAAAGCACAAACGGTAATCTTTATAGCTGCAAATAACGGCCAGCAGCAGAAAATCGAATTCATTAGGAATTTCAAATTTTAAAATTTTCTTTGCCACCTTAAAAAATAATTAACCACTAATTTAGTGATGAATGATGTAATTAAAAATGAACCGGTGAGTGCGTTTTTTTATTTTATCAATTTCATTAATCCTCATCAAATTTTACAATAAATCCCAGGCAGGCATAAATGCCTTTGCTGTTGATTTTATATTTGGTGACTTGCTCATCATGATCTTTAAAATCATCAGGGTTATCCGGGTTACCGCTTAATGTCTGGCTGCTAAATGCAAAATCGAGATACATTCCAACGTGATCGCCCCAATACCAATTAAGCCCTCCGCCAACCCCATAATTAAATCCTTTTAAATTTCCCCTGGCCTCATAGACCGTTAATCTGGCATTACCCGTATAACCGCCAAAATAAGGCCCTACAAATAAATTATAAAAATCTTTATTCGTTATGTAATATCTTATTTCTGCTCCCAATGAAAACCCGGAAGTATGAATGTTGATGGCCGGAGGAGTAAAATACGAATTGTCATAAGTATAAGAGCTTGCAAAAACAGCCGACTCCCTTTTAATAAATACACCCAGGCTTACCATATCAGATAATCCGTATTGTGCTTTTATTCCATAGTTAAATTTGATGTTAACACCGCTCCCTTTCACTTCTCCTAACGTATCGAATGCAACTTTGACAGAAGTACCCCCGAATGTGCAGCCAGTGCCGATTCCGAACTGTGTTGTCCCCTTAAAATTTGATTGACTCAGCGCACAAAAGGGAAAGAGCAATACCGAATTAATAAAGAATAATTTCAGCCTGCTTTTCATTCAAGATTTATTTTTCAACTTTTCAAAAATAATTCATCAATTGAGAATAATGAATTACCATAAATAAAAAAAGGGATTCAGATGAATCCCCTTCTTATTTATTCAAATAAATTTTAATTGCCTCCGAATTTGGCCATAAATCCTAATCCGAAAAAGACGTTTCCGCCTGTTACCTTATATTCGGAAATGACATCATCATAAGAATTAAAATCTTTAATATCATCGGGTTCTCCGCTCAATGACTGACCGGCATAACCGAAATCAACAAACATTCCTACCGTGTTGCCCCAATACCAGTTAAGGCCACCGCCAATGCTATAATTTAATCCCTTCAGGCTGCCGTCAACGTCCGCATAATCAAGAGTTGCTTTTCCTGATGAATAGCCTACCGAAGGGCCAAAGTATAAATTAAAATGATCTTTATTGACCACGTAAAATTTACCCTCTATGCCAAGTGCAATGCCAGATGTGGTGATATCTGTTGACCCATAAGATCCACCACCATAAGGATCATAAGGGTCGCTAGTGTAATCATAAGTTGTTGTATAAACTGCGGCCTCTCTCCTTATATACATACCGGCACTGATTTTTTCTGCAAAACCGTACTGAAATTTAATTCCATAAAGCGCTTTTGCACCCACACCGTTTCCTTTAACTTCAGTATCTGTTGAGCCAGTGATTGAAGTATCAGCTGCAAAAGTTGACTTAACAGTTGATCCGCCTAATGCTATGCCCCAACCTAATCCTAATTGGATTACTCCCTGATCATTTGATTGACTAAATGCCATCGCAGGTATGATAAGCCCCACGATCAATAATAATTTTTTCATTTTGTTTTAATTTAGGTTTAAATTTATTTTTCTTTTTTAAAATTTTTGGCAAATGTATGCTAATTTTAATAATTGACAAGGGGTTATTTTAATTATCCTTGCAACGTTTTGAACAGCAGAATGTTTGGAATGGAAATGAATTTTATGCACTCAAAAACAGGATATTTTTAAATAGCCTGCTATTTTTCCCATTGCTTAATAAAAAAAAGGAAGCAAAATAAATTCCTTCCTTTTAAATTTTTTTATTTCTTCTCAGTTGCTGCCGCTGCTCCGCCAAATGAAATTTTTATTCCTGCATGAACTCCGAAACTGCTGAAAGGAACGTATCCTTTGGTTTCCTCGTCAGGTTTTCCTGTATCTGTTTTTACATACGTAATAGTTCCTGTTTTAGTAATTTGAATCGGATAACCTAAAGAATAATCATATTCCGGTCTCGTATATTCATCTTTACCCGGAGACCAGGATTGAGTAATTGTATTAAGTTCTAAAAAAATTGAAAACATGGAAGATAAATTAAGATCCATTCCCAAAGCGCCCGTCCAGCCTATGGAAGTGCCGCCTGAATATCTGTCGGTCGAATTTAAGCTAATACCCATACCCGATGTTGTACGATCCTCATCGGCTTTAGGCATTAATCCTATAACAACACCAAATTTAGCATAAGGCTTAAGTTTTTCACCTGCCGTAATTTTTATTGCAGGAGCAATACGCATCAGTTTTCCCTTAATCTTTGAGACAGAGGTAAGAGATCCGTTAGAAAAAGGTTCTGTTTCGGTAGAGGTAAATGTATAAGTAGAGCCTGATAAGTAGGAAAATCCTAATTCAGCTCCCACATTTTTAGTGAACATATAGCCGAAACCGGCTCCGAAGCTTATTCCTTTTCCAAGGGATCCGCTTACCGTTGTTTCGCTTGAGGTAACGCCATTATCAGTGCTGTTAAAGCCCAATAAAATTGAACCGGCTGCCAGGTTATAACCCATTCCGGCTGTTACATAAGCGCCCTGGGCAATAGCCCTGTTAGTAGTTGCCTGGTAAAATAATATCGCAACGGAAGCTGCGATAACTTTTAAAATTGTGTTCTTTTTCATAGTGATTTTTTTAGGTTTGTTTGTATAAAATATTAATTAATTTTTTAAAGATACTATTTTTTTATTGTATTACATTTAGCGGGCTCAATCAGCCGGTTGTTTGTAAATTTGGTTTATCAAACTTGAAAAACCTCCAGCTATGAAAGAATACGAATACTATATGAAATCCTCTTTACAAGAGGCTAAAAAAGCTTTTGATGCGGACGAAATTCCTATCGGGGCTGTTATTGTTTGTAACGATCAGGTCATTGCCCGGGCATATAATATGACAGAAAAATTAAACGATGTAACCGCCCATGCAGAGATGATTGCTCTGACTTCGGCAAGTAATTATTTGAATTCAAAATATCTTAACGAGTGTACGCTATACGTTACTATCGAGCCTTGCCTGATGTGTGCCGGTGCAAGCTATTGGGCACAATTTTCAAAAATTGTTTTTGGAGCTTTTGATGAAAAACGCGGGTATTCCAAGTGTAAAGGAATTATCCTGCATCCGAAAACAAAAGTTGTTTCAGGAGTTTTGGAAAAAGAATGTGCTGAATTAATGAAAAAATATTTTTTGGGTAAGCGGAAATAATTTTTAATTCCTTCTCCCGGTATAGATCATCACGTAATACATCAGCGTTGCCAGTGATGCTAACGCTGCCACAACATACGTCATAGCTGCCCACCATAAAGCGTTTTTAGCTTTGCTATGTTCAAGGCTTGTAGCCACGCGGCTGTTTTCCAACCAAACTAACGCCCTGCGGCTGGCATCAAATTCAACCGGTAAAGTAATAAAACTGAATATTGTGGTGAGTGCAAACATTACGATTCCTGCAAGAAGAAGTCCCGGAAAAACATTCAGCAGTAATATTCCCGCAAGTAAAACCCACATAAGCCAGCGTGAGCTTGCGCTTACCACCGGAACTAATGCAGAACGAAGATTAAGCATTGCATATGCCTGCGCATGCTGCACCGCATGCCCGCATTCGTGCGCAGCAATGGCCGCTGCAGCGGCATTTCTGCCTGAATAAACATCCGGGCTCAGGTTGACTGTTTTTTCCATCGGGTTATAATGATCGGTGAGCTGACCTTCGACCGAAATGATTTTTACATCTGAAATTCCGTGATCATGCAGCATCTTTTCAGCTACTTCTCTTCCGCTCATGCCCGAACTGATAGGTGTTTCGGAATATTCTTTAAATTTTCTTTTTAACTGCATTTGAATCAGCCAGCCTACCAGCATCAATACAATCATTAACAAATAAAACAGGTTCATTTTTTAAAATTTCAGCAAAATTAATAAATAACGGAGGGCTTTACTGTTTATGATTTAAAGTTTAAGATTAAATTCATGTCCCGGATAAGAGTGTTTTTGCCGGGAATTCATAACATATTACCTTAAAAATTTAAAACCCGGCCCAATGTTACCTATTCAATCTTAACAAAAGAAAATACTAACGCAATAATTGCGGGCATCTTCTCAAAAAAGCAAAATCTACCCTCGAAAAAAAATATATAAAGCTTTTTAATAAAACTTTCCGCGATTATCCACCACGTTTGCCTTTTCTTTTAAGGCATTAAAAACACCATAAGTGGATTGACCGCCTAATTGTTGTGTAAGCTGCTGCTGGTTTTGCTTGTAATCTTTAGCAGGTGCAGGTTCAGTGAAACTTTCAACGACAACAACATACACACCTGTTTCTCCTTTGACGGGTTTTGAAAGCTGGCCCTGCTTAAGGGTAAAAATAGTTCCAACCAATGCAGGTTCCATTCCCACATTTTGAATATAAGGGGCGCCAAAATTTACATTCGATGCCTGCATAACAGTTTGTCCGAGCTTTGTTGCCAAAGCATCCAACGTTGTTGCACCATTCATTTTTTCAATAATCTGTTTTGCTTTCAGATCTTTTATCACTTCCGCTGTTACAGCATCTTTTACCTGTTCAAGCGGTGCAATTCCTTTTTCTCTTATTTCAACCAATTTTGCAATCACAAATTTGTTTCCGAATTCAAAAGGCTTCTCTGTAACCTGGCCTTTTTCTGAACGATAGGCCCAACGCACCAACTCTCTTGGGTTTTCAAGCCCCGGAATGTTTTTCTCAGACTCACTAAGGCTTTCCGCAACACGGTTATTTAAACCCTGTTCCTTAACGGCTTTATCATAAGCATCAGCTGTATTATTTTTACCTGCAAATTCTGTTGCCTTCGCAAAAACACCCTGGTAAGTTTTTGAACTGGCTTCAATTTTCCGGTCAACTGTGGCAACTTTAACCTGCTTTTCGGCTTTCGAGACATCAAACACCTTTATTATATGAAAACCAAAATCAGATTCAACTAATTTTACTTTTCCTTTTTCAGTTTCAAAAGCGCCTGCTTTAAAACGCGGATCCATCGGGCTGTTCATATTTATCCATCCGAGATCGCCTTCTTTGGTTGCCGACACTACATCACTGGATTGGTTTTTGGCAATATCAATAAAATTTTTCGGATCTTTTTCAGCCAGTGCAAACAGGCTGTCTGCCTTTGTTTTTGCCTGTTCCCTGGTAAGCGTATCATTTTCAGGAGCACGCTGCGCGCCTTTATAAGCAACCAAAGCATGACTAACTTTAATGGAATCAGGAATGTCTTTGGCTGCAATGAGCTTTGAAATTTTAAAATATCCATTTTCTTCATAAGGCCCTATAACCGTTCCAACAGGGGCTGTAAAAAATACACTGTCAAGAATCGGGGACAATGTTCCTTTTTTGTGAAACACGCTGTCCGGTTTTGAATCGGCATTGCTTTTCACGAAAGTGGAATCATCTGTTGAGGTTTTAAATTGCTCAACAAGCCTGGCAATATACTCTTCAGCTTCCTTCCGGTCTGCGCTGGATGGATTTACCTCGAACGTTACATATTCTATTTTGCGCGAAGCCTCCTGCTTATATTTATTCTGGTGCTCATTATAATATTCTTTCAGATCGCTGTCAGATGGCTTGACTGTGCTATCCTGGATGGAGGCATAATTAACCGCCACATATTTGATTGCTGCCTGGCGTCCTTTGGCTTCGTAATCGCGTTTTGCTTCGGCAGTTGTAACATACAGGCCCTGTTTTACGAGATTATTAAATTTTGTGCTTATGCGGTCATTCTTCAAAAAATCTTCGAAAGCGAGCCACTGAGCACGGGTTTTTCCCGATTGATCATTATCCATATTTTTCAAAAACTGGATGACGTTGGCAGGGTTAAATTGACCTGTTTTTGGATCTTTAAAAGCATCTTTAATTTGCTGGTGAGGGTTTTTCCCCTGCACCATGTCAAAAATTTCTTCAGGGCTTACTTTAATTCCGATTTTGTCATATTGCCTTCCAAGCAATTGTTCATTAAGCATTTGTCCCCACGCCTGGTCCCTGAGCTGGTCAGCCGTAGCCTGGTCAATGTTATCTTTCCCCGTGTTGGTTTTATAATTATCTTCCATCTTAGCCACGCGTTCCTGGAAATCCTGGATTTTAATTTTCTTCCCCCCGATTTCGGCAACCGTGGTTTCAGAACCTCTGAGAAACCTGCTGTTGGAAGTGAGCAGGTCGCCCAATACAAATAATACTAAACTAACAAAAACAACACCTACCAGCAGTCCGGCACGTTGACGAATTTTACCAATTACAGCCATTTTTTAATTTACGATTTATCCCGAAGGGACTCCTTCGGAGCGAGTTAATAAGCACGTTTTTTTAAAGAGTGGGCGAAGATACAAAAATCTTCAGGAAATGCACCCCTGAACCCAAAGCCGAAACCATTTTCTTTTTACTTTGCTGACCAGAATGAAAGTCACCCGAATTTTAGCCCGGATCGCCTGGATAATTTGCCTTGCAACAGGAGTTGTGATCGGCATAAAGCAAATCAGGGAGCCCGATATATGGTGGATGCTGAAAACCGGGGAATGGATTTGTAAAAATCATCAGATCCCGATGACCGATATATTCAGCTACACTTTTGAAGGAGTGCCATGGATCAATGTAAAATGGGGGTTCGAAGTTTTGTTATATGGCATTTCCCTGATCGGTGGGCCGGAGTTTACTCCTGTTTTACAATGTTTCGTTACCGTTTTTATTTTGATCATTCTGTTCAGCACCTTTTTATTTATCAAAAATATTATTTTAAAAGAGCCTGTAAATTATCCGGCTTATGGGTTCATCATTGCCTCGTTTTTATTTTTATTTATAACTGAATTCAGGATCAATGGCCGTCCTGAAATGATCAGTCATTTGATGACTGTTTTGTATCTGAACATTTTAATCAAAGCGCGCTTTAAAAATCCGAAGCTTGTTTTTTGGATCATACCGTTACAGGTTATCTGGACAAATTTTCATGAAGCGTATGGAACAGGAATGATCATTATGCTCATCAGCGCTGTTTTCGTACGGGTTGAAAACTATTTTTTACAGAAAAATAAAACAGGAATGGAGATTCCTTCCATTGTAAAAAAGAATTTTTCTATTGCGGCTTTCTTAACATTGATTGCACCGGCCTTACATCCGCAGGGGCTTAAAATGATTTATCACCCCGTGGAAATTTTTCAGCAGGTAAATGAAAATAAATTTACTACTGAGCTGGTTTCATTTACTGACCATGATTACTGGCATTACCAGTCTTATTTAAGTGCGGGGGTTTTTTTTATTTGCCTGGTTTATTTTTTTTCAAATGCAAAAAAAGCAAAGAAAAATTTTGAATTGAATATTTTTCAATCCTGTTCAATATTCGGGCTTACTTATTTTATTCTTTTTTTGTTGTTCTTTTATCTCAGCCTGACGGCTTTTCGTAACATTCCTTTTTTTATCATCGTCAGCACACCCGTAATTTCAGTTGCTGCGGAAAAGTTTTTTTCACAAATAAAAAAAATTACGCTTTCGCCAAAAATTATTTATTCAATACTGATTGCATTCGGCATATTCAGCTATGGATATGTTACAACCAATCATTATTACAAAACGTTTAATGTGCGTGATTCCTTCGGGATGAAAATTGATGCAGACAAAAATCCTGTGGGCGCGGCAGAATTTTTATCAGGTCATCATTTGACCGGGAACGGTTTCTGTGATTATCTTACTTCTTCGTATTTGTTGTGGAAATTATATCCCGGCTTTAAAACGTTCATTGACTTGCGCGATCTTGATATTTTTCCTGAAAGCTTTTTCAGGAGTTATTTGCTCACTACAAGTGTTCCTCAGTATTTTGATTCATCGGATGCAAAGGTTCGCTTTGAATATGCTGTTGTGTATCGCCTGCAATCTCAGCCTTTGCATCAGCACCTGATTAAAAGCAAAAATTGGGACCTGGTTTATGTGGATGCAGTGGCAGCGCTTTACTTAAAGAAAAATGAAAAAAATAAATCATTGATTGAGCAATATGGCTTTCACCAAAACAATAAAGATGTTTTTATTATTCCCGGAAAACCTGCACCGTCAGCAGCCGCAAATATTTTTTGCAGATTATTTTGGCCTTTTTATAATCCGGGTAAAAATGAAAAAGTGGATTATGACCTGGTTGCAGCTGAATATTACCAGTTGATTCAGCAATATGATTTTGCATTGAGCCATGCCCTGAAATCCTCTTCCAATCGCATTGATGATTCACAGGGGTTTTCCATGCTTGGAAATATTTATTTTAATAAAGCTATATCCGATTCTGCCGACAGTTTAAAAACATCTGATCTTAACCAATCTCAAAATTATTATAACAATGCATTACAACTGAATAAAAAATCAGCAGCAAGTTATTATGGCCTTGGGGTAATTAATGTAATGACAAATAATATTGGAACGGCAATAACGTACCTTAAAAAATGCGTGATGCTGGATCCGGCAATGAAGGATGCCTGGCTCAAATTAGCAGAATGCGAAACCATTCTTTCAAAACAATATCCGCAGGGAGCGAAAAAAAATCTGGAGCAATGGATTGTTTATATGGAAAAAGCTATTGATCTCGATAAAGAAAATATTGAAATGAATTTTCGTTTGGGAATGGGATATTGCACCAACGGAGAAAAATCTAAAGCAAAAAAATATTTGCAAAAAGCAATTGATTCAAATCAGCTGGACCACGAAAGCTTAAAAGCGGCTCAAAATTGCCTGAATTAAAAAAACGCGGAGTTTACAGGTAAATAAAATGTTCTACCAGGTGGCCAAAATTTGAAATTATAATCGGGCAGGTCAGGCTGAAAAAAGCAATATCAAAAGAAGAGAATTTTTTGGGAGACACGTCCTGTACAGTTACTTTTTCCACTTCAGCATTTTCGGGGCCCTTATGGCACCATTGAATAAATTTTTCAAGCGCATCATTGTCGCCACATGCTTCAATATATACAGAAGTATCAGGTTCATTCCTTACAAAACCTTTTATACCTAAATTATTTGCTGTGATCCGGGTGTATTTCCTGAAAAATACTCCCTGCACTTTTCCTTTAATAATAATCTGCACACACCTTTGAGTCATAATTTATAATTTACCAGGATTAAAAAAAGTGATTTATTTTCCTTTAAACATTGCCTTTCTTTTTTCAAGAAATGCTTTGCTTCCTTCTTTGAAGTCATCGGTAGAAAAACATTTTCCAAACTCAGTAATTTCAGTTTCGTACCCGTTTTTTTCTTCGTTATAAAAATCATTGGCAGAGCGAATAATTCCGGCAATAGCAAGAGGCGCCTGCAGTTTTATTTTTTCTGCAATCTCGAGGCACTTTGTCATTAACTGTTCCTGTGTGGTAACATAATTGATCAGCCCAAGAGTCAATGCTTCGGCAGCCGAGATCATATCGGTGGTCATTAACAACTCCATCGCTTTACTTTTTCCGATAAGCATTGTCAATCGCTGCGTGCCGCCATAGCCGGGAATCAAACCCAGCTTTGCTTCCGGCTGGCCAAATTTTGCATTGTCAGACGCTATTCGAATATGACAAGCCATTGCAAGCTCACATCCTCCTCCCAGGGCAAATCCATTTACAGCAGCAATAACAGGTTTTTCGCAATTCTCAATTTTATTGAACACATTATGACCATGCCTGGAAAGCTGTTCTGCTTCCGTGATTGAATAATCGGCAAACTCCGAAATATCTGCCCCTGCAATAAATGCCTTTGTACCCGCCCCGGTAATAATTATAATTTTTACAGCAGGGTCTTTTTCTCCGCCACTAACGGCTGTACCTGCTTCTTCAATTGTTTTTTTATTGAGCGCATTTAATTTTTCAGGACGGTTTACAGTGATGGTCAGAATTCCGTTTTCAGATTGTGTGAGAATATTTTCGTAAGTCATTTTTAATGTAATTTTTTAAAAGCGTTCAGACATAAAGTTCAGAATTTTCTATGCTCTTCCACCCATTCTGTGATGTAAGAAATTATTTGCCGGGTTTCAGTTCCGGGTGGAAATAATTTTCCAACGCCAAGCTCGTTCAATTTTTTCATATCATTTTCGGGAATGATTCCTCCGCCTGTTAAAAGAACATCTTCCATTTTTTTTTCCTTCATCAGTGAAATGATTTTTGGAAAAACCGTATTGTGCGCTCCCGAAAGAATGCTGATGCCAATGACATCCACATCTTCCTGCAGTGCAGTGTTCACAACCATTTCAGGAGTTTGACGCAGGCCGGTGTAAATCACTTCCATTCCTGCATCACGCAAAAAGGAAGCAATGACCTTTGCACCGCGGTCGTGCCCGTCTAATCCGACCTTGGCAATTAAAACTCTTATTGGACGATCCACAAAAGAAAACTAAATGTGTTTAAGATTCACGCCTCAAAGTTAAACAAGTCGCGGCATAGAAAACCCGGAACAGAAATTTTACCCTGTTTTATTCTTTGCTTTCATAAACAGGCAATGAAACAAAAAAAGTTGTTCCGCTTTCTTCGGAAGTTTCAAACCATATTTTTCCGTTGCTGTTTTCCACAATGCTTTTTACCATTGCAAGACCTAAGCCCGTTCCGCCCGTTTTGGTGGTGAAATTAGGAGTAAAAATTTTGGGGATTTTATCTTCCGGAATACCATGACCGTTGTCTTTTACCGCGACTACGTAATGGTGATTCTCGGTAAACAACATGACATTTATTTTCCCTTTACGGTCATGCGGAATCGCCTGTACAGAATTTTTAACAAGGTTCGTAAAAACCCTCAGCAATTGTTCCCTGTCTGCATAGACCTCATAAGGAATTTTACGTGCTTCATCAAAATGAACTTCTACCATTTCATTTTCACGATAAAGATTCACAATGTTGCTGACGATGCCTCTTAAATCCACTATTTCAAAATTAGCTTTGGGCATTTGTGCAAAATTTGAAAATTCCGTTGCAATGCTTGAGAGGGTGTCAATTTGTTCTACCAATGTATGTGTAAAACGCTGCATGATTTCATTCAGATTTTCATGCCTGTCTTTCCACGCGCGCTGCAGGTGCTGTACGCTCAGCTTCATCGGGGTGAGTGGGTTTTTTATTTCATGCGCCACTTGTTTTGCCATTTCACGCCATGCACTTTCACGCTCTGACTTAGCAAGCTTCTGCGCGCTGTCGCTTAACTCATCCACCATGCGGTTATATTCAGTAATAAGGTCACCGATCTCATCTTTCCCTCTCCATTCGATCTGTTCATTTCTTTTACCGAATTTCACTTTGCTCATTCGTTCCTGGATAATGCGCAGGGGCTGCGTCATGCGGGTAGAGATGATAAATGTGACCACAACAGAAAATGCAAACAACAACACATAAATATTTATTAGAGCCACCAGGAAAGAGGAAATTTCCTTTTTTAATTCACTTTGCTTTGCGAAATAAGGAAGGTTAAGAAACCCGATTGCATTGTTGTTGACGTTCCTGATCGTTGCATAGCCTGTCAGGAAACCGAGCGCACCAATCTGTTCAAAGCTTGTATAATTGGAATGCTGGCCTTTGATAATTTCCTGGTAAACCACCCGGTTCATTGTTTTGGCAATAATCCCCTGCTCATACAATTTTGGCTGTGAAGAATAAACAAGATAGCCGGCCGTATTATAAATATTAAAATCAACTTTAAGGATAGAATACAGGTTTGAAAATTTATTTTCCAGCTCATCACTTATTTCATTTCCAAGAATTCTTTCTTCAGAAATATCTTTGCTGACTGCCCCGATCATGGAATTTAATCTTTCGGTCAATTGCAACACCTGGTTGTTGGAGTAATTAATGATTATATAATAAACAGTACTGGCCCCGATAAGAAACATGGCCGTTACTACAATTGAAATGACGGTATACTGGATGCGGTTTTTAAATGCAATGTACGGCCTGAACCGGATGCGCAGTAACCGGAGAAAAACATATATGCCAATAAAAATCATGCAGAAAAAAGTAAAAACGTAAGAGAACAACGTGATCAGCTCCAGCGTTCCCGGAATTTCTGTGCTCACCATAATCAGCTCGTCATTGCCGGATTTATAAAATAAATGAGACAGTCCGTCAAACTCTGCAAATTTTTCCTCTTCGTGGTGATAATAATTTCTTTCATAAAAGACGGAAAGCAGGTCATAAGAATATTTTCCAAACTGTGTAATCAGCCTCCCGTTTTTGTAACGGGCATAAGAGTAATTGGACAAATCTTTTTTCAGGGGGATCTTCTCACTCAGCAGCAAGTCGGGATAACCCGTATCTTCTTTCAGGAAATTTGAACTCATGTCAACGATCATAGTTCCCGCAATACTGTCAGGGTTTTCTGCAAAAGGGATTTGCATTTTTCCTATGTAACCGATCTTGCCCGACTCATTCTTGATGTAATATAAATGCTGGCTGTAGGTGGGCTTGCCGGTGGCATCAATGTTCTGCTGAAAATAATCAATGTCCCATGAGGGGTCTCCACCGGAATTAATAGGCAATCCTTCTGCATTGAAAGATCTTATTTTAATATCATACTTGTCCCAATACCCGTCAAAATATTCCCGCATCATCCGTTTGTCAATTAATTCACTCAGGGATGAGGGCGCCAGTGAGCTTCGGTAAGCTGAGGAAAGGTAGGACGAAATAATTTTATCGCCTGTCACTTTTTTTGCAATGTCTTCAAACAGGTATTCGGCTATAATATCCTGTTCGTTTTCGAGCTTTGAAGCAAAAGCTAACCGCGAGTTGCGTTCGCGCGTTTTGTTAAATTCAAAGATAGTTTGTGCTGCATACAATGAAAAAACTAAAATAAAAAGTATGGACCGCGTAAATGTAAATGTCCGGCCGGAGCGCGCCCGTATAATACCGATTGAAATAATGAGCAGGTTGGCAAGCAGAAATGCGCTCACACCGTAATCTTTGAACAGTTCGGTGTTCCTGAAATAAATTAAAAGCAAAAGAAATATCCCCTGTGTGATAAGGAAAAGAGTAGCAATGTGCAGCATTTTATATTTTGTCGCACTGATAAAACGAACACCTGCATCACACACCAGGTAAAAGGAAAACAGCAATATGGCGATGACAAGAAACCCTACAATGCTGAATCCTGTCAGTTCAAAAATATTATTGATGTTGAATGAAATTTTGGAATTAAGAATTAAGCTGCTCAAAAGATAATTAATAAGCACAGAGAAAATAAACGTGAACAGCCATATAAAAACGATTTTTACGGAAGTAAAAAATTTGAAGCGGGAATATTTTAATGGCCTGTCATGGCTCATAAAATAATAATAAAGAGAAGTGATGATGAAACAAAAAATTACGGAACTGACAAGCAGATCGCCCAATGAATTGAGCATAAATGAGCTTGCATAATATCGCGGCAGAAACAGCGGAAGGTCATAAACAGCCGCTGGAAAACGGTACATGATGCTTAACACTCTCAACCCGACTACCGCAATAATCAGCAGCAATGCGTATATCGGATTTTTTCTGAACAGGTATTGAATAAACAAATAACAAAATAACAGGAATGAAAAAAGCGATAAAAGATACAATAACCCGATGCTTGCATGTTCAGATGTTACACTGTCAATGGCATTGAAAGAAAGTGAAAACAATAATTTCCCCGAAGCGCTTTTTACGGGGAAAATCCGTTCATTTTTTACCTGTGATATTTGTGTGTGTGAAGGCAGCTTCAGCTTTTCATTAAAACCGTTTACAAGGTATTGATTCTCGATGGTAAATTCATGCCTGAGTAAAAAGAGCGCAACCAACATCTTGTCTCCAGCGGACCTTTTAAATATTTCATACCATCCGTTTCGCAACTGGACAGACTCCATATTTTCAGATTCGCGCAGCATTCCTGCATTGATGAGCACAGAATTGTCTGACCAATAACGCAGCGAATCGTTGAAAAAAACAAAATAGGTAAACCCTTCAGCATCTCTTGTAAGCGAATTCAGTGTGTTACTTACCGAGCGGTTATAGCCGGATTCGTTTTTTATTTTTGACTGTACACCCGTTAGAAAAGAATTGATACGTGTTTCCTCCCTGCGCAGGTTTTTTTCAGCATCCTGTGCAATCTGATCATAGTTCAGCTCTTTTCTGAAAAGCTGTTTTTCGAGAATAAAGGCCAGGAAAAATACAGCAACAGAAAAAACTAATATTATATATACTTTCTTTGGAATCAATGGTTTTTGTTCATACAAAGGTAGTGAGTTAGTGTACGAACTTTTAAAAAAAATGTTTGAGAAAAATTACCCCGGTTTGATTGATGCTTAACAGCGGAATTCAGAATAAAAACCGGGTTGATAAGAGTGTATATAATTTTACCGGTCCTTTTCACTTTCATATGTCCGCTGCGATTCAAACCAAACTGCCAGTGCATGACGTTGATCCCCGTTTAAAATTGCATTCCGGTGCAATAAAGTATAGGAATATAATGGCATTTCATTTCCCTCCACCATTTCGACACATTCTTCAAGCTTATGGTCTTTCTTCCTGCTGGTATAATTGATCCATTCTGAAAAATTTAATTCCTCCCGCCCATTATTTATGTGATTTTTAATCCACCATGAAACAGGCGCTACATTGGTGTACCAGGGATAAGCAGTTTCATTGGAGTGGCAATCATAGCAGGATGTTTTAAGGATGTGTGTAATGCCGGGCGGAGGGTTCAGGCCGGATATTAAATCTTTTTCTTCTTTTAACGGAGGATTGGTTTTGTCAATCCTGATAACCTGAATGACTAATAAAACGAGAATTATTCCTGTTGCAATTTTTTTAAAAGGGAGCTGCTTTATTTTCATTTGGAGTTTGAGGAATTAAGTGTTCGCATTTCTATCCTGTTCAGCCAAACAAATGTGAAGGTAAGCGCCAAACTCATAGTAATTAAAAAGGTAAACATGCTGTTGAAACCAAACCGGTCAGCAATTCCAAGCCCGACTATTGGCGCGGCAATATTGGCAATACCGAATGAAATGGAATATAATGCTGAATACTGTCCCTGCCTTTCTTTTATGGGACGGGATAAAACATAATTCATCATAAACGGCATGGCAAAAATTTCGGACATCGTTATGATAAGCGTATAGAGAATGGCGAAAACCATTATTCCTTTTCCGAACAGCAGAATTAAAAAAGCGATTGGGAGGCACATCGCTCCCAGGATAATAAATGAGAATATTTTTTTGCTTTTCTCCAATGTGGCCACAAGAGGCATTTCAATGATTACCACTAAAAAGCCATTCAGCGCAAGCAGCAGACCAATAGTGTCTTCGTTATAATGACATACACGGCTGAAATACTGAGGCACACTTGCGAACAATTGAAAAAAACAAGTACCATAAATGGCAACAAGAAAAATAAAAAACAAATATCTGTAGTCACGATAGGCAGATGTGCTGCTGTCATTAAGAGGGTGATCGCCTGACCGTTCTTTACGTTCGTTTATTCTGGGCAGGTAAGCAAACAGCATCCAGGCTGCAGCGAAGCCGGTGGCCGCATCAATTACAAACAGCCATTTGTAACCGAGGTGTAAGGCTATGAAACCTCCTGCCGCAGGACCAACCGAAAAACCCAGATTGATGGCAAGCCTGACAAGAGAAACAGAACGTGTCCGGTTTTCCGGTGTACTGTATGCTGCAATTGCAGCCGAATTTGCCGGGCGAAACATATCTGCAAAAAATGCATACAGAAAAATTATTGCAGCAATGCCCGCCATTGATGTAACCCAAAGCATCAGCAATAAAATCAAACCTGAACTGATGAGGGAGTAAACCATAATATCAAAATAGTTTTTACGGTCTGTAAGCCAGCCTCCGGCATAACTGCCAAGCACACTGCCTACCCCGTAAAAACTCATCACGAGTCCTGCCTGCCCTATGGTGAAGCCAAGTTCCTGCGTAAGGTAAAGAGAAGTAAACAGCAGCACCATTGAACCGCTCCTGTTAATAAACATTGCAACAGAAAGTATCCATGCATTGCGCTGCAGGTTGGAAAATGAATTACGATAATGAGAAAATAAAACGCGCATAATGAATTTGTAAAAATAGAATTAAGATTACTTGCTGCAGATATTTAATTTTACAACCTGGAAATTTTGATCATCAGAAAAAAATTAATGAAATGAAAAAAATAATTTGCCTGGTTGTTTTCCTCAGTTCTTTCATTATTACTTCCGGGCAAAATCTTATTCCTAACGGAGATTTTGAATTATACAGCGGATGCTTTTTTTAACAAATACCCGTTAACAACTTTTTAGCTCCGGTTCTGTACCCAAAACATTGTTGCTAATTTTACAATCCTAAATCAAAACAAAAATGCCAACTAAAAAGAAAGCTGCAAAAAAATCCGCTAAAGCAAAAAGCAAAGGCGGAAAAAAGAAGAGATAATAAAAATTATTTCTTTCGAAAAAAAAACCACTTTCCTGAAGAAAGTGGTTTTTGTTTTTATATCTGTGTCAGCATAGAGCCTTCAACAAAAGCTTTTGATTCTTCAAGGTGCTGAAAGCGGATCCCGCATCAATAACAACAATCCTGTGGATCATTGTGTAAAACCAATGATCCGGAAATTATCATATAAATTGCACAGGTAATTAACTTGCAATTTAATAAAACCTGTCTATATTTGCAGCCTTAAAAAAATTTAAGTTCGGGAGCTTAGCTCAGCTGGTTCAGAGCATCTGCCTTACAAGCAGAGGGTCACTGGTTCGAACCCAGTAGCTCCCACAAAGTCCGCCAAAAGCGGACTTTTTTAACAAAAAAGTGATTTTTCAAAGCACCTCCGCCACCGTAAAAGTGCTTCCGCCAACAAACACCAAATCATTTTTTCCCGCAGCTTTTTGTGCAGCCTTTAATGCTTTTTTCACTGATGGAAAAACTTTTCCGCTTAAGCCCGAAGTTGCTGCCTGTTGTGCAAGTTCTTCAGCATTCAATCCGCGCGGAATATTTGCTTTGCAGAAATAATAAATCGCCCCGTGCGGAAGCAGTTTCAAAATTCCCCTGACATCTTTGTCATTCACCATTCCCAATACAAAATGAAGCTGCTTGTACTGAATTGTTTTTAATTGCTTCAGCACTTCTTTCATTCCATCCGTGTTATGGCCAATGTCACAAATGGTGAGAGGATGTTTTGAAATAATTTCCCAGCGCCCCGCAAGGCCGGTTAACTGCTTTACATTTTTTATCGCTGAAAAAATATTTTTTTTTTCAAATTGAAAATGCTTTTCCAGCATTTCAACGGACTGAAGAACAGTGCATATATTTTTTAGCTGGTATCTTCCGGTCAGATCAAGCTGAAGATTTTTAAAATGAATTTTATTTTTCCGGAATACATTAATCACGATTTTATTATTCTTCAATGACAAATCTTTTTTCAGAACAGCTTTTAAATTTTTATCAGCAAAAAATAATTCTGCATTTTCTTTTTTTGCCTTTTCAATAAAAATATTTTTTGTTTCATTTTTTGTTTCACCGATAACAACAGGCATATTTTTTTTTATTATTCCAGCCTTCTCTGCTGCAATTTTTTGCAAGGTGTTCCCCAATAGGTTTGTGTGATCCCATCCAATGTTGGTAATGATTGAAAGAAGAGGTGAAATAATATTTGTGGAATCCAGCCGTCCGCCCAGGCCTGTTTCAATTACTGCAACATCAATTTTTTTTTCGCTGAAATAATTAAAAGCCAGCCCAACTGTCATTTCAAAAAAGGAAGGTTTGATCCGGTCAAAATCATTTTTATATTTGGCAGTAAAGTCACAAATATATTTTTTAGAGATCATTTTTTCGTTTATACGAATCCGTTCACGAAAATCTTTCAGGTGAGGCGATGTATATAACCCGGTTTTGTATCCTGCTTCCTGTAACACTGCAGCCAGCATGTGACTGACCGAACCTTTGCCATTCGTTCCCGCAATGTGAATACTTTTAAAATTATTTTGAGGATTGTTTAGCAGATTGCAAATCGCAATTGTATTATTCAAATCAGCTTTGTATGCAGCAGCGCCCACGCGGTGAAACATGGGTAATTGGGAATAAAAATAATCGAGAGTTTGCTGATACGTCATTGGACGATGAAGACAAAGGTAATCGTTCCCCTTTGCTCTTCAACTTCCGGATTAGGACTGAACTTAGCTTTGAAAGCAGCCTCTTTTGCTTTGCGATATAAGTTAGCGCTTGTGGTAGTGGAACCTCTTCCGCCAGGATTAGCATACGTCACAGTTCCGTATTTATCCACCGTAATATCCACCACCACTTTTCCTGTCTCTTGCGAGTTGTCAAAAATTTTTGGCGGAGAAAAAAGCTTTCTTCCTGCAAGGCTGAATGAAACCCCGGGCCCGCTGCCGGGTCCTGTTCCTGAACCATCGCCACCGCCACTTCCGGTGCCGCTTCCGGGACCTGTTCCTGTTCCGTTTTTTCCGGTGTATAACGCATTCGGGTCACCATTCGGATTTCCCTGGTCGCCTTTTCCTGTTTGTGAATTTCCCTGTGATGCAGCACTATTGCTTTTACCTTTATACAAAGAGATCGGATCAACTTTCTGAGCAGGCTTCACAGGCTCTTTTGGTTTTTCTTTAACCGGGGGTGTTACCGTTTTAACAGGCGTTTTCTTTTCTGGTTTTTTAATTTCTTTTTTCTCTATTACTGGCGGGGCTTCTTCCACATCCTGTGTAGCAATTTCTTCTTCCTGTACTTTTGGCTGCGGAGCAGGTTGTATTGGAACAGGGGTAATAGTTTGATTTTCTGAAACCGGCTGCACATCACCGTAAGCAATTTCAATCAAACCCAGGTTGGACATGCTGCCTCCGCCTCCGCCAAACGGAGGAATTTGTGTGCGCAAAAAAGAAAACAGAAGAATTAAAAATAGAATTCCATGAACGAGTAAAGAAAGTGCAAAAGATTTACCTCGCTCCTTTAAAGAGTCAGGTTTTTGCAGTTCTGAATTAGAAGAAATCACTTTTTATTTTTTTGAAGTAGAAGTGGCCAGCACCATTTTAATTTTGTTGCGGTTGCCGATGTCAAGGAGTTCAACAAGGTTTTGCAACTGGACTGCTTTATCAATTTTTAAAAGCGCAGTTGGATCTGTCTGATCGGCAATAATTCCTTTGACCATAGGCTCCAGCTGTTCAATTGAAACGGGTGTATTGTTCACAGCATATTGCAGATCGCCTGTCACTGAAATGACCATCGGATGTTTTATGGACTGGCTGCTGGTTTTCGAATTTGGTAACAGGAGCTTCAATACATTCGGTGTGGCTAATGTTGATGTGATAAGAAAAAACAACAGCAGGAAAAACATAATATCATTCAATGAAGCAGTATAAACTTCAGTAGTCGCACGGTTTCGTTTTCGCAGATTCATTTGTTACTCTTTAATAATGAAATAATCTTATTAAGCTTTAACAGGTTCTTCCAGAAGATCAATAAATTCAATGGCGCTTATTTCCATTTTGTTTACAACGCGATCAATGCGATGTACAAGAAACTGGTAGCCCGCATAGGCAATAATTCCCACCATTAATCCGGCAGCGCTCGAAATCATTTTCACATATAATCCGCCTGAAATAGTTCCGATCTCCAGGCTGTTTTCAAGATGTATTTCATAAAATATTTTTATGACTCCGAAAATGGTCCCGAGAAAACCGAACATGGGCGCAAGCCCTGCGATGGTACTAAGGATGCCGAGATTTTTTTCCATCTGGTAAACTTCAAGGCGGCCGGCACTTTCAATGGCGCTTTCAATTTCTTTTACCGGTTTTCCCAGTCGCACAATTCCTTTCCCGATCATTCGAGCAATGGGACTATTGGTGTTTTTGCATAATGATTTTGCAGCATCAATATTTCCGTAGTACACATGGTCCTTTATCTGGTTAACAAAATTTGTATCCGTTTTTGAATACCGCTGAATAACAAATAATCTTTCAAAGAAAATATACACCGCAATCAGCGAGAGGATTGCAATGGGAATAAGAATAGGCCCGCCTTTCTGAGCAAGATCCCAGAGTGAAATAGATTGTTCTGTGGGTGCAGCAGCTGCATTGGCTGCCTGGTTCAGTGAATCAGCCGTACCGGTAACGGCCTGCGTAATCTGGAGGAGTATTGCCATTGATAATAAATTTTTCTGAAGTTTTTAATAAAAGGTAAAATTAGTACCATTGGCAGGGTGAACTTTTATAGCAAGGTTTTGTTTACTAACATCACTGTGTTAATGGAGTATAACGCTGATTTGATGAAAAAATTTTGTCATTTAAAAAAGCTCATAAAATGCTCACAGATAGTATAATCCGCGATCTCTCTACATTTGCTGCATGCCAAATATCAGGTACGCATTTAATTTTCTGAAATATTATTTGTTGGCTCAGACAAAATATGATATCCATTCACCATTCGTTTTTGATTTTGTTACGGATGTGGTTAATAAAAAAAATCATGCTCCTGAATTTGACCAGGTTGAAAACCTGAGAAAAGTATTGTTGAATAATGACAAAAAAATTAATGTAACTGATTTCGGGACTGCTTTCAAAGGCCCCAAAACTTACCAGAGAAAAATCAGCGCCATTACCTACCATTCTGCAAAGCCTGCAAAATATGCGAAGCTGCTTTACAGGATGGTGAATTATTTTAAACCTCAGCATATTATTGAACTTGGAACTTCTTTTGGATTCAGCACCATGTATCTGTCGCTTGCCAACCGGGAATCAAAAATAATCACATTGGAGGGCTGTCCTGAAACTGCAAAAGTTGCAGCAGAAAATTTTGAACGAATGAATCTAAAAAATATTGAACAGGTAACCGGAGATTTTAATAACACGTTGGATGAAGTGATAAATAAATTTGAAAAGCTTGATTTTGTTTTCTTCGATGGCAATCATCAAAAAGATCCTACGCTGAGTTACTTTCAAAAATGTTTGAAAAAAGCTCATGGCAAAACCGTTTTTATTTTTGATGATATCAACTGGTCAGGTGAAATGAAAGATGCGTGGAAAGAAATACAGGATCATCCGAAAGTAACAGCCACCATTGATTTGTTCATACTTGGAATTGTCTTCTTTAATCCGGGTTTGACAAAGCAAAATTTTATTATTCGTTTTTAAGCCCGAAATAAAAAATCTTCAATCATCAACAGGGAAAATTCTATCTTTACCCATTCAATTTTCGATACATAATGCAATCAATTATTCAGCTTAAAAATATTTCAAGGGTTTACCGGGTGGGTACAGAAGAGATTCATGCTTTGCGTTCAATAACCACAGAAATTTTCAAAAATGAGTATGTTGCCATGATGGGTTCATCGGGCTCGGGTAAATCAACATTGATGAATATAATCGGGTGTCTCGATACGCCATCAGGCGGAGAATATTTTCTTAATAAAACACCGGTAGCGCACATGTCGGACAATGAGCTTGCCGAAATCCGCAATAAAGAGATCGGTTTTGTTTTTCAAACGTTTAATTTACTGCCACGATCAACTGCTTTGGAAAATGTTGCATTACCCCTGGTGTATGCCGGGTATAATAAGGAAGAGAGAATGGAACGAGCTATGAAAGCCTTGCAGGATGTAGGATTGAAGGATCGTGTGAAACACCGCCCAAATGAACTTTCGGGCGGACAAAAACAAAGAGTTGCAGTGGCGCGCGCATTGGTAAATAAACCTTCCATCATTCTTGCCGATGAACCCACAGGAAACCTGGATTCAAAAACTTCGGAAGAAATTATGGCTTTATTTGAAGAAATACATCTGCGGGGCAACACGATTATTGTAGTGACGCATGAACCGGACATTGCACAGCATGCCCATCGTATCATTTATCTGAAAGATGGATTGATTGAATCGGATAAGAAAAATGAGAACATCATTACATCTAAATCACTGGTTTAATTTTGTTCAATGAAGATTTATACAAAAACCGGTGATAAAGGACAAACCTCACTGATAGGCGGCACACGTGTTCCCAAACATCATTTACGCATTGAGGCTTATGGAACAGTTGATGAACTGAACTCCTGGATTGGTTTAATCCGCGACCAGGATGTTTCTTCCGAACAAAAGGACTGTCTCAAAGAGATCCAAGACCGCCTTTTCACGATCGGAAGCTCGCTCGCCTCTGACCCTGAAAAGTCACGAATGAAAATTCCGGATTTGAAGGAACAAGATGTTACACTTTTGGAGAATGAAATTGATAAGATGAATGGAGAACTTCCCGAATTAAAATCATTTATTTTACCCGGGGGAAATTCAACGGTTTCATACTGTCACATTGCACGGTGCGTTTGCCGCAGAGCTGAACGTCTTGCAACACATCTTGCCGGAGAAAGTTTTGTTGCAGAACTGGTTATTATTTACCTGAACAGATTGTCAGATTATCTTTTTGTATTGGCACGATTCCTTGGAAAACGCTTAAATGCCCCTGAAATCCAGTGGAGGCCACGCATGTAAAACAATTTTCAAAATTTTGCTTTTTACATTCTTATTTTTATACTTTTGCACGCCTTTTACGAAAGGGCAGCATTTTTGAACTACTCAGCAATTACATTCTGACAAAATAAATTATTACGCATGTACTGGACTTTAGAATTGGCACAACACCTTGAAGATGCCCCCTGGCCCGCCACTAAAGATGAATTGATAGATTATGCCATACGTTCAGGGGCGCCTCTTGAAGTAATTGAAAATTTGCAGGAGCTCGAAGACGAAGGCGAGCCGTATGAAAACATAGAAGAAATCTGGCCGGATTATCCTACCAAAGATGATTTCTTCTTTAACGAAGATGAATACTGACAACAACCACTGCTTTCTAAAGCCGGAGGCTTATTTCTTAAATGAAGTAAGCCTTTGTTTTTTTGAATTCAGACTTGTATGAACGAAGAAGTAAAAAAACATGACCCTTACTCCGCTCTTCGATTTAAAGAGTTCCGGTATTTTTTTATTGCGCGTTTGCTTCTTACGCTCGCTTTCCAGGTACAGGCAATCGTCATAAACTGGATGGCGTATGAACATACACGCGATCCCTGGACGCTGGGCCTTATGGGTCTTATCGAAGCGCTTCCCATTATGATCGTTTCACTTTTTGGCGGACATTATTCAGATAAGTTTGACAGGAGAAAAATCATTATACTTTTTGTGTTTGTACTTATTGCGGGATCAGCTTTTCTCACATGGTTTGGTCATAACGGGCCCGAACATTTGAAAGCATTCGGAATAACACCTATTCTCCTGGTAGTGTTAATTATTGGTGTGGCCCGCGGTTTTCTCGGACCTGCTATCCCTGCATTTTCTGCACAGCTTGTTCCGAAAGAATTTTATACTAATGCTGCTACATGGAACAGTACGGTGTGGCAGTTAGGCGCTGTTACAGGCCCTGCAATTGGCGGAATCTGCTACGCAAAATTTGGCGCGAGTATCACTTCATTTGTTGCATTGATCCTGATGTGCGCAACAGTTGTTTGTTACCTGCTTATCACAAGCAAACCTGTTTCGGAAAAGCTAAAAGAAGAATCATTATTTGAAAGCCTTGCATCAGGAATAAAATTTGTTTTCAAAAATCAAATTATTATTTCCGCTATTACACTGGATTTGTTTGCCGTTCTTTTCGGAGGCGCTGTTGCCATGCTCCCGGTTTTTGCTGACCAGGTGTTGCATGTGGGTCCGGATGGATTGGGTTACCTGCGCGCAGCGCCTGCATTAGGAGCCGTTATAACGGCCGTTGTGCTTGCTTATTTCCCCCCCGTAAAAAATTCAGGAAAAAAATTATTGTGGTGCGTTGCCTTATTCGGAGTAAGCATGATTGTTTTTGCCCTGTCAGAAAACTTTATTCTTTCATTTGTAATCCTCATGCTCAGCGGAATGTTCGACAGCGTCAGTGTTGTGATCCGTCATACCATCATCCAGATTTTTACTCCCGATGAAATGCGTGGAAGAGTTTCTTCTGTCAATAGTATTTTCATTGGCGCATCCAATGAAATCGGAGCTTTTGAATCAGGATTTGCAGCCAGGATAATGGGATTGATTCCGTCTGTGATCTTCGGGGGTGTGGCCACTTTGCTCGTGGTTGCTTCTGCCCTGAAGTTTGCCCCCGCTTTAAAAAATATGCATTTGCAAAAACATACAAATTGATCTGCCGGCATGTTTCTTTTTTTACTTTAATTTTGATGTTAATTGATAAACCATAAACTATGAACCATTTAAAATTTTTTGCTGTTTTATTTGTTGCTGTTTTAGTTAACAGTTGCAATGTTATTTGTACCGAAGGGACCGGTCCCGTTCAAACCGATAAAAGAGAACCGGGCTCTTTTAAAGAAATTGCCCTGGACATTACGGCTGATGTTACCGTTATGAAAGGGGAAACGCCTGCGCTGATTATTAATGCACAATCTAACCTGGTTGAAAAAATAAAAACCAAAATAAGAGGCGGCAAATTAACCATAAGTGATGAGGGATGCATCTCTTCGAAAGAGCGTATTAAGATCACTGCTTACCTTCCTGAACTGGAAGGATTAGAAGTAAACGGCTCCGGAAATTTTATGATCCCTGATACATTCCAGGTAAAAGATATTTCACTTGAAATAAACGGATCGGGCGATATTAACGGAAAATTTATTGCCGCAAAAATTGAATCCGACATACGCGGTTCGGGAAATATTATTCTTGCCGGTTCTGCAAACAAACATACAATGGAAATTCTCGGTTCAGGAGATATCAAAGCGCGTGACCTTCCGAGTAACAGTTCCGAGGTGACAGTTTCGGGCAGCGGTGATGTTTTTGTTTATGCCATTCAAAACCTCGATGTAAAAATCAATGGCAGCGGAACAGTGCATTACAAAGGAAAACCCTCAGTTAATTCTTCTGTAAATGGCTCCGGGAAGGTGGTAGATGACAATTGATTTACCCCGGTAAGAAAAAAGTTTGTAAAAGAATTAAATAACCAGGAGAGGCAGGCGGGGAGAAGGGATTAAAAAAAACTTCGCCACTGCTTTCGCAAGTGACGAAGCCTTTAAAAACTAACTAACTATTTCAGAATAATTTTTTTACTGATCATTGCATCGGAAGAAAATATTTTTACAAAATAAACTCCGCTCTTCAATTGGTCTGTCCTTACTGAAATTGACTTTTGATCTTTTGAATTAATCTTTTCGATCACACTTTCCCCGGCAATATTTATCAATTCAATTTTTTCAATCCTGACATTCAAACCTTCCACATTAAAACTTCCGGAAGCCGGATTAGGAAATATTTGCAAATGATCTTCTTTCGCAATAACCGGCACATTGATACCTGTAGGTTGCCCTTGCCCAAAAACAAATGCTCCCTGGCCTCCGTAAGCGCCCATATCATTGCGAATGGTTCCCATTGATGGATACAATGCAAAACCCGGAAGGGAAATATTTTCAATATCATTATAAATGGCCGATGAATCACCCGCATCAATGCAGGGCGATAAAGGCATGAGATAAAAAGATACTGTATCGGTAAACAGCGGATCAGTATTGATATTCCCGCTTCCATTGAAACCGCCCTGAATATCTGTATATGTAACGGTTGCCGAACCTCCGCCCACCGCATAAACCTGGAGGCCATTTGGAGAAGTATTGTTCCACAAAATATTATTCCGGACAATTACAGAAGTTGCCCAGCTTAAAATTCCGCCTGTTCCCGCGGTTGCATGGTTTGAATAAATGGTATTATTCTCGATGATTTTTTGCGTTCCGCCAAGAGGATTTGAATTCGCCCATATAGCCCCGCCTCCGTTATAATCCTGCCCCCCTGAATTAAAACAAATGAGATTGTTTTTTATAATTCCTCCTGTATAGTTAAGAACAATGCCGGGACCATACCGCCCCTGGTTATTTGCAATAATGTTATTTAGAATTTTTGGATTACTGTCTCCAATACGCATTCCTCCACCGCCTGCTCCATAAGCTCCTGTGGTATTAACCGCGGAGTTGTAAATGATCGCATTATGGCGCACAACAGGAGAGCTGTACTGTATCAGGATGCCTCCTCCTTCGCGGTAGGTTCCCGCACCATGCTCATCTAACCATTTGGTGCCGGTTCCTCCTGTAATAGTGAATCCCTGCAGAATAGTGGTTGAGTCTTCACCGCTTACCATCAGCACACAGCTTGCCGTATCGGGCTGTGACGGCATGCTGCCATTTATGATAGTAGAACTAATGTAGGAGGTATCATTATACAGGTAAAACAGGCTGGTGAGCACGATTTTTTTTCCTTTAAAATTTATATTTTCAAAATAGACTCCCTGTAAAACTATGATGGTATCTCCATCAGATGAAGCATTGATCGCCTGCTGAATGGTATTGTAATCAACAGGAACGGTGATCAGCGCTGCTTTGGCGACCAGAACGAGGTTGATAAAAATAATTACGGGTAGAAGTTTTTTCATGGGCAAATGTTTTTTGTTTTTATTATGTAAAAATATAGTCAAAACAATTTTACATTTCAGACAAAAATTATGATAAATATACACGTCTGAGGGTTTGTTTTATTTCTAAAACATTGAATTATCAAGGGTTTGAGAAATAAAAAGTATACAAGTCTAAAGGGAAGTGTTCACATTAATATGTGGTGCAGGATTAAAAAATACAGCGGGAAATAAAATGCGTATCTTGCAGAAAACTATTATGAAAAACTTTTTTTTACTGCTTTCCGGTTTAATAATAATATGTATTGCACTTATAAATTCATGCAATAAGAAAAACGATATTTCACCGTTTCCGGGATCAGATCCGGCTGCAGAGCGCATCAGCACCTCTCCTTCATACCGTGGATTATATGTGGACAATTTTGACGATATGCTTGGTGACACCTCGAAGGAAAATACGTTGCTCCGGTGGTGCAAGAAATATAAAATAAAAGTGATAGGCCTTTATGATCTGAATACCATTCTTCAAAATTCATCCAATAATACTGCGCTTGCCAAGTTCATTAAAAAGTCAAAAAACAGCTATGGAATAAAACAGGTTGCAGCTATACGAGGGCTGGGCATTCAGTTCAATCAAACACTTACTATTTATAACAATACCCGCACTGACACGGTTGAAAGATTCAATGTTTTCAATTTGGAAAATGAATGGTGGAATAATGGAACCTCCTGCGATTTCTCATGCTGGACAAACTACCTGAAAGAAATGAACACGGCAGCACATGCTGCTGTTCCGCCATTGCTTGCCGAAGAATATATAGGCTGGTTTCAAAATCCAACGGGGCAGGAACAACTGCAGGCCGACACGCTGGTTTATTACAGCGATCGTATATTAGTTCACGACTACAGGATTTCACCTGATTTTTCATACATGCAATCGCGCCTGGGTTATCTCGGGAAAGCTGCAAAGGCACAGGGGAAAATAATTAACATTATTGTTATCTTCAGCGCTGAGCCGGGTTTTATGGGAAACTATTTTGATGTGAACGGACAGGATCATTCTTTTGATGATGCATATGCAGAAATTGTTTCACAGCATAATGCGGCAACTTTTAATGGGAAAAAGAATATAAAGATTGTTGGTTACCAGGTTTTCGATTACAGCTACGCTCACGCTGTCAGGCCTTAGCAATTCTATTTTGTTTCTTTAAGCAAAACTATATAAGTAGGGAAGTGGTCACTGTATCCTCCGATGTATTTGCTTCCATCATAGGTGCGTTTTGGGTAACCCTTGTATTTACCCGATCCTTCTTCCATCCATGATTTGTGAAAAATACCGGCTTTTTTAAAAAAGAAACCGCTTTGCTTTTTATTCAGCCATGCTGAAGAAATCATAATCTGGTCGAAGAGGTTCCATGAGTCATTGTAAGCAAGTGTGCCGATGCCCCGCTCAGTGAAATCGGTCCATGGGTTAAATAAGCCACCGCGTTTTACTTTTTGTTTATCACCTTTTGCGTTTAAAACAACAGTCACACTCGCATCAACCGGATCATCATTCAAATCACCCATCACTATAATTTTTGCATCAGGATTGATCCCTGTAATCGAATCAATCTTGTGTTTGCAAACGGCTGCTGCTTTTGCACGCTCCGGGGCTGATGCTTCTGCACCTGCTCTCCGTGAAGGCCAGTGGTTTACAAAAACGTAAAGCGGCTCTCCGTCATATATACCATGCACAAATAAAACATCGCGTGTGTAATACGGAGATACGCCATCATCACCTTTCAATTCAACAAATAAAGGTTCGCTGGATTTTACGGTAAAATATTTCGGGTTGTAGATCAGCCCCACATCGATTCCACGAAGGTCGGGCGAATCATAATGAACAATTTTATAATTACGTTTCCTGAGCTTTGGAGTATTGATGAGGTCCTGCAACACACTTTCATTTTCTATTTCAGCACAACCCATGATGGAAAGTCCGTCAGGGGTTATATCGGTTCCGATTTGTGAAATAACATTGGAAAGCTTTCCCAATTTGTCAAGATATATTTCCGGTGTATAATGATTGGATCCCGCGGGTGTAAACTCATCATCATTATGAGGCCCGTCAATGGTGTCAAACAGGTTTTCAAGATTGTAAAAACCGATCACACCTACTTTGTAATTTTTTTCCTGCGAAAAAGATTTATCATAAACCAGCAGCGCTAACAGGAAAAGCAATGCTGCCTCACATCCTTTGTTCATTATTGTTTTTTAAGGCGGCAAAGCTACGAAAAGGCTCAGAAGCCTCTTATTCTTTAATTATTTTCCCTTTATTCTTCACCGCATCTTTATTTCTCACTTCATAAATATAAATTCCTCTTGCAAGCTGTGCGGTGTTCAATGAAAGAGTGTTTACAAATTTCTCCTGCAACAATTTTTGTGATGCAATGTCGTAAAGAATGATTTCTGAAGGTTCGTTGTTATTGATTTCAATAGTTAATTTATCCGTTACAGGATTAGGATAAATGCTGATTTCATTTTGAAATGTGAGTTCATTTGCAGAATTGAATCCGCAGAGTACATTTCTTGTTAAAGGATGGGAAGTATAAATTATTTGTGCAATAGTGTCCGCGAAAGGAAGAGTAACAGGGTTGAAAGATAACAGGGTATCTGAAAAGGCAGGCGTGTATTCCTGTATTGCAAAAGGAAGAACGTTGCAAAGAGATGAACATGCTGTATCAGCCAATGCAAAAAAAGGATAGTTGAGATCGCCTGATAAAAAGACAGCATCCGTTGAATAGAGATTAATCCTGGAGTATATGCCCTGGGCCGTTTCAGTTTTTGCAAACTGGAAGCTGCCGTTTTTATCTGTCTTCAGGGCGAGTGCATTCAATTGTGCGGAGCCCACCATTATCAAACTGCTGTCAGCCAACCCGGCAACGTCATTCCCTGTGGTGCTTGTACCGTCTGAATAAATTTTAAGCCATTGCACCACACCTGACGAGTCAGCTTTTACAAGAAAAGCATCGTTATTAGTTACATAGTTTATTTGCCCTGTTGCGGTATATCCTCCGTCATTCAATGGCTTGAGCGACCATGCTATAAAACCTGTATTGGCAAATGTTATGGCTGTGTGCCAATAGAGGTTGCCTGAA
>Ga0134123_10000078_pt1 | contig 59736 bp, 35 predicted proteins | sample KB303_FD_96460 | JGI IMG/M metagenome (GOLD analysis project Ga0134123, IMG submission 96460) | Terrestrial soil microbial communities without Nitrogen fertilizer from Kellogg Biological Station, Michigan, USA - KB3-0-3 | ecosystem: Environmental > Terrestrial > Soil > Unclassified ...
AGCAGAGCTGCCAACTTTGCCAACAACTTTTCAAAAGAAATATCTGTAATATTTTACCCGGCTAAACATTTCCCGAATAAATTTCCTCACCTCTATTGGCGCGCCATCTTTCTTCAAAGTATTTAGCATCATCTTCATTGCGCGGACGAACACCCATTACAATATTTCCTTTCTTAACACCGGATTCATATAACCTTGCGCGTTCTTCCGGAATACCATGACCTACAAGAGCCCCAATGACTCCTCCTGTAATCCCGCCTGCTCCGGCACCCGCTAAGCCGGCTGCTATAGGACCGGCTACAATTAATCCCAGGCCCGGTATCACCAAACTGGTACCAAGAGCAGCAACAACTCCTGCAATTGCCCCGACTGCACCGCCAATGGCAGAACCTTTTCCTGCACCTTCAGCAGCTTTGGTTCCTATTTCAGTTTCTTTCACATTACCTGAAAAATGTCTTTTCCGTGTTTCATCGGACATCACCAGGTTGATATCATCTGTAGTATAACCTCTCTCGTGAAGTGTGTTGTAAGCATTCTCCGTGCTCTCACGGTCGCGAAACATTCCTGTTAACATTCTGCCACGGTCTGTGGTCATGTTTTTCTGCATCTGATCCTGATTTTTTTCCATTTTATTTTTGATTTATTTGTTAGAATTAAAGTTATTGTTATTTGTTAACTATTTATTTTTCTTAGTACTGTCCGGAACCAGGTACATATCTTTATTTCTGTCTGATCTGACAACCTTTCCTGTTAAATCCACATATTCTCCGTCTTTAATCATCAGCTTCGTTCCGTCTTTTCTGATTATCGTTCCATCATTCTTTAAAACGGAACCATCGCTGAAGGTCATTTCTTTCTCCATTTCAGTCATTTTACCGTTTTTCGACATCATCATTTTACCATTTTGCATGCTATAACCATCTTGTGATTTGTCCATTTGCTGATGAGTCATGTCATGCCCTGATTTAACCGTGTTATTTTGATTGGTCCTGTTTACTGAGTCAGTTTGTGCATAAGCAATTGCGCTGAGTACAATAGTTGTGAGCGTTAAAATTATTTTTTTCATTTGTTATAGAATTTTATTTTAATAAGCAGCTGTTTAAAAAAAGATAAGCAACCACGAGATAAAAAAGTTGTGCCACCTCTTTTTGATTTTCGATTTGTGACTGAAAACAAAAAACAATTAATGCTGTTTTATTTGAAAACGTGGATTTGATTACATGATGCGGGATAATTTGAGGCGGGTTAAATGACTTTGGTATTTTTCAGAAAATATCTCAGCATCAGAAAAAATTTTGTCATTTTTTTTTAATGAAAAGTTAATAAACGTCAATTTTTCTTTCTTTAAAATGCCAAAAAGCTTTGGCATTTTATTTGAAAAATGAGCGATTGAAAAACAAAAAAATAAATAAAATAAAAACCGGGTATTTAAAAACAAGGAGGTAACGGGCCTGCATGGCATGGTTTTATATCATAATTAATCTTAAAACAAATCAATATGGAAGATATTCGTCAAAAAATAATGAACCAGGTTGAACAACTAAGTTATCTTGAAAGCAGGAGAGAACAAAACTTGCAGATTATTGAGAAGCGTGTAAGGGAAATTAATGAAAAAAGCAGGAAAGCCGAACAGGATAATAAAAAATATTTCCAATGAAAACCATTTTTGGAACAGCCGCAATTTTAATTTTTACTTTTCTGTTTGTTTGCCCGGATGCCATGGCGCAAAACACGGATCAAAATCAAATTAACAAAACTGTTCCGCATAATAATAACAGCGCCAATCCTGCACAGAGCCCGAACCAGAATAGTAATTCAGGCAACATAAACCGGCAGAATAACAATATCAATAATCCTTATACTACAGTTCCGTTTGATTCTGTTAATCCCCCGCCCCCTGAGCGAATTCTTGAAAAGCCGGATGCGACAAAACACGATGCTTTGCAGGATAAACGGCATATCCTGCAGCAAAGCGGACAAAATCAGGTCATTATTCCTCCTGATGCAGCGCGTGATACAAGCATAAGACGAATTCCTGAAACCGGGAAGAATAATACTAGCCGGCCGGATACTTCACGAAGCACGCAAAGCAAAAAAAGAATTAATCCCACCATCATGGGCTCTCCGGCAGATTCTTCAAAATAAAAGTTCAGAACAATTAATTAAATTAAAAACATTATCGAAAAATAGGATAAAACCGGAATTTATAACGGATCAGAAAACAGCAACTCAACCATCATTTGGAAAGCCATTTATTGACTTTTTTCCTTAACAAATTAAGTTCCGTTCTATAAATTTTGGCTTTTTCATTTTCCTCGCCCTGTTCATTAAATGCGTGAGAAACATTATCAACCTCCTTTACCGATTCAAACAAATTAATAAATTCCGATTTATCTTTTTCTTTCCAATATCTGTTTACCCAAGATTTATAAACAAATTCCTTTTTTCTTAATGTAATCATTGCTAAATTTAATTCACCACCAACGGCTTTCAAATCGTCAGGGTCTTCATCCCAACCCTTTTCAAAACGCTCAAGATACACTTCTGCCCAAAAAACATATGTGCTTAAATCAATAGCCAACTCTTCAAAATACTTTATTCGTAAATTCGCTCTATTTATTCCGAGACGAACTCGTTCAATAATTTTATCTGAAAAAACAGTTAATAAACCAACAATTAATGTGGTTAACCAGGTTCCAAAATGTTCCTTAAAAATGTCCATTGCTTTTAGGTTAAATGTTTAATAATATTTAATATTGTCTTGCAATTATATTGTTTTAATTTTTATTAACCTACCCATACATTTTATGTTATATTAAAATTTTTATTTTCATCTCCCTAACTTCCTTTCGAAAAATAGCCCGCGTCCGCCCTCCCTTTAGAACTTGTCCCGATTCATCGGGAATTCAGACAATTTTTTTGCCCGAAAGTTTTACTTATTATCGGATAATCTTTTATATTTCTTATATTTTTATAAAGCTCCTTGTAAACGAAAACCAAACCCCTGAACTTTGTAATAAATTTTTCAGGGCAGCGGCTCATATAATTTTTAATTATCAAGGTAATATAATAAAAATATCAGGTGACATGAAAAAAATCTTTATGCTAATAGTGCTGTATCATGTTTTGTTCACCCGGCTATGGGCGCAACACGAAGCAGATAACTGGTATTTCGGTCTGAATGCCGGAATTACATTTAGTACCCTTCCGCCATCTGCTTTGACGGGCAGTCAAATGTCAACTCCTGAAGGTTCAGCAAGTCTCTCGGACAGCGCGGGAAATCTTCTTTTCTATTCGGATGGTTCTTCAATTTGGGATCGCAATCATAATGTAATGCCGAATGGTTCCGGGTTAAATGGCAGCTTAACGTGTTCACAATCGGCTTTGTTTGTTCCATTCCCTGCAAACGATTCGCTTTACTTCCTCTTTACTCCACCTGATGAATTTACCTTGCCTGGTTTTTTTTGTTATTCCATTATTGACATGACTTTAAATAATGGTTACGGAGACGTTACAAATAAAAATACACAACTGTTTAGTCCAAGCACAGAAAAAGTTACTGCCGTGCGTCATGCTAACGGCTCAGACATTTGGGTAATTGGCCATTCTTATAATAATGCAGATTTCTACGCTTACCTGATCACTTCAGCCGGCATTAACCCGGCTCCTGTTATTTCCACTGCCGGTTCTGTGCATACCGGGGGTAGCGCCAATAAAGAAGGGATTATGAAAGCATCGCCATGCGGGGATAAAATTGCGCTTACAGTAACAAACGATGCATTTGTGGAGCTTTTTGATTTTGATAATTCAACAGGCATAGTTTCAAATGCAATTCATTTGGGAAATTTTATGCCGAATAACACGTGGCCTTTATACGGAGTGGAGTTTTCGCCTGGTGGTTCGCGCCTGTATGTCACACAGGAACAACCGGCTGTGCTGGTTCAATATAATTTACTGGCAGGTTCGCCATCGGCAATAATTGCTTCTGCCGATACCATTAAAATGCTTAGTGGTACCTCAATGTTCACCGCTTTGCAAACCGGGCCCGATGGTAAAATATATATTTCCAGGTTTACCGCATTTTTTCTTGCCTGTATCAACAACCCTGACAGCCTTGGGACAGCCTGTAATTTTACGGATACTGCTGTTACTTTGTCCTCAGGAGGAGCGCATGGCCTGCCCGGATTCATGTCTTCACTCTTTTGTCCGCTTACAACAAATCTGTCTCCGCCTGCATCAGGTGATCTCATATTCTCTATCCATCCCAACCCTGCTCATGAACAAATTCAGATTCTGTTTGATTCCTTCTCTGCACTAACCGCTGAAGTCACTTTTTCAGACTTTTTGGGTCAGGCTATTATGAAAAAAAATATTTCCATGTTGCCTCACTCAAAACAGGAAATAATTATGGATGTAAAAAAGCTTCCTGCAAGTATGTATTTTGTGACTCTGAAAAATCGCGGACAAATAATTACCAGGAAATTTTTAAAACAATAGTGGGATGAGGCATGAACTTTCGTGTTTTGACAGCTTGTAAAATATATAAAAAAGGCAGTAAAGAATAATAAACGCAATGTAGTCATGACTTTTTTATTTGATATAATAAAATAAGGATGCCGCGTAGTTACAGCCCATCTCGTTTCCCGGACAGGAAATTTGTCGTCCTGCAAATCACCAACGTGAGGATGCAATAAATGCATCCCGGAATTTTATTAAAACCGGGGAAATGATTTATTGTACCGGGCGAACTTGCTGTATGCTGGTCCCAACTTTAACGTCTGTACTGGTTTTGGGAGTTTTAACGGTTGCCCTGCACGACATAAGCAATGTTGCCGCAATTCCTGCTATAACAAATAATTTTTTCATAAACTGTTATTTTAATTGTAATAATGTATACAGGAATATGAAATAAAAATATATGCCAGCATGTAGGGGGGCGAAAACTTTTTCCCTGGTATATGCAGCCAAATAATAATTTTGCATAAAATCAGAAAATGAAAACTCCGCCTGTAAAAAGAAATATCGCTGCTGAATACGGCATAACCGGCAAAGAAGGTAAACCTGTTGCCATTCCTGAAAAAGGTTCTCTCGGATTGCTTGCCCTCGGTTACCGGGGGCTGATGGCTTGGCGTGCTAAACGCATCGAACAATCAAAGCAAAAAAGCAAAAAGACAAATCGTTAACGAACCAACCTGCATATTCATAACGATTCACAGATCGCAGATAATTCAATGAATAAAAAAAAGAAAACGCTTGTTATCGGCTGGGATGCTGCTGATTGGAAGGTGATTAACCCCTTGCTTGACAAGGGCCTGATGCCTCATCTTGAAAAAATGATCAATAGCGGGACCATTGGCAATCTTGCCACGCTCGATCCTCCCCTCTCACCAATGCTCTGGACATCCATTGCAACAGGTGTCCGTCCTTATAAACATGGAATAACAGGCTTCACAGAATTGGCTGAAGACGGTAAAACCATTAAACCGGTTACGTTAAAAAACCGCAGAGTTAAGGCGATATGGAATATTCTTTCTGAACATCAGTACAAAACGCACGTCTTCGGATGGTGGCCAAGCCATCCTGCAGAAGCCATAAACGGGATCATGGTTTCCAATTTTTTTCAAAGGGCCTATCGCCCCATTAGTGAACCCTGGGTGATGAAAAAAGGAACGGTTTATCCTGAAGAAAAAGCATCCCTGTTTGCCACCATGCGCATCCATCCTGGAGAGCTTACTGCCAATCATATTGCGCCTTTTGTTCCATTGTTCAAAAAAATTGATCAGAAAAAAGAGCCGTCACTTGAAGCGGTGGCAAAAATAATATCTGATATTTCTTCGGTACATGCAGCTGCCACGTATGCACTTGAATTTGAAGAATGGGATTTTGCAGCAGTTTATTATGATGGCATTGATCATTTCAATCACAGCTTTATCAGGTTTCATCCTCCCCGCCAGGATTATATCCCGGAAGAAAAATTTGAAATCTACAAAGATGTGGTAAGTGCGGGTTATCGTTTTCACGACATGATGCTGGGCCGTTTATTGCAGCTGGCAGGTGAAGATGCCACAGTTTTTTTAATTTCAGATCATGGCTTCCATCCTGATCATCACCGGAAAAAAAATGTGCACCGTTCCATGGCGGGTCCTGCAGACGAGCACAGCCCGTATGGAATAATTTGCGCCAGGGGACCCGGCATCAAAAAGGATGAAATTATTTACGGGGCGAGTATTCTCGATATAACACCCACCCTGTTGACGCTCTGCGGGCTGCCTGTTGGCGAAGACATGGATGGCAAAACGCTTGTTACATTGTTCGATGATCCGCCTATAGTAAAAAAAATACCTTCCTGGTCACCCGGAGTTTCAGCAGCCGTAAAAGAGGATGCCCTTACCGAAACAGATATTGATACGCTGAAACAGTTAGCAGACCTCGGCTACATAGAAGACCCCGCAGCAGACAGGGAGAATGCGGGAAAGAACGTTGTTACCGAAAATAATTATTTTCTTGCGCGCGCTTACATGGATGGAAAAAAATTTCGCGAAGCATTGGTGATGTTTCAGAAATTATTTGAAGAAAAGCCATGGGAAATCAGGTTTGCGACAAGCCTTTGCTCCTGCTGCCAGCAGCTGATGATGACGGACAAAGTCGGGGCGGTGATTGCTGCATATCATGAAGCCGTGTTGAAAAAGAAAGACGAAGAGAAAGTAAAACAGGATCCGGATAAGGAAAAAACCAAAAAGGCGGCTAAATTCAGGTTTCAAACTACAGACACTCAGTTTTCGGTTGATCTCATGCAGGCTTCTTTATTTGTGTCGCAGCAAAAACCGGAAGAAGCGCTGCAGCTGTACAGAAAAATTTTACAGCGTGGAATTTCTCATGCAAAAATTCACCTCTACATGGGAAATTGTTACGCAATGAAAAAAGAATGGAAAAATGCAATCGCTGAGTATAATCTTGAAGTTGAATACAATTATGACGATCCTGAAGCACATCACGGATTGGGATTTGCCTGCTTAAAAATGGGCAAATATGAAGAAGCTGCTGAACATTTGCTGGATGCAATCGGGCTTAAGTTCGATTTTCCGTTTGCACATTACCATTTAGCCGAATGCTTTTACAGAATGAAGGATTGGGAAAGGGCATTGAACGCTTATGAAGTATGTCTTCGGATGGAGCCGGGCATTAACAAAGCCCGAAAACGCATAGCACGCATCTATGAAGAAAAACTGCATCAGCCCGAAGAAGCAAAAAAATACCGTGATGAAATGGACATCCATACCAGCGGCCTCATTTATGTGGTTTCTGGTTTGCCCCGTTCAGGCACTTCCATGATGATGCGCATGCTGCAGGAAGGAGGCATGGAAATTTTTTCAGACAGAAAACGCGGGGCTGACACCAGCAATCCGCATGGATATTTTGAACATGAAGCAGTCCTCCGTATGGCGAGAGATAATAAATGGATCGGAGAAGCATCCGGTAAAGTTATTAAAGTGGTTACTCCGCTTATTCCTTTTCTTCCACCGCGGTTTCGTTATAAAATAATTTTTATGGAAAGAGAATTATCCGAAATCATGGTATCGCAGCAAACCATGCTGGTCAATTCAGGTAAAGCTAAAACAATGAACTATTCAATGAAAATCGGGGAATCATATAAAGATATGCAGCAAAAAGCTTTAGCATGGTGTGAAAAAAATAAAAACATTGTTGAATTTATCCGGCTGCGATATGAACGTGTCGTGGAAAATCCGGATGATGCAATTAAATCCATCAGGAACTTTATTGACACTCCTCTGCTTGCGGGTAAAATGAAGGATGCGGTTGATAAAACGCTTTACAGGAACCGCACTGTAAATCCTGCCCGCGCTGAATAAAAAGTTAGTAAAAAGAAAAAATTATTTTTTGATAACAGAATTATTTTATTATTATTGCAATTCTAAAAACCACAAACATGAAGCTAAAAAAATACTCAACACAAAAAAGTGAAAACTTAAACAAAAAACTTTTATCTTATTCAACGCTTACAGGTGCATTTCTTGCTTCTGCCGCATCTTCCGATGCGCAAATCGTTTACACGGATGTAAATCCCGATGCTATAGTCCAGGTTGGAACATTGGTAGTGGACCTTGACAATGATGCTGTGGGTGATGTTACCTTATTACAGGGAACAAATTCTTCCGCTACTTTCGAAGTAGCTTATGCAGTGGCCGGGCAGGAAGCGAATGCCCTGATGGGCCCGGGAGCGGGAAATCAATATGTGTATCCCAGCCGTCTTGCGGCAGGAGCAGTAATAAATTCTGCCGGTCCATGGTTGCATTTTTCCACTCGCCCCAACGGCTCCCTGGGTTCTCAGACGTGGCCTTTAGAATCTTTTGTCTGGCATTATAATACCGGTGTTTCGAATGGAAACTGGGGTGGCCAAACAGGTTACCTTGGTATTCGCTTTATGATTGGCACCGCTGTACATTATGGCTGGCTGGAAATGGAAGGAGCTTTAGGAGGAACAATGCTCACTTTAAAAGGGTATGCTTATGAACAAACTCCGGATTCAGGCATAATAGCAGGGGATACTGCAACCATTACCGCCATTTATACTCCTGCTGCTGTGGATTATGAAATAGGAAATTTTTATCCCAACCCGGGCCGTACAAGTGCGCAGATCAATATCGGGTCTAAAGAGACCACTGAAATTTCAATTGACGTCCTCAATGGAATGGGCCAGGTAATGGCATCTGAAAAGAGAAAAATTTTCGGGGGCAAAAACATGCTTAAATTTAATTTCAGCGAACTCGCACCGGGAACTTATTTTGCAAAGATTACAAATGGTTCATCCGTGAATTACCGCAAAATAGTTGTCGGAGAATAAGCTTCGCCTGTTATAACAGATGCAAAGGCCAAGCGGAAATAACGCTTGCACCAGCTGAATCAATTCATAGAAACCCTGCAGGAAATGGCAGGGTTTTTTATTTCTTTCCGGTGTAAAGGAAAGGCAAATATCAAATTTAAATGCTGACGTTTATAATATTTCCTCATCTTCAACGCGCCATGCCGGATCCACAATACAAATAAATTTTAAATCTGATTTACCCGTGTTTTGTATAAATTGTTTTGCGTTTGGAGGAATATAAACGGCTTGCCCCGGAAAAACTTTTTCTTTTTCGTTGCCAATAGTCATCATCCCCTCCCCTTCTAAAATATAATAAACCTCTGATGTTTTCAGCTTGTGAGGTTGAGAGGTCAGGCCCGGTTTCACAATGGCATGGGCAAGGCTGTAACGCAGCATTAATTTTTCTTTTCCGGGATGTAAAAGTTCGCGGAGCAATGTGCTGTCTCCGGCCGTAAACTCTTTACAATTTTTTAAATCTTTAATGATCATTGTCAGAAAAATATTTTGACAACGAAAATAAACTTTTATCATTTATCAGAATATAAAAGCTGCTTTTTAATACGATTCCTGATTTTTATTGCTTTAAATAAAAAACGCGCGGCTGTGCATTTTTTTATGCATAAATTCTTCGTGAATTATAGTATGATGTTTTTGTTTGCCTCCATGATTTAATTGCATTAATATTATCTTTGAAAAAACAAACACTTTATTATGAATTCAAATACAACTGTATTTTTGATTGAAGATGATTTTGATGACCAGGAAATCTTCAGTATCGCTCTGGAAAAAGCGGATCAATCCGCAAAATGTGTATTTGCAAATGATGGCATCCAGGCGCTTGAAAAAATAAATAAAGACGCTACCCTGACACCCGATTTTATCTTTATTGATATTAACATGCCCCGCATGAACGGGCAGCAGTGTCTTTCAGAAATCAAAAAGATCGAACGGTTAAAAAATGTTCCGGTATTTATGTTTTCCACCGCTGCAGATCCTGAGGGCATTGAAGATAATAAGAATCTCGGGGCGGCTGATTTCATTGTAAAACCTTCCAGCATCAAAGAACTGACGGAAATTTTATCCGGCATCCTTCGAAAAAAAATCTTTTCATTGCTGTTTTTTATTATGGCGCTCAGTTTTTTACCCGGGCGCTGTTATGCTCAGAATGATTCGTTACAGGCTGTTAAAGAATTAAAAAAATTGTCGGTAGAAGAGCTGATGAATATTGTAGTTACAACCGTTTCAAAAAGCCCTGAAAAATTGTCTGAAGCTGCATCAGCCATCCAGGTGGTAACAGGAGAAGAGATCAGGCGTTCAGGAACACTCCGGCTGCCGGGAGCTTTGAGGCTTGCCACAAATATGCAGGTGTTTTCATCGGGCGCTCACAATACCCGCGTTTCGTCAAGAGGTTTCAGTGGCCTGCCTATCTCAAACAGCTCTCTGTCAAATAAGCTGCTGGTGCTGATAGACGGCCGCACTGTATACACTCCCCTTTTCGGAGGTGTATTTTGGGATGTGCAAAATGTACTCCAGGAAGATATAAAACAGATTGAAGTGATCAGCGGGCCGGGAGGATCGTTATGGGGAGCGAATGCGGTTAACGGCATCGTAAACGTTATCAGTAAAAGTGCCGAAGAAACACAGGGATTATATGCAACGGCAGCCAGCGGTGTGCAGATCAATGATTTTGGAGCAGTCAGGTATGGCTCACATATTGATTCCACTTTTTTTTACAGGGCGTATGTACAGCGTTATGATTTTGCAAGTACCACACTCAACAATGGAACCGATGCCAAAGACGCATGGAATATTACTCAGGGTGGTTTCAGAATGGATTTTACATCTTCTGCTAAAAGTAAATTCACTTTACAGGGAGATGTGTATGGAGGAAAAGAGGATGACACGGCCAGCACATCGGTTAACGGACAAAATATCATCGGGCGATGGACATACACCTTTACGGATAAATCAGGTATTACCATACAGGCATATTTTGACCGCACGTATAGAAATTTCAACAGCATCAGCGGGGGTTTTAATGATAAACTGAATACATACGACATAGATGCCCAGCATAATTTTTCTTTAGGTAATCGGAATAAGGTTGTATGGGGTGTCGGTTACCGGGCTGCAGATGATAATATCAATGCTGTCTTAAATAATTTTGTTCCGGCACACCGCACACTTCAGTTGTTCAGCGGATTTATCCAGGACCAGTTTGCAATAGTTCCTGATCACCTCGAATTGACATTCGGTACGAAAGCGCTTCACAATGATTATACAGAATTCGAATTTCAGCCCACTATTCGCCTTGCATGGTCGCCTTCACCTGTGCATACATTATGGATAGCAGCCTCAAGGGCGGTAAGAACTCCCACAAGGCTTGATGTGGATAATAAATCTCCGGGGTTGGGATCGTACGGAAATTTCAAGTCAGAAAAGTTAATGGCATACGAATTAGGCTATCGTACACGGCCTGCAGCGAACATTTCGTTTTCACTTGCCACCTATTATAACCGTTACGAAGACCTTCGCAGCATTGATACAAATTATACGCCTCCACCGATGTTTTATTTCGGAAATAATCTCGAAGCGGAAACATACGGTGTCGAGTTTTCGGCCAATGTAATTCTTGCAAAGTGGTGGAAAATGCGCGGAGGATATACATGGATGCACGAAAACTTTACGACAACTGCTGAAAGCACCTATCCACAGAGCAGTTCATTTGAAGCAATTGATCCGGAGAGCCAATTTTTAATCCAGTCCATGATGGATGTTGCAAAACATTTTCAAATAGACGGTGTGGTAAGATACGTTGATAACCTTCCTGCTTCATTTATCACTCCAGCAGTATCATCTTACCTGACGTTTGACCTGAGGCTGGCATGGAATTATAAATGGTTGACTGTATCTGCAGTGGGGCAGAATCTTGCAGATAAATATCATGGCTCAGCGGGGAGTATAAGAATTCCCCGGAGCGTGTATGGACGAATATCAGTTAATTTTTGAAGAACGGTTCGTGAACAGAAAATTATCACCGGTTTTGAAAGTGCTTCATATTACCAGAAGTATTACAGCGCTATTTCTGATATGGACTGCCTGGCTCTCAGAAGTCTCGGGCCAGTCTGCTTCAGAATACCAGGTAAAAGCTGTATTCATTTATAATTTTACACGTTTTATTGATTGGCCTTCCGAAGCTTTTAAATCGCCTGATGAGCCTTTCATTATTGGTATAATTGGTGAAGACCCTTTCGGAACCTACCTGGATGAAACGGTGACTGGTGAAAAAATCGGAACACACCCCATCCAGATACAGCGATTCGCTGATATTAAACAGGTGGTGAAATGCCACATCCTGTATGTCAGCTCTTATGAGCCGGAGGAAGCAGAAAAAATTCTTTCGGCTGTCGCGGATAAAAGCATTCTTACCGTAAGCGATGCAACTGCATTTAATAAATGGGGAGGCATGATCAGGTTTTTTACAGAAAACAATAAAATCAGACTTCAGGTAAACGTAGAAGCCTCAAAAAAATCAGGTCTTACCATCAGCTCTAAGCTGCTGGGCGTTGCACAAATTTATTGATAATGCAATGGCGATGAATTTCAAAGATATTTCAATCCGCAAGAAGCTGATGAGCGTTATCCTGGTTACCTGTGCAATGGCATTGTTTTTCATGTGTGCGGCATATATGGTGTTTGAATATTACTCTTACCGTGATTCATTGCTGAATAACGTTTCAACACTTGGTTCCGTCATAGCTTCCAACAGTGCAGGAGCACTGGCTTTTGACAGCCCAAAGGATGCCAATGAAATTCTTGGCGCCCTGCGGGCAGAACCCCACATAACTGCGGCTTGTCTCTATAATAAAGAAGGAAAAATTTTTGCCAGTTACCCTCCCCGCCTGCACCAATCTGACCTGCCTCCCGCTCCACTCAAAAAGGGATATCATTTTGAAACAGGACATCTTGAAGGATTTCAGCCCATCCTGCAGGAAGACAAAATACTGGGCACACTTTATCTCCAATCGGATCTTGAAGCAATGTATGCACAATTACGGCATTATGCGCTGATTGCAGGGCTGCTTATTCTCGGAACTCTGGTGATTGCATCTTTGTTTTCGCGGGTACTGCAGAAATCGGTTTCTGAACCGATTCTTGCATTGGAAGAAACAGCAAAAATCATTTCTGAACAACGCGATTATTCCGTGCGTGCTGAAAAATACGGGAGCGATGAGGTGGGAGCGCTGACGGAGGCATTCAACCAGATGCTTGCAGAAATACAATCTCAGAACCGCGAGATTTTGTTATTTAACCAGAACCTTGAGCAAAAAGTTAAAGACCGCACGCTGGACCTCCAGCAACAAAAAGATTTTGTTGAAACAGTTATTAATTCTTCTGTTGACCTGATTGCGGTATTTGATAAAAACCTGAACTACCTCATGCTTAACAAACGTTCGGACGAATACTATTCTTTAAAAAGAGAACAGGTGATCGGGAAAAATATTCTCGATGTGTATCCGCATGTGATTGAATCAGGAATGTTTGAGGATTTGAAAAAAGCCTTAAGCGGTGAATACATTCACAATTCAAAATACAAATCATCCGTTGCCAACAAATACTTCGATAATTATTATATTCCTTTAAAAGATGTGACCGGGAAGGTGTATGGCGTGATGGCCATTGCACATGACATTACACGAATTATGGAGGCATCAGAGAAGCTGGAAATTCTTAATGCCGAACTGTTAAAATCTAACCGTGACCTGGAGCAGTTTGCCTATGTGGCAAGCCATGACCTGCAGGAACCTCTTCGTAAAATTCAGACGTTTACCGATCTTATGGCCGAAAGCTTTAATGATAAGGAAAAACTAAAAAAGTATCATAATAAAATTAACCAGTCTGCTTCGCGCATGCAGGGGTTGATACAGGATGTGCTTAATTTTTCACGCATATCGAAAGCGGAGGAAGCATTCGAGGAAACGGACCTGGGCAGGATTCTTAAAACCATTGAAACCGATTTTGAGCTGATCGTACGCGAAAAAGGCGCGGTGATCAATCACTCTGCATTACCAACGGTGAAGGGAATACCGATGCAGCTTTCCCAGTTATTTTCAAACCTGATCGGCAATGCGCTTAAATATAATGAGCAAAGACCTGTGATCAACATATCATCGCGCAGGCTTACAGGAGAAGAAGTAAAAAATTATTCAAGACTGAATGGTTACTCTTCTTATTTTGAGCTGACATTTGCTGATAATGGAATCGGTTTTGAAGCCCAATACAAAGAACAGATATTTAACGTTTTTCAAAGACTGCATGGAAGGCAGGAATACTCCGGGACCGGTATCGGGCTGGCGCTTTGTAAAAAAATTGTTGAAAATCACCAGGGGATTATTTACGCAAATGCTGAACCCGGAAAAGGAGCAGTATTTACAGTCGTATTGCCCGGCTAATGAAATTTTTCTTCCTTCGAAAGCATTTCAAGTATTGCCTTCATTCGTTTTTTCCGCGTTTCGGTTTTTTTTGCAGTTTGCAGCCTCCAGGTAATGGCAAACATATTTGTCTTATTCAGGGAATTAAAAAACGCAAGCGCTTTTTTATTTTTTGACAGCGCCTTAAGAAAATCTTCAGGAACTTTCATTTTTGCCGGAGAATCATATGCCTTTTCCCACCGCCCGTCTGTTTTAGCTTCTTCAGCCGCTTTAATTCCCGTGGGTTTCATCCTGCCCTCTTTTTTAAGCCGTAATATATTTTCAATATTTCGTTTCGACCAAATGCTTCTTGTTCTTCTTGGAGTATATTTTTGTATCCATGAATCAGTGTCAAACTTTTTAGAGTGTCCGTCTATCCATCCGTAACATAATGCTTCATCTACTGCTTCCGCATAGTTAACAGATTTAACTCCTGAATCCTTTTTAAAAAACCGGAGCCATACTCCGTTTAATTTTGAATGATTATTATCAAGCCAGCGATGCCATTCTTTTTGCGATTTAAAGCTGACTATAGGAAAATCTGCAGGAGCGCCCGGTTTTAATTTATCTTTCTTCATTCTTTTTTTCAAATTTGTTCATTCAAAGGAAAATAGTTTTTTCTTAAGAATACTATTATCCACTTTTTTTATTTTTCATATTTGGAAGAAAAATTCAGCAATGAACCAACTCATGAAATCAGTGTCTTCAATATTACACCGGGAATTTATTTGCGTGCAAAGATGTCTAATGATGCCGAAAGTTACTATTCTGAAAAAGTACCAGTCAGATAGTACACATTGCAAATGCAAAGATGGGATTACGGTTTTTGTTTTTTAATTTTAAAGTTAACACCGGCTACAATGTAATATTCTAAAAACCGGAGATTATGATCGCCCACCTCGGGCGCTGCATTTTTAATAAGGACGGATGGAATGCTTGCATAACCACCTTTTATTTCACCGGATAAAAAGAAATGGTTTTTAAATTCAATGCGGGGCCCGGTTTTTCCTGCAAGCGCATAACCTGCAATGTGAAAGTCGTTGTCAAACCCATCGCCCATCACTCTTACATCTGTTTTTGTTACCACCCAGATTCCTCCTATGCCATAATTCCACAAGCAGGAGATGTTATACTTATTGACTTTGAAGAGGGGCTGAAGATATTCCACATCAAGGCTCACAAAATTAAAACCGTTGGTATGCTCAAACTGCAGTAAATCATATTTCAGTTGAATGGGTTGATTCAAATAAGAACCTGCATAAACGTCTGAAGCTTCTTTACTGATAACACCGGAAATGGTGGTCATCTGGTTTTGGTTGACAACATATTTCATGTGATCCATACCTGCTGAAATGCATAAATTGCTGGTAAAGAAATATCCGAGCCTATAGTTATACTGAGGAACAGTAAATGTGACGGGATTGATATAGCTGATACCAAACGGGACAGGACGGTCTGATCCTTTCAGGTCGTAGAGTGAGAAATCATAAGCGGGACCTGTGAAGTGTAAATTTGTTTTGGAATAAATACTCCTGTTATAACCAAAGTAGAAAAATATCATTCCCTTCCTGTTGGTCTTTGCTTCGCTCTGTTTTACCTGTGCAAATAGAGGTGTAACCAGGAACACGAATAAAAAGACAAAACAATTTTTCTTTAATTTCATGATCATGCAAGTATTCTGTTTTTGGATTGGCAAGGGACAACAAAAATTGAAATAAGAGTTGCGCGAATGAAGCGGACGCGGACCAACCGGGGACTCTTTTTTTAAGAGGATGTAAAAGTAGATATTAGGGAGGAATTTTATGCGTTATAAAAATGTGTCCCTTCAGGGTCTTTCGATTCCCCTCCTCACACCCTGAAGAAACCGGAGATAAAAACAAACTTTTTAATGCCGAAGACATGAGGGCAGGTTGCAGAAGAAACTATTTCAATAAAATTATTTGAGTGAAGAAGCTACTTGCAGTATATGCAACCATCCGCCTGGCAAGCGCGGACGAAAGGGGATAAATTTATTTTTTTATTTCTTTTCTATCTTTCTCGTTACTACCCGGCCATCCAGATTTATTTGTAAAATGTAAATTCCCTGTGCGAGATGAGTAATATTTATTTTTTTTATAAATGAATCCTTTATAAAATTTTCTGTTTCTGAAAAAACCCGTTCTCCCGGCACGTTGAATAAAATAAAATCTGCTTTCTTAATATTATTCCTGTGTATAGTAATAGTTAATTCACCCGTAGCCGGATTCGGATAGACTTGTACTTCCTGGTTTGCACCAGTTATTTCCTCATTGCCCAAAGGCGCACATAATGTATCAATAGTAAATTTCCAGAGTGCGCTGTTGTACCCGGAAGCACCAGGTCCGGAGCCACTGTATAAGAATAAATGCCCGCTGTTATCAGACCATCCCACAGCGCCTTCTTTGTAACCGGGATTATTAGACGGGCTTGAAACTCCTATAGTCCCGTAGTTTGCACCGGCATTAAGAGTACTGTCGCCAGCAGCCCAGGTCCATTGATTTGAAGAAAGATTATACGTCCACATATCAGATAAACCACCACCAACAAAAAATGAATAGCCGCCAAACAACCAGAAATTGCCGTTAGTATCTTTCCATACCGCCCGTCCTTCATTACGCCCGCATGGTAAATTTTGTGGCGAGGGGACGCATTTCGTTCCGTAATTGCTTACCGGTATATAGGTAGTATCGCCACTCATCCATGTCCAGTTATTTGTTGCATCATTATATCTCCATAATATGCCTCCGCCATCGAACTTCCAAAAGAATCCATTGTTATCTTTCCACCTGCTGTACGCTGACCCGCCCGGATTATTTAACGGATCCTCCACACCTTTTATTCCGAAATGAAGCGGAGAAGATAATCCGCCCTTCATCCATGTCCACATGTTTGAGGCAATATTGTATTTCCATAAAGCATTTGAGGCATGTTCTAAAAGATATAAATCTCCGGAGTTGCTTGTCCATGCAGCGGCATTTTCATCAGATACCGGTGGATTATTAAGAATACCAGGTACTCCTATAAGCCCATACACTCCTGGCTGACCCGGAATATTTGGTCCTTTCATCCAGGTCCACATATTTGCAGCAATATCATATTTCCATAAATCACTGAAGCCGTAAGGACCCGTATTATTATCCTCCCCTCCGAACATCCATAAATTGCCGCTGAGATCAACCCATGATTGTGCGCCCCATGAACGGCAGGGCGGTTGATTTGTTATTGCGGGAACACCCTGAATGCCATAATTTCCTATGGAATCGTTGGGTATCCCGGTTCCTTTCATCCAGGTCCACTCATTGGTTAAAGGATCATACTTCCATAAGTCGTTATACACACAAAAACCATTGCAGCCTGTACCTGCCCTAAGGCCTCCGTATAACCAGAAATTTCCATTCAGATCAGTCCACTCGCATGGCTCATATAAGGGAGGAGGATTATTTGTGCCGGCCGGAACCCCCTGTGTCCCGAAATTACCGCTGTTATTGAAAGCGTCACCGTGAATCCATACCCATTCACCCTGTTGTCCGTTGCAATAATTGATAAATAAAAACATCCATATCGTAAGTGAGAAAATTCTAATTTTCGTGCTTTTATTTTTTATTTTTTTCATGTAAGTTTAAATTAGTACTGTCGTTTGCAATTTGTGTCCTTCGAAAGGATCATTTTTTGTTCGAACATATACATGTCTCAGGCACACCTGCAACGCAACAAACGCGGACGAATAGGGTTTATAAAATTTTGTGATTAATTTTTACTTTGCAATAATTAATTTAAGGTTATCAATTTGCAGCCTGCCTGATGATTCAATAAAAAAATAAATTCCGTTTTGCAATTCAGAAACATCAATTGTGTTCTCTCCATCCCTGACCGCTTTATTTAATACGGTCTCTCCTAAAACATTCATGACTTTTATCTGCGCTGTTTGTAAGTTGTTCAGTTGCACGTGCAGGATATTTGATGAAGGGTTGGGGTAAATTAATAAACCGGCTGGCGTGGCTGTTTCTGCAATACCAACTGTGGAAGAGCAGTAAATTACCGGTGTGATGGTGACGGGTGTTGCAGTAAGCGTAACGTTCGTGGCAGTAACTGTTTCAGAGCTGGCAATAACAGGCGGCATGGTTGCCATTGAATCAGTTCCCGCGAAAATGTTTACGCTCAGAATTGAATCGCATCCACTGGCAGGCACGAGCGGGTAGCTTGAATAAGTGGCAAAGGCATTAAATCCAAAAACACTTGCGACTAAATAATTACTGCCTCCACTTGTTTCTTTAACGCTATGCTGCTGCCCTACAGCCAGGCGATTCCTGTTGTATAAATAGTTACCTGCAGAATCGAATACGGAGAACAATAAAGTTCCTCCTTCTTCTAATGAAACTCCGATTATGTTGCTGTTTACAGATTCCAATATTGCAATGTGGGTAACCACATCAAAATTAGTTGACGCGTTAGATACCGGCCCTCTCCATGCACTGATATTTTTCGACCACTCCAGGTTTCCCAAACTATCCGTCCTGAAAATGCGCGAGCTGCCGTCACCAAAACCTCCGTCTGTTCTTCCGGCTATATAAATTAAATCCCCGTTGGCACAGCGGTTGGAAATTAAACTGTTAAATTGTAACGTGTTGTTGTATTGCCGCTGCCAGTTTATTACACTGCCTGCATAATCTGTATTTAAAACATAAATGCTGCCAAGGACAACATCTAACGAGTTGTTATGAACTACCAGGCCGTTGATGAAAGAATTAAACACACTGAATTTTGATGCAGCCAATACATTTCCACCTGCATCAATTTTGCAAACAGCAGGGTAGCTTCCTGCTGAAATGCCATTCAGGGAAAATGCATAACCTGAATCCGGCAACTGAACGATTACGCCCTTATCGTAAGGAAGCGTAGATGCATATTGTTTCGACCACACTATATTTCCTGCGGTGTCTGCTTTTAAAATAAATTTTTGAGAAGCAATAACATCGTTATCCGGCCCGATATAACCTTCTGCCACCACACAGCCATCAAGTGTTTTGATAAGCTGGTACATGTGTACAGAAATGCCTGTGCCTGCATCATAATGTTTTGCCCATATAATATTTCCTGAATAGTCAGTCCTGGAAAGCCTGATAACGCTGTGGAAATTAACGGCTGCATTTACCTCATTATCTGCCATCATATAGCCATTACCGATTTCCACTGCATCAGCATCATAATCGAGGATCAGGGGAGTGGGCAATTTTTGGTAAAAGGTTTGGGCGAAACCGGTTCCTGTAATAAAAAAAATACTTAACAGTAAAAATGTTTTCATTTCAATAATTTATTTTGAATATTAAACAGTAAAGTTATGCAATTCCTGTTTATGTTTTTCCACCAGAAACCGGAAATAAAAATAAACTTTTTAATGCCAGAGATCAGGAGGATGCTCCGCAGGAGTCCTACCGACCTTTGGGAGAATATTGCATACTTTAAGTGTGCCTCGCATTCTTAAATTAAATTAAAAACTTTATCTCCTTATTCAATTTTATCTCTATGCTTGTTACAAACGGGGACACGAATAAAGCAGGAATTACATTTTGTGATGACCCGGCACGGGGGGGGAATAATACCAACGTACTACCTTTTTATAGTATTAAAATATGATTTTGAATGTAATTTTCTGCACCCGGGTTATCCTCCATACATTTGAAAAAAAAGCTTAACTGAATAACAAATTTTTTTCTAAACCACATCATTATGAAAATACAAAAACTTTATTGCGCAATTATTTTTTTTATTTGTATTTATGCCGGTGCCTGTGCGCAGGTAATTTATCAGCGTGCTTATCGCCCTGCCTCTAACAACCAATTTGCTTTTTACTCTATAGCTTCAACGCCCGACAATGGATATGTATTTTCAGGGGCAGCCACTTCAAACAACAACAGCGAAGATGGTTTTATTCTGAAAACCAATTCGCTTGGTGATACTGTTTTCTCACGTTTTTATGGAGGTCCTGAATTTGATGCAGCAGCTTCTGTGGCTGCGGCTGATGACAGCGGCTTCTTTATTGGCGGGCATACATGGGGGTTTGCTACCCAGGAAATAGATTATTACTTAATCCGCACTGATAAATATGGCGATACGTTATGGACACGTTTGATCAGTCATCCCACTGGTGGTTTGGAATATTGCCATAAAGTAATTCAAACATCTGATCATAATTTTGCTGCCTTCGGCTCGCAAAGCACATTTTCAGGTAATTTTTATTTGAACAAATGGGGTAATACCACCGGCAATCTATTATGGTCGAAAGTCTATGGTGGCAATTTTCATGACTGGGGATTTGATATGCAGCAAACCACTGACAATGGCTTTATCATGACAGGCTTTACAGCCAGCTTTGCCAATACAGACACCAATGTATTTGTTGTAAAAGCTGACAGTGCGGGTACTGTACAATGGGCAAAATCCTATGGGGGCAGCAGCATTGACATTGGCTATGGCATTCGGCAAACCGCTGACGGTGGATACATTATTGCCGGCACTTCGCTGAGCTTCAGCAACGGAATTCCAAAGATTTATCTTATCAAAACCAATTCCGCAGGAGATACCCTTTGGACGCGTATATATAATACTTCACTCTATATTAATTACTGGTTTTATAGAAATATCACGCTTGATGTTACCACTGATGGCGGGTTTATTATGTGTTTCGGGAAATATACTAACGCTGGAAATTTTGATGTGGCACTCCTCAAAACCGATTCTGCGGGTACTATTGAATGGTTCAAAAACTATGGCACCACTGATGATGAAATTGGTTATGCAGTGCTCCATACCAATGATGGCGGCTGTATTGCAACAGGGGAGTCTCAATTGATGAATCCATACGAGGGAGTGTACGTTATAAAAACAGATGCCAATGGCTATTCGGGGTGCAATGAAACGAATGACACCACTTCCTGGTCTTATACTAATACTATAGTTGCAGCAGTGACTCCGACTGTCTCTTCAAATGGAACAGTAAAATCCACCGGAACTATAACTAACGCAGGTGTCGAAACAGGAACGCTATGCACTTCTGTTGGTATGGATGAAATTGCAAACGCTGCAATATTTACATTATTTCCAAACCCTGCCGGCAATCTTTTGTCTATAGAAAAGAACAGCAATTTAAATCAAGATTGCTGCATCAGCATTTACGATGTCCGGGGTATCCAAATGCTTAATGATAAAACAATTTCAGGGGAAACAATTAAAATAAATGTGAGCTCATGGGCGCCAGGGCTGTATTTCATCCGGTTAAAAACCCGGAGCACGGTTCAAACACAACGGTTCGTTAAACAATAAATGACTTTTCACTCCTTTTAGCCTTCAGTTTCTTCCTCCCGATAGCACCTAAGGTATGCTCCGAAAGAGTCTTACAGACCTTTGGGAGAATATTAAATAATTTTAATTTGTTGCTTCGAATGGATCGTTTTCTGTTCTAACACATTCGCGTCTCATGCACATGCAGCGCGACAGACGCGGACCAAAGGGAGACGAGTACTGCAGGGGTAAATTAATAGTAGTTTATTAAGCCTTGTTTTTAATACCAGGGCTAAGCCAGAGTTAGTGTTATCAATTTTTAGTGACATGAACCTGAATATAAACTGATCGGGTATGAAAGTTCATTATCGGTATCCGTCAATTCTTCCATTGTTTTCCATGCGTTAACCTGGAAAACGAGATCGTATGTTTTAGAGAAATCAATTTTACTTATTTCTGTTTTTTCTGCATGTATAGTTCCCCTCCATTGGTCTTGAGATAAGTAAGGCATGGTAGCTATCTTCCATATGAGCAAGGTTATCCCTTCGCTGCCAGTTGTTCCGGATTCTCTCAGGTAAATCCGGTTAACACCACATATTTTAGAATCTCCATCCAGGTCCCCGGTGTTAAACCAACTTACAAAAAATTCAGGATCGTTTTGCGTACTGCAATCCTTTAATTCTCCTGAAGCATCTGCATAGAGCGATTGAGGGTTATTATCCCAGAATACTAATTTTTCATATGATCCATCGCTCTTGAGGAATCGTGAAACAGAACCCGCCACATAGTTTCGATGTGGATTCATCGCTTCCGGATAACGGTAACGAAGGTAGGCTGCATCAAGGGCTGAGAGATAATGGAGATTGCCTTCCATTGTAGAAATATAAGGCAAGTCATCCGCATCCCAACTGCTTGTATGTTCCATCCCAAAAGCATGTGCAAATTCATGAAGAATTCCATGCTTATAGGGGTGATCGTCTGACGTGGAACTTGAATAGTGATCATAGCAATACGAATTGGCACTGATCACCCAATGTGTAGTGAGGTTTGAACCGCTCCAGCCGGAACCATCATACCGGCAGGTATTTATTACCCAATCCCCGCACGCAATGCTTCCGTCTGAGTGACAAGGTATAGTTCCGGGCTCGGCCGATGGGTCATTATTTACATAATCAAAGTAATTTGCCACTGGGGTTGCAGGAAAAAGTGTGGCTTTACTATAATGTGGATCACGGACCGAAGTAAATTGCAACTTACACCCTTCAATTCTATTAATCTCTGCCAGGGCGGCTGTAAGTTCCTGTCCGGATTCCATTGCCAGGCCAAAATGGTCTTCACAAGCGTGGACAACCTGTGATGTGCCCACCAAATACTTTGATCCGAGCTTATCATAATCCAATGATCTTACAGGCAGCAAATAAGCTGTACTGGGTGTTTCATCACAAATTTCTTTAATCTTAATTATGTCTTCTCTGCAGCTTTCACAACTACTTATGAAAGCAAAAAGTATTAACAGGCCTGAAGAGGTTTTGGTAAACATTGTGGTGTTTTTCATAGTGAATAGATTTATTATTTAATAATTCTAAGTGAAACGTGAATACTTACCGGAGATAAAATAAACTTTTTTCAGCATCTCTGTTTTTATTTATGCGGCAAATATAATAGCGCCCGATGTCTTCCATCAATAGCCAAATTCGGTGATTTCTTCTGAATTATAAGCTATTTCTATTATTATCATATAGGTTGTTGGCTCATATTTTTCCGGTTCTTTATGTACGCGGTTTTGTGAAATTTTATTTATTGTTTATTAAAAAAGTTAATCCATCCCACTTCGCCTTATTAATTTTCTATTTCCACCGGAAATAAGAATAAACTTTTTAATGCCATAGGCATCTTTTCGGGAGAATATTAAATAATTTTTATTTGTATTTTCGAAAGGATCGTTTTCTGTTCGAATATATACGCGTCACAGGTACACATGCAGCGCGCGAGATGCGGACTATTAAGATTATATTTGTACTTTTGAAACAAAGCTTTCAATAAATTAATCAATGATTGAACTCTTAAATTCTCCGCAAGCAATCGCAGCAATTGTTGCTGCAATAACCTCGTTAGTAACTTTATTACTCACTTTACTGACAAAAAATTTCGTTGAGAAAAGATTGTTGCTTTTCAAGCTGAACACAGAACACAAGTTTGAACAGCGGAAAAATATTAAAGCAGTTTTGGCCGCCAACAAATCACATCTGCTCAAAGCCTGCGAAAATCTGAATCATCGTCTTTTTAATTTTTCAAATCCTGATACTTTTAGATGGCTTGAAATTAAAGGCGATTATCAAGAATATCATTATTACTTTCATTCGTTCACATATAGAATACTTGCCGTTTACGCCTGGATGCATAAAATAGAGAACGAACTCATTCATCTGGACACCACCATTGCTACCAAAGATGACTTGGAATTTATAAAGTTTATTCGGTTTTATGGGCGAATATTTTCGGATACCGACTTTTTTGAGGGATATACTTATGACTATGACAGTCAAAAAGATCACATATACAAAAACAATCTGGATGAATTGTACCAATTTGTGATGAAGGAAAAAGAGGTTATTTCATTCAACGATTTTGTGAAAAAACTACCTGAATTAACTAATAGTCCGCTGTTGCATTTTTACAGGTTGCTTGATGGTGTGAACTTAACTGAAAATAGGTTAAGATGGCAATGGTTTCAAATTCTCAAAATGCTCAACCTGGCATTCCTTAATTCTTACGGTTATGATTACCAGCAAACTTCAGATACGAAAATGGTTCTCGCAATTAATACACCACAAAGGTCAAAGTTGAATGATAACTTTATCTTCTTACTCAGTGAACACAAACTGAATACGCAAAAAGAAATAAAACGTTTAATAAAACTTTTGCAAAAAAAATAAAACAAGAAAATTATTATTTTACCTTTACGGAAGCGGGCTAACACTATGCCCCAACCGAATCTCTTTTTCAAGCCTTGAAGGTTTCATTTAACTAAAGTAATTTTCTTTTTTGAATTTCTGACCACCGGGCTTAGTCAAATGATATTTTTAATTCTTACCAGAAGTAAAAGGGGGTGTAAAAAAACCTGCCGCAGATTCTTTTACTCCTTAATTGATTCACCTTACTCCCTCATTCCATCCATCTATGCCTCCAACCGAGTCTCCTTTTTAGGGACTCGGTTGTTTCATTTAAGCGAAAGTAATTTTTCTTTTTGAATAACCCCATTCATTGTTTGCATTAATCCCGTAAAAAAAACGAACCCCGGTTTGCCGGGGTTCGTTTTATTAAGATTTAAAAATTATTAATCACTGCACCGCCACTCTCGATTTTTTACTTGCGGAGCCGCATTTCAATTCAATCATATATACTCCTTTTGCGAGTGAGGAAAGGTCAGCATGAATGCGGTTGTTGCCTTCGGCTGCACTTCCCTCCTGCTCCATCACAATTCTTCCTGAAAAGTCCAGCACATGCATAAGATAATTTTCTTCTGTGGCAGCATTATATTCCACCGTGATTTCACCGCGGGTAGGGTTCGGGTATACTGCGAACTGCATACTGCCTGCTGCCTGCTGCTCTTCTTCCTCCCTGCAATTGAAACCGACCACGATAAATTTATATAGGCCGTTTCCACAGGCATTATTCCCTCTCACATTGAGCTTTCCTGTGCTGTTTCCGAAATTAACGGTTACCGAATTGGAGGGGGTTGTTAAAGTAACGCCAGCCGAAGTGGTGATGCCGTCAGAAATATGAGAACCGGGAGGGCCTATCCATGTATAAGAAACCGCTGATGCGAGAGGTGCAGTTGAGTAAGGCACACCCTGCTGGCTGGCACAAACACTGGTAGCTCCAGTAATGGCCACCGGTGTAGCCGGTACTACCTTTACCGTTAGTGTTCTTGCCGGGCTGGTGCCGCAGGCATTGGTTGCTGTTACACTCACCACACCCGAAACGTAGGATGCACCGAAATTTGCACTAACGGCATTGGTGCCCTGTCCGCCTGTAATGGAAGCTGCTGCTGTATTAAATGACCAGCTGTAATTCGTCCCGGTAACATTGACAATTGAATAAGGAACATTGGTTAAATTACATACTCCGTAAGTCTGCCCTGTAATTACACCCGGGGTTGCAGGATTGTTCCTTGTCACGGCTAGCGTACGTGCAGGCCCGCTTCCGCAACTGTTTACTTTTACAACTGTAATGGTTCCGCTGGCAGTAAAGCCCGCACCATAAGTCACATTGATGGTTCGTGTACCCTGCCCGCTGTTGATGGTTGTACCGGAAGGAACCGTCCAGCTGAATGTGACTCCAGTTGCAGCAGCAGTTGTATATATACGTGTATCACCGGGACAAACTTTTGCATTTCCCCCCGTCACACTGATAGCTCCCGGCTGAGTCGGCACTGCACAATTTGTGACAGTTGTTTGCTGTGATGATGTATTAGAACATCCGTTTGTATTGGTATAAGAATACACAATAGTATAAGGACCTCCCGCTCCCGCTGATGAGGGGCTGAATGTGTTCCCGCTGATGCCGGGTCCGCTGAAAGTTCCGCCTGCAGGATTGCCTGTTAATGTTGCTGAAGAAGCGCTGACACTATAGCTCGCTGCAAGACCTGAGAAAGATACTGTTGGCAATGGGTTGACCGTTATAGTTGCGGAAGAACTGGTATTAGTACATCCGTTGCCGTCAGTATAAGTATATGTATAAGTTGTTCCCGCTCCGGTGTAAGGATTGGCAGCGCTGAATGTTCCTCCTGCAGGAGTTCCGGATAATGCTATTGCGCTTCCTGTGCATCCGCTTACATCGTTTGCAATGACATTTGGTAATGGATTTACAGTAATATTTGCAGCAGCGCTTGTATTTGAACAGCCATTAGCATCTGTATAAGCATGCGTGTATGTTACACCCGGTCCTGTGTAGGGATTAGCAACACTCCATGTTCCCCCGGCAGGAATTCCGGACAATGCAATTGCAGATCCTGCGCACCCGCTTACATCATCTGCAGTCACCACAGGCAATGCATTCACTGTCATGGTAACCGTATTGCTGTTTGCAGTGGCAGAGGTTACACATGTTTCACTGCTTGTCAGCTCACATGTTACTATATCACCATCATTTAATGCTGATGAAGAATAATTATCACTGTTTGTTCCGGCATTTCCTCCGTTGATTTTCCATTGGTATGCCGGTATGGTTCCGCCAGCGGATGGTGTTGCAGTAAAAGTAACATTGGCTCCGCTGCATATAGTTGAGCCTGCATTTGAACTGATGCTGACTGACGGAGTGAGCGGAGCATTCACTATCATCGAAATACTATTGCTTACTGCAGTTGATGAGGTCACGCATGTTGCGCTGGTTGTTAATTCGCAGGTAACTGCATCACCATCATTTAATGTTGTGGTAGAATAATTATAGCTGTTTGTTCCTGCATTTACTCCATTTACTTTCCACTGGTAAGAGGGAGAAGCTCCTCCATTCACAGGTGTTGCTGTAAAGATAACATTGGTTCCCTGGCATATTGTTGTTCCTGTATTGGAGGATATGCTTACTGAAGGTGTCACCGCATTTATGTTCATGGTAATGTTGTTGCTGTTTACAACAGCTGGATTTGCACAGGTTTGAGTGCTGGTAAGCTGGCACGACACCACATCATTATGATTTAATGTGGACGATGAAAAAGTGCTGCTGTTAGTTCCTGCGTTTCCCCCGTTCACTTTCCATTGATAAGTAGGAAGTGATCCACCGTTAACAGGAACAGCAGTAAACATGACGTTAGTTCCCGGGCAAACGGCTCCGGCAGGGTTCGCAGAGATGCTTACGCTTGCAGAAACATTCGGGTTTACGGTCATCGTTATGGCATTGGATGTAGCCGGATTTCCTGAAATGCAAATTGCAGAACCATACATTACACATGTTACGTAATCATTATTTGCCAATGAGGAGCTGGTAAAAAAGGGAGAGTTTCCCCCGGCATACACGCCATTCTTGTACCATTGATAGGTCGGATAATTTCCATAGTTGGAAGGTGTAGCGGTAATGGTGACAGAAGTACCGGCACATATCGTTGTAGTGTTAGTGGATATCGTTACCGAAGGAGTGTAAGTAGGTTCTATCCATGCCATCACCATATCAGCAGATGTATCAGGATTGTTATATGCACAGGGCTCACTGGATGTAAGTATGCACCTTATATGGTCGTTGGTGGCAAGCGTGGTGGTAGTAAACGAGCTGCTGTTAGTGCCGGCATTCACGCCATTCACCTGCCATTGAAACGAAGGGTTAGCACCTCCGAAAGACGGGGTTGCATAGATGGTAAAGGGTGATCCTGAGCAAATAGTTCCGTTGTTAGTGGTGTAGATAGCAACGACCGGTTCACCGGGTTGATTCACAGTCATCGTTATGGTATTTGATGTGGCAGGGCTTCCTGTTGCACAAACGGCATTCGAGGTCATTACACATAGAATGTTGTCATTATTGCTGAGTGATGAGCTTGTATAAGTTAAGCCGTTGCCAGCATTAGATCCGTTTCTTTTCCACAGGTAAGATGGACCGGCTCCGCCATTTACACCAACCGCAGTAAAGGTAACGGAGGTTCCATAGCATATTGCTCCGGCAGGGTTGGCGGAAATGCTTACTGATGCAGCTACACCAGGATTCAATGATATATTACTTCCATTATCTCCACCGTTTATTACAGGATTGCTTGCTGTAACTCGTATCCTGTAACCCGTTCCTGCAGTGACGTTAGAAGGTATCGTACCGTTAATAGTTCCCGAACCGGTGGCAGACAGTGTGCCAATGTTCGTTGGTGAGGCAAAGCTGCCGTTTGCATTACTGAGCTGGGCAGTGAAAGTATTTCCTGCATTAAAAGAGCCTGTAACGTTAACGGGAATGCTTACCGAAGTTCCTCCGCAGAAGGCGAGGGGAGAAATTACTCCCGACATTACTGAGGCAGTTGGTGCTACCACGCATTCAAAAGTATTCCTGTCTATGATAGTACCGTTGCCAAGTTCTCCATCTCCGTTATATCCTGTCATGCATACAAAGGACCTGTCTGATTTAATAATCCCTGTATGGTAACCTGACTTCGCAACAATTACATTTGGCTGAGATGTGATTTGATAAGGGCTGTTTCTGTGTGTGTTCGTGCCATCACCTAATGCACCTTCTACGTTATACCCCCATGTCCATAAAGAGCCGTCAGATTTGAGACATGCTGTCAGATAGGCGCCTGTTTCTACGCTCACCCACTTGTTGTCGGTTCCAATCTGCACAGGCGTTGTCCGGTTGGTATTCGTGCCATCGCCCAGCGACCCGTAAAAATTGTATCCCCATGCCCACAGGGTGCCGTCTGATTTCATTGCCATTGAAAAGGAATACCCGGCATTGATGCTAACCCATTTTGTATCGGTTCCGATCTGGACGGGGCTGTTTTGCTGGGTGGTCGTGCCATCACCTATTTGTCCGTATATATTCCATCCCCATGCCCACAGCGTGCCGTCTGATTTCAGACCAAGCGTATGCTGACCACCTGCTGAAACACTTACCCATTTGTTATCGCTTCCTATTTGCACCGGGGTTGTTCTCATTGCAACAGTGCCATCGCCTAATTCGCCAGCGTTGTTGCCTCCAAAACCCCATAAGGTGCCATCAGATTTTATTGCAAGCGTGTGATAGTCGCCTGCTGAAACGCTTACCCATTTATTATCGGTGCCAACCTGGATAGGAGCGTTCCTGTTTATTTGCGTACCATCTCCTACCTGTCCATAACCATTCCATCCCCATGCCCAGAGGGTACCATCTGACTTGAAACCCGCAGAATGAAATTGCCCTCCTGAAATGCCGATCCATTTGTTATCTCCTATTTGCACCGGGGTATGCCTGTTTGTATTAGTGCCATCGCCAATTTCCCCGTAAGAACTCGATCCGCATGCCCATAGGGAGCCATCTGATTTCAATGAAAGCGTATGCCAATTACCGGCAGAGAGTGTGATCCATTTATTGTCGCTGCTTATTTGCAAAGGGTTATGCGTTGTGCTTGTAGTGCCATCGCCTAATTGTCCATCGCTGTTTTGTCCCCAGGCACATAACGCCCCGTTGGATTTCAGACCAAGAGAGTGTTCCAGTCCGGCATCTGCACTTACCCATTTGTTATCGCTGCCGACCTGTACAGGACTCAGTCTCTGTGTAGTAGTGCCATCACCGAGTTGTCCGCTGGTGTTTAATCCCCATGCCCAAAGAGTGCCGTCTGATTTTACTGCAAGAGAATGGTTGTAGCCGGTTGCAATGCTTACCCATTTATTGTCGGTGCCAACCTGGACCGGTGAGTTTTTATCGGCAGTGGTTCCATCGCCTAACTGACCGTTAGTATTTTGTCCCCATGACCATATTGTTCCATTTGATTTCAAAGCAAAAGAATGGGCTCCGCTCGTTGAAACGCTTACCCATTTATTATCGGTGCCTACCTGGACCGGCACGTTTTTATTAACATTGGTTGCATCTCCTAATTGCCCGTTAGCATTCGAGCCCCAAGCCCACAATGTGCCATCCGATTTCACGGCAATGGTATGAGCATCACCTGTTGTAATGCTTACCCATTTATTATCGGTGCCTACCTGGAGAGGAGTGTTACTAAATGAGGGAGAGCCACCGGTGCCTAACCGTCCGCTGCCATTTGAACCCCATGCCCAGAGAGTACCATCTGATTTTATTGCAACCGTATGTTCGGCACCTGCTGCTATGCTTACCCATTTGTTATCGGTGCCTACCTGTACCGGGTTAGTCCTTAATGTATTTGTACCGTCACCCAATTGCCCGAAGCCGTTATTTCCCCATGCCCAGAGCGTGCCGTCTGATTTTAATCCTATTGTATGTCCGTCATAGGTTGAAATCATAACCCATTTGGTATCGCTTCCCACCTGCACAGGATTTACCCTGTCCGTCTGGGTACCATCTCCCAATTGCCCCGTGCCATTATATCCGCATGCCCAGAGTGTACCGTTCCGGATTTCAAGCGAGTGAAATCTTCCGGCAGCCATGCGCTGGTAATTGCTGCGGTAAGCTACGCCAGATTTGTTATTGGCGCGGTTGAACTGAGCATAAATGTCCAGGTTGCAGAGTGCAAAGCTGAGCATCAGCCATGCGATCATTGATAGTTTTTTTCCCGATAATCCCGATGAATCGGGACGGGATTTCACTCCTTTTTCGTTTTTACTTGTGTTCAACATTGTTTTTTGTTTTTTAAGATTTAGCAGTTTTTTCATAAGATTATTTTTATTGTTTGAGCTGGTTTAAATTTCGCTGCAAAGGAACAGCGGGAAAAAAGCCTGCACAATACGACTTTCGTTAGATTTTGTAGTGAGGAGAAATAGGGATAACCCTCGCGCACCCTGATCCTAAAGGGTACAGCGCGCGTTAGTGCCCTTCAGGGCTACGGGTGAGCGTGGGATTCAAACAAGTATAAAAACCTTCAAAAAAATTACCGGGGAAATACTTTGTTTAAAGCATCTGTACGGCTCTGGACCTGGAGCTTTTCGTAGATGTTATGTATATGGGTCCGGACGGTGCCGGTGCTGATATTAATTTTATCGCTGATTTCTTTATAGCGTAACCCTTTTGAAAGCAATTGAAGTATTTCTGTCTCTCTTTCGGTGAGCAATGCCAGCGCATCGTTTACTTTTGGCTTTTGCATGATTTCAATAACTTTTCTTGCAATGGGTCCGCTCATGGGAGAGCCGCCATGATACAGCTCTGTAATGGCTTCGAGGATTTTTACAGGGCTTGTTTTCTTCAGTATATACCCGGTAGCGCCTGCTTTGAGCGCTTCAAAAATATTTTCATTGTCTTCGAAAATGGTGCACATCAGGTATTGCGTATTTGCACATTGACCATTTAACTGGCGTACACATTCAATACCGCTTATGCCGGGCAAGCCAATATCCATTAACACCACATCAGGACAAAGCCGGGGCAACTCTTCTAATGCATCTTCAGCATTTCCAAATATACCCACGCAGGTGAATCCTTCTGTACCGCTTACGAGCATCTTTAAGGAATCACGAATAATTTCGGTGTCTTCTACAATGGCTACGTTTATGATTGTTCCCATAATGGCTGTTTTATTCAGAGAAAGGATGTTTTTTATTTCTTTTTTGCAAAACTATAGATTGATTTGCTTGTTTTATCTACAACTTTTGTCGTAGAAGGTTTTTTGCCCGATCCTTAGATTAAGGCATCTGAGAAGTGGGTTTATGTTTTTTAGTTTCTTGTTCGTTTCTTTTGCTTGTGCAAAAGAAAGAAACTTAAAAGCCCACCGGGCTTTGAAAAGCACAGAAAACCAATCGAAATTTTTTCTTTTCGCACAAGCCGCGCCTCTAAGCCGAAAAAATTACGGTTCGCACTTTTCGTGGACGGCAAATTGAACCTTGCTTAAATTATTTAAAGGCAAAAATTGATTTGACAAATTTTGCAAATGATTTTGAAAAAATATTGTTTTTAATAAACCTAAGAGATTTTTATGTTCATCCACCAACGAAAAATCATGGACTTGAAGGAAGAATTGAAACATTAATTTTGAAATATCCAAATTTTCGTTTGGAAAAAATTACTTTTTTAATTGGACGAGATTCAATTTTTATTTCTGATTTGAATCTGCTTAAAATTTTTATTAAAAAATTAGGAGAAATTATAAAGGAAATTGCGAAGCAACTTCAATTAAAATTTAAATCACAATCATAATTTAGTTCGACCCCTACGGGTCGGAGGTTTATAGTATGGATGATTTTTACCAAGCTGCGACCCCGATGGGGTCGTAAAATTTTCTGATTTGCTTTCTATAAACCTTGAATCCCTTCGGGATTCATAAAAAAAAATTCAATTTTGCTTTTTTTAATGTTGATGCGATATGATTCTGTTTCAAAGAAGCAGCGATTGAAGTATATAATCCCGAAGGGATTCAAGGTTTATAGGAAAAAAATGCTAACCTTTAAATTTGATGCCGAAGGCATCATACATTTGCAAAAAACAAATAATTAAATTTTATGTCAGTAGGAACATATTCACAAATTTATATTCAAACCGTTTTTGCAGTGAAGGGAAGAGAAAGTTTAATTGTGCATGAATGGGAAGAGCGATTGTATGAATACATTACTGGTATCATTAGAAATAAAGAACAGAAGATGCTTGCAATAAATGGGATGCCTGACCATTTACATTTTCTGATTGGAATGAGACCTTCCTGTTGTCTTTTGGATTTGGTAAGAGAAGTAAAGAGGGCATCGAATGATTTTATTAATGAAAAGAAATTATCAAAATTTAAATTCAGTTAGCAGGAAGGTTATGGTGCATTTTCGTATAGTCATTCACAATTGGATAATGTGATTGCGTATATTATGAATCAGAAGGAACATCACAAGAAAAAAACATTTAAAGAAGAATATATTGATTTTTTGCAAAAGTTTAATGTAGAATATAAAGAACAATTTTTATTTGATTGGATTGAATAGTTCGATGCCTTCGGCATCGGTGTGTGGGTAGACTGTTTTCTATAAACCTTGAATCCCTTCGGGATTAGTCGAATGAATGAATTTTTTGTTTTGGTTTTAAATGTTGATGCGAAGCGACTCCCTAACAAATTAGACCCGATTGAAACGGAAATCCTTTTTTGCCTTTAAAAAATAAATAAAAAAGAAAAAAAGATTGCAGTGGAAAGCGGGCACGCAGGTGCTACGAAGCGGTGACCGTTGTCTCTTAAATTTAACTGATCTTTTAAATATGTTACGCTAACGGGAAACTGATCACAGTTTTTGTTCCCTTTCCATTATTTGATTCAATGCTGAAATTTCCTTTTATATCTGCCATCCTGCTTTGCATATTCTTCAGCCCGTTGCCGAACCTTCTTGTCTGATTGGGTTCAAATCCTTTTCCATTATCCGTCAATACAATATTCATAGAGTTTCCGTTCATCTTAATGTCGAGGATCACTTCAGTGGCACAGGCATGTTTGGTTATGTTGTTTAAGGATTCTTTGAGAACGAGAAAAATATTTCTCCGTGTCATTCCTGTCATGACTGTATGCGGAATGGTTCCGGGAAGCACTATCTGCTGGCTGATAGTTGTATTTTCAAAATAATCACGCGTATAGGTGTCCAGGTAAGCAAGCAGGTTTTCGAGCGTATCATTTTTTGCATTCATCGCCCACACTATTTCTCCCATCTGGTCAACCATCTGGCGGGACGACTGTTTTATTTTTTCAATATTACCGGTGATCAGTTCTTTGGCTGAAGAAGCCTGTAATTGTTCGCTCAGCATTAAAACTCCCGTTAATCCTGAACCGAGATCATCATGCAAATCGCGGCTGATGCGCATGCGTTCCTGCTCCAATTCAATTATTCTTCTTTCTTTGGCGATCTTGTTGCGTTGAACCAGCAGCACCATTAAGAATACTACCACGATACCCAACGCTGAATAAATATAGTTTCTCACGAGCTTTTGCTTTTCCTGTTCAGCTTTTACCGATGCTTCCTTTTTATCAAATTCATATTGCATTTGCAGCGTTGTAATTTTCTTTTCATTTTCTGAATTAAAAACAGAATCTTTTGCAGCCGAATATTTTTTATAATAATCTAACGCCATTTTATCCTCTCCCAGCAGTTCCTCGGTTCTGCTCAAATCCAGGAATGTCAGTTTTAAACTATTATAATCCCCGATTTCTTTTTTAATGGCTGCTGCACTGTCAAGATAAAGTTTTGCCTGTTTCAGCGCTTTCGTTTTATTGCCGTCAAATAATTTATTTAACAGATCCCGGTTGTTCTCCGAAACAATATCCAAATATCTTTCCCCGATATTGCCGAGGTTTTTTGCCATCCCTGACTTGTTCCCTAATTCTTCACATAGTTTTAACGCTTTAAAATAATATTCAAGCCCTTTTGAATAATCCAATTGGTTCGTGTAAACGACCCCGATATTGCCGAGGTTTCTTGCCATCCCTGATTTATCTCCTGATTCTTCAAACAGCTTTAATGCTTTAAAATCATATTCGAGGGCTTTGGGATAGTCCTTTTCATCGCCATAAACAAGCCCGATGTTTCCATAGTTATATGCCATCCCGGTTTTATTTTCTGCCTCTTCATTTATCTTTAATGCCTTAAAATAATATTCTTTGGCTTTGGAATATTCCGCCTGATTCCAGTAAATAAGACCGATGTTGCCGTAGTTTCTCGCTATCTCTGTTTTACTTCCAGACTCTTCGTTTATCTTTAATGAACTGATATAATATTCGAGCGCTTTAGGATAATCCGATTTAGCCCAGTAATTTACCCCGAGGTTGTTGTAGGCTAATGCAATTCCTTTTTTCCATTGCAGCGATTGTGCAAGCGTTAACGCCTTCTCCCCGTATTTGATGGCTTCTTCAGGGTTAATAGCATAATAACCGGCACAAACCTTATTCAGAATATTTACTTTGTTAGTATCCTCTTTCGCTGCAGGTAAAATGGCAAGCAATGAATCAATAAGCGCCCGCCCCTGCAACTGCGCAAAAGCAGCGGGATGCTGAAACACGCTCAGCATGACAAGAAGAAGGAAAAGGATTTTTTTCATTTGGATGGGGCAAGTTTAGGAAATAAAATCAGATGATGAGAGGGAGGAAAATTGAGGGTTGGTGCTGATGGTTTCGTTACTTTTCCGCCTCGGTTTGTGTTAGCACAAACCGATCTTTTATATACATCACGCAAACGGGAAACTGATCACTGTTTTTGTTCCCTCCCCGTTATTTGATTCAATGCTGAAACTTCCTTTTATATCTGTCATCCTGCTTTGCATATTCTTTAACCCGTTGCCGAATCTTCTTGTCTGCCCGGGCTCAAATCCTTTACCGTTATCGGTCAATACAATATTCATAGAGTTTTCGGTTATTTTAATGTCAAGCATCACTTCAGTGGCACAGGCATGCTTGGTTATGTTATTTAATGATTCTTTGAGCACGAGAAAAATATTCCTACGCGTGATTCCGCTCATTACTATATGCGGAACTGTATCCGGAAGGCTTACCTGCTGACTGATATTTGTATTTTCAAAATAATCGCGGGTATATGTATCGAGGTAAGCAAGCAGGTTTTCGAGCGTATCGTTCTTTGAATTCATTGCCCATACGATTTCGCCCATCTGTTCAACCATCTGCCGTGATGATTGTTTTATTTTTTCAATATTGGAATTGACCAGTTCTTTTGTCGAATGGTTTTGAAGTTGTTCGCTCAGCATTAAAACTCCCGTTAACCCTGAACCAAGATCATCATGAAGGTCACGGCTGATGCGCATACGCTGGTGTTCTAAAGCCATCTTCCTTCTTTCACTGGCAATTTTGTTGCGCTGTATAAGCAGTACAATTAAAAACACCACCACCACTCCCAACCCGGAATAAATATAATTCCTCACCACCTTTTGTTTTTCCTGTTCGGCAATAGTCCTGTCCTTTACCTCCATATTGTATTTAGTCTCCAGCTCACGGTACTCGCTCAGCTTTTCACGGTCATTGAGCGTATCGTGCAGGGTTAAATATTTGTCTGCGTATAGCAATGCCTGTTTATAGTCGTTCTTTTTCTCATAAATCTTTCTCAATAGTTCATAGATATCAAGCTGCCAGGCGGGTATATTATCCGCAAGGTGATAAACCAATGCTTCCTTTGCCAGTTGTTCACTCCTGTCAAATTTATTTTCCGCAAATGCCAGGTGTGCCTTATTGGACACAATAGCCCCGAAATAACCTTTCAAATTATTTTTTACTGCAAGGTTCATGGCGCTGTCATAAGCGATAGCGGCTTCATCAAACCTTTTTAAATTTTTCAAAGAAACCCCGATATCAGTCAGTGCAAAAATTTTTGTGTCCATATCCAGCCCCGGCATTTTCAGCAGTTCTTTATACATGGCTACTGCCTGTTCATGGTCGCCTGTGCGGCTGTATAACGAAGCAGAAAAGTTAGCTATAGACATATACAAATTGTCCAGCTTATGTTCACGGCAAATAACCAATGCCTCGCTGGATAATTGTTTTGCTTTTTCAAGTTCATTAGTATTTAAATGCAGGGCTGATTCCACGTATTTCATTTCAGCAAGGCCGCGGTAGTTTTTGGAAAGTTCCCACTCTTTTTCTGCTGCATTGGCATAAAGAAGCGAGGAAGGATAATCACGCATAGGATAATATAGAAAAGCAAGCGATTGATGCGCCTTCGCTATGCGGTATGGATCATGCGATTGCAGGGCTTCTTCCAGCATCCTTTTTCCATAAGGCAAAGCAGCCTTTGCTTCGCGTGATGACTCATAGTAAAAAATATTCCTGAAGTATGCTGACAAGGCTTCCATGCGGGAAGAATCATCAGCCTGCGTGTATATAACCTGCAATGCACTGTCTACCTTTGTACTTTGTGCTGATGCAACTTCTGCAAAAAATAAAAACAAAAATAATGCAACAGGTTTTTTTATGTACTTCATGGAATTACTTTTCGCCATTGTTTGTATCTCCCGAACAATTTTATCCATTCAAAAGTAATTTTAATTTCCTACTTCCCAAACCCAGACCCGTGCGTTGGCTCGTCCACGGAAAGTGCTGAAGCGAATGTTAAAAAGTCCTGAAGACTTTTTATGTGAGCTGTCATCTTGTAAGGCTGCAGGTGAATCTTTAAAAAGGTGCTAAAATAAAATTCAAACAAGCATGATAAAAGAGCTGTTTAAACAACACGGTCACGAAAACAGCACTTGGAAATGCCGGCTTAAACGATGCGCATCTTATTGAAAGTATAAAAGAAGGAAGCAACTCTGCGCTCTTAATCCTTTTAATTTTTAAAACTTTTTTTTATTTTTTCTCACTTCCACTTGCGGTACTTCTTCGCCCTGCACAAACTTTCTTCCGAAATCTGTAATACTATAACACCTTTAGGATTAGTGCCTGAAAAGCTCCCAACTGTATCAAAAAAAATTATTTTAAGGGAGATACGGGAATTTTATTCAAAGACAGATTGAAGGTTTAGTGCCTCCACATCTGCTGTTGTAACTCTTGTAAAAACCTGCGATTCTGATAAAAACCTGAAAAATATATACCCGATCACTTCCATAGTATCATTGTCTTTTAGTCTTAAATAAGCGGTATAAGTTTTATCGGTTTTGGGCTGATGTATGATTCCATTTACCCATTCATCGTCTTTATATTCAAAGTTTCGCAGCACGATATAATTTATAAAATGCTTATCCGGCTCCGAGAGAGGCTGGCCTTTATTTTCTAAGTTTTCAACCCATATCAGTCTGCCGAAGTACATGCCGTCCTGCTTAAAGCAATGCACAACTGTTTCTTTTTTCGGATCCATCCAGTCGCCAAGAATCATATCGCCCGGATCGGGTTGCGCATGGGCAGTGGTAATTTTAAAAAATATAAAGAACCCGGTGATCCATAACCGGGACAATTTTTTCTTTCCGATATTTCTTTTTTTTGTTTTAATAAAACGCATCCTGCGTGTGTAAAGATAACAGTTAAACGCACCGTGGTAAAAATTGTTTTACCGGTTCTCAAAAAAGATGTCGCAGCAGTCTTTGCCCTTCAGGACTCTGCGAATTTCGAACCGGAATTACAAAATAAATTTACATTTTTTTGTCCCAACCGTGTTTCCTTTCCAGGGGGTCCGGATGTTTCATTTAAGCGAAAGTAATTTTTTTTATCCATAGTTTTACTCTCAATCTTTCACTATTTATCATTCGTGGCTTTTTTCAAACAGCGAAGCTTCAGCGTAGTTGTTAGCGATGGATGACCTTCCCTTTCTTAATCACACTGTTTTTATTTCTCACCTCATAAATGTATACTCCTATTGCAAGCTGTGAGGTGTTTATTGAAATTGAATTTACGAATGACTGATGAAATATTTTTTTCGCTGTAATATCATACAAGTTCACTTCAACACATTCATTTCCATTCACTGTGATATTTAATTTATCCTTAAAGGGATTGGGATTAACACAGACTGAAAGCGTTTCATCATCCATCATACCGCTCCGGCAATTGATTGCAACTGTTAATGTTTTATTAGCGCTTGTTCCGCATCCATTCGCTGCTTTCACTTTTATTGTACCGCCTCCGATTCCGAAATTTACAGTAATAGAAACAGTTCCTTGTCCTGACTGAATGACACAGCCTGTCGGTACAATCCATGTATAAGAAGCAGCGCCTGTAACGGGGGCAATTGAATACACTACACCTGCCTGGTTTGCGCAGACGGTATTGGGTCCCGAAATAGTTCCCGGTATTGCCGGGGTGCTTTTTACAGTCAGGTTTCTCGGATTGCTTGTAGCGCAATTGTTGCCAGCAGTAACTGATACTGTTCCCGAAATAAAGCCAACAGGAAAAGAAACATTGAGCGTGGTAGTTCCCTGCCCGTTATTTATAGTTACTCCCGCAGGAACAGACCAGTTATAAACAGTAGCGAGGTTTACAGGACTAATGGAATATGACACTGTAATTCCGCCACAGAGCGATGTGCTCTGCCCGCTGATGCTGCCTGGCATTGCAGGAACATTCCGTGAAATTGTTTTATTTTTCGGGTTGCTGGTTCCGCATAAGTTTGCTGCTTTGACCGAAAGGGTGCCGCTTACAAAATTAGCAGCATAGTTTACAGTGACGCTGGTTGTGCCTTGTCCGCTTGCGATAGTAGCATTGGCAGGTGCAATCCAGTTATATAAAGTGGCACCGCTGACTGCAGCAATGGAATAGTTTACTCCATTAGTTCCGGGGCAGGGTTTGGCGTTTCCGGTAATAGTTCCGGGTATGAGGGGTGCCGGGCAGGTGTTCCCTGTCGGGTTACGCATGTAATATACCTTGCTGCTGTCAGTAAATATAACGTGCAGCGTGCTGCCGGTAACAGCGATATAGCCGAGACCTCCGTGATGCAGAAGAACAGGAGGGTCCCATGTGGCTCCGCCATCTCCTGAGTGTAAATAATTAACTGATGCGGATTGGCTATAAAGCAGGTGAAGATTCATATCATCACGAACCATCCACGTAGGAATTGAAGTGATGGCTCCGGTGGTCAGCTGCTTTTCTGTTGCAAATGTATTTCCATTATCAGAAGACTGGCTCAGCCACACATTAAATACGCCCGGGTTGACTCCGTGCGGGACATCAACATAAGAACCATTGAGGCTAACCATTTCTGTATATGAATTGACAGAACTAAGTGCGGTTTCACTGCCCCATGTTGCTCCGCCATCCGGTGAATGGCGGTAATAAGTAAGCATAGTGCCGCTCCTTTTATCATTCCATGAAAGATGAATATGGGAGCCGAGCACTGCAACACAAGGGTCTTCGGAACGCCCCGTTGCGTTAGAAATTTGCTGTTCGGGCTGCCAGGTAGCTCCATTATCAGTGGAAACACGTAAAAACACTTCCGTGTTCCCGGTCACTATTTCTTTATTGAGTGAAACCGCCACCATCGGACCGGATGCAGAAAGTCCGGGCCAGAATTTTGTGGCGCTGTCGAGCACCACAGTTGAACCCCATGCAGCTCCTCCGTTAACTGAACGTTTATAAAATGATGCAGGTTGCCCAAGCAAGTTTGCAAACCAAACCACATGAATAAAAGAACCTGATACTGCAACCGCAGGCCATGAGATATTGCCTGTAGAATCAGTTATAGGAACAGGAGTACTCCATGTATGACCGGTATCCGGTGAATGCGTATAGTAAATGGAATTGCCTGTAGCACGGTGGTCACACCACACCACATGCAATGTGGCCCCGTTCACAGCAAGACACGATGCCATGTATTCATTTAATGTGGGAGCTGTTACGCCCGGTGAAATATTTGCCGGTGAGCTCCATTGTGACCATGAAAGATTATTGAATATGAAACATCCGGACAATAGAAGGTAAACAAATTTTGTTTTCATGATGCGGTTATAATTTAATTGCTTTTGTTATGACAGTTCTTTCTTTTGCAGTAACAGAAATGAAATAAACTCCGGACGGCAATGAGCTTATATTTATTTTTATTTCACCTGGAGCGTTCTGTTCAGGATTTTTATGAATTACTTTTTCGCCAAGCACATCGGTAATTATTATTTCCCTTATTTCGGTTGATTTACCGGGAAAAGACAAAGAGATCATATTATTCGCAGGATTAGGATAAAGTTCAAGACCATTGTTGTTGTTTGTGATATTCTCCTCCACTCCGGTCGCTGCATTCACAACAAGATTTACATTTTGTGTTGTCATGTGCAAATCATCAAATGCACGTAGCTGAAATGTATAAGTTCCGGAAACTATAAGTCCGCTTACGTTAGTAACCGGCTTGCATTGATAATCGAATTGCGGAAATGCACCCGCAGGAGCAGAAACTATTGCCCACCAATGACGCAATAAATCAAAATCAGGATCGGTGGTAACTGCCGTAAATAATGTTGAGCTTGCAGGTAAAGTAAGCACAGCAGGTGTTGGTGTGATCGAATTAATTACGGGAGGCGAGCTTGCAGGATGCACCGTGCAGATGATTTGCTGCGTGAGGTCAGAGAAACCGGGATTAATTACATTAATCTGGAAAACATAATCACCGGGAATGCTCATATTTGTAACCTGAGCCCTGAAACTTACATAAATATAAATGGTGCTGTCAACAATTGCATTTGCACCGGCAGGTTGCGACACAAGTGTCCACGTACCTTGTCCCGTTAAATTGTTGCCTGATAGAGAGGCTGCTCCGGCCTGCACGATAACTGAAGTGGTGGGAAGCTCGATGTTGGCGTGCGTAGTGTCACCGGGATTTCCAAAAACAAGCCCATAAGGTGGATTGATTCTGAAACCGCAATTACCAAGCACCGGGGGAGGCGTTATACTGTAAGCAATAAGATATACTTTTTTTGATGATGTGTTTATTCCATCACTTACGTCTATCTGAAAAGCATATGCACCTGCAACAGTCAGCCCGCTAACGGAAGCGGATGCATTATTCGCATTTGCCAGAACCGGATTCGCACCCGCAGGAAAGCTCACCACCGACCACTGATAAGTGAGCGGGTTAAGCTCTGCATCATTGGCAGTCGAGACCAATGTTGCAGTTGTTGCAGGAGTAACAATGTAACCGGGAACGGTTTTGAAAGTCATGATAGTGGGTGCATGGTTCGGAGCGCTGTATGGATACAAAGTGGTTACGGTTGACCCTCCTGATGCGGAAATTGTAATCGTATCACCGGCAGGCACAGTCTGCACGCCAAGCTCCTGGAAAGCGGTTGCCCCTGCAGGTGATTTGCTTAAGCCATAGTTTCCGGAAGGAATTCCGGTGAGAAAAACATTTTGCGTTGAGCCGGATAAGTTTTCAATAACCACCGTCACATTGCCATTGTTCGTAAAAGCAAGCGCATGCAGTAAAGTATCATTTGAAATTGTTTCTACACGCACTGCACCGGGTTTCACATAATGCAGGAGCTGGCGCAACCGGAAATAAGTATTCGATGGAGTGAATGAAGTGATCCCGCTGTCGGGAGTAAGCGTATTACCCGAACTGTATGCAACTTCCCAATACGAAACATTAGCGAGTGTAAGGTCACTATATAAATCATCAAATGTCGGGTTCCCCATTTCTGTTTGCGCAGTGATAATTCCTTTCGACAAACCGAAATTATAAATCATGGAACGGTACGGATCAGCAGTTCCATAATTGTGATAGGACAACCTTCCGGCATTCGCCCACAGAACAGAATCATTCTGAACAGCGGTAATAAAATTCCATGCAGTTAAAGGTGCAACCGCTTCAGGAAATTGCGAACGTGTTGCCAGACCATGCGCCTGCAACCGCGGAGCAAGCGCTTTAATATCGTCAGCAAGAACATTGGCTGTAATATTCCCCGAGGGCTCGTTATAAATCACATCATAATTAATGTCAATGCCAAACGTATCTCTCATGTACATAGCGCTTGCCCAAATCTGCTGCGCGCGTTCACCGGGATGAAACATCACCCACGGTTTCTGGTCTGTTGCATGAGTAGGGTAGCCGGGGCTTGAATAAAAATTTGGCTGGCAGCCTTCAGCAATAACTTTGTTCTTAAAGTAAATGAGGTAATTTGCCAATCCCGCAGGCAACGACTCCTGGAATTTATTCCAGTCAATGCTGTCGCAGTCGCCATTGTCCATTCCGGTGCCGTCAGTGCGTGGTCCCACTTCCCACGTGCGCGAAGCGGTTAATCCCAGATCATCAACAAGATAATCGAGCGTTTGGTAGTTGACAGGATTTGCAACCGAAGAATCGAGCATGAGAAAAGGTCCGCCAACATGCCCGAGCACTCCTCCGCCATGTCCCCATCCTTCTATGGTTTGATAATGCAGGGTAGTGTCAATACTGATTGTATCCTGCGCATGAACAGAAGCACCTGCAAAAAACAGGATGGATGCAAAAACAAATGTTAAATTTAATTTCATTGCCGGTATCTTTTCCTATTCCTTTATAAATTTTCTGTTTGCAAAATCATTGGCAGAAAATATTTTCAATATATAAATTCCTGCCGGCAATTCAGAAATATCAATTTGCTCTTCATATATGCCGTCTTCTGAATTTAATTTCTTTTGTAAAACAATTTCACCTATGACGTTGATGATTTTTACTGTTGATTCCGCATCATCACTTTCAAAAGAAACGTTAATGGAATTTAGTACCGGGTTCGGATGAAGGGTCAAATTAATTTTATTCGCGTTTTCAAATGCCTGTTGCAATTGATCTCCTTCGCGCGCAGCTGATGTAGTAAATACCTGTATTGTCGAATATGCAGAGATAACCAGTGGATTTGAATTAATACACTTAGTGGCAACCCGCCATTCGTATGAAGCAGATGGGATCAGCCCGGTTAATTGTTTGTTGTTTGCAGTATTTGATTTCGTTGTCCATACAGCAGTTCCCTGTTGGCGGTATTGTATTCTATAACCGTTATTACAACTTGTGGCATTCCAATTTATTTTGGCGCTCACAGAAGTAATATTGGTGGTGCTGAAGCCGCCTGAAGGTTTGGGACATTTTACCTGCACAACGAAATCCTGTTCGCAGCAGTTTTTATCAAACACCTTTACCGTGTATTTGCCAGAAATGAGATTATTAAAGTTATGTGAGGTTGCAGCCGGAAGTTCATCGGCAGCAGTTATTAAAATACTATTTACATCATACAATTCGAGGTGAGGATAAAAATTAAATGAGCCGCTGAAATTTATTTTTATTATTCCATTCGTACATCCTGTTCCGCCTATGTTGGTTATGGCAGTTGCAGAAGAATTACTGCAGGTAAGAACATCGCAGCACAAGGAGCTATGAATCCCTTTATCTTTTACCCGTTCAAACAAGAGTTGGTGACCTGCATTGTTAAAATGTGTATGATCACCCGAATCGTATTGTGGCAGTAAGTCTCCATTAACTGCTGCAAAGCCGACATACGATTCAATATAATTCTGAGGGTACAGCATGATAAGCGTATCGCGCAAGTCCAGCAACATCTGTTTCTTTTGGGCAATTGTTGCAGGCGGATCACCGGTAAAATTTCTCGGCTGAGTAGTCGTTACCCAATATGGAATTCCAAGCGTATTCAACATGTTTGTCGCACGTAGAAAATTGTTCTTCGTGGTATCCAAATTGATAAGCGCATTTACATCGTTAGTGGTAAAATTAAAAATTACTCCATCAGGATTCAGTGAAATAGCTTTGGTAATGTTGCGTTCTGTATCTACAGGGTACGCTCCCGGAGCCGGGTAGCCGGTGGGCTGAATCGCATAAGTGGTGTATCCGGCATGAGCAAGATTAATTATTTCTGAATAACCATTTACAGAATCAATAATAAACCTGCGGAAACGATATGCATAAGCGCTGTCAAATTCACTTGCACCGAATCCAAAGGTGGTTGATGCGCCAAGAAGAACAATCCGCATGGGAGCAGGACAGGAGCCGACTGCGGGTATGTAGCTAAGTAACATGGATAAACTATTGTAAGCGCTGCTGTTGTTAGCAACAGCCAGGTCGGGTTTGGAATCTCCATTAAAATCTGCGCTGATAAGTGAGATGGGATTGGGTGACAACGTCCATACTGTAGACGCAAAATTACTTGCCGCCCCAAAGTTTCCGCTACCTGTACCAAGTAATACCGATACATTACCGGAACCCACATTTGCTACTGCAAGATCTATTTTACCATCTGTATTAAAATCAGCATTCGTGATTAACCAGGAAGTAGTGCCCGTTGCATAATTTACAGCTGCACTAAAGCCTCCTGCTCCCGTACCCATTAATACTGAAATATTGTTTGAACCGTTAGCAGTTGCCACATCCATTTTAGAATCCGCGTTAAAATCTGCACTTGTAAGGGAACGTGGGTTTGTGCCTGTGGCAAAATTTGTTGCTGCTCCAAAACTTCCGGTTCCTGTACCAATCAATACCGATATATTGTTGGAACCTTCATTCGCCACCACTAAATCACGAATTGCATCTGCATTTAAATATGCATTTATCACTGAACGAGGACCAGTTCCTGCTGCGAAATTTACAGGAGCACCAAAGCTTCCTGTTCCGGTACCGAGCAAAACAGATACATTAGCTGATCCATAATTAGCGGTAGCCAAATCCATTTTAGAATCCCCATTAAAATCTCCGCTTGTAATTGAGCGTGGGCCTGTACCTGCCGTAAAATTCGTTGCCACTCCAAAACCACCCATTCCATTGCCCAATAATACAGATACATTATTTGAAGAGCCATTGGCGGTCGCCAAATCTTTCTTTCCGTCACCGTTAAAGTCTGCGCTGGTCACTATAAATGGACCTGTACCAACAGGATAATTCACTGCCGTTCCAAAGCTTCCTGTGCCTGTGCCTAAAAGTACAGATACATTATTTGAAGATGTGTTAGCCGTGGCAAGGTCTTTCTTTCCATCACCATTAAAATCGGTTGTGATTACTGAGGAAGGAGCAGTCCCTGCAGAATATGCTTTATTGGGCGGATTAAAATAGACCTGTGAATTGGCTTTAATTAAGTTGAAAAAAAATGCCGGAATGCAAAACCATAAAATTTTTTTCATTGTTTTATTATCGGAGTGAACCGGGTTTGTGCAACAGCATATTTTGCCATTTTCAAATTTACAAAAAAGGTTCGTACCTGCACAAGGTTTTTCTTTTTGAACCTTTTAAGTTTTGCTATCGGAATATGGACACAAGCTAAAAATGTGTTCCGTTTTTGTTTCTGGTTGGAGTTTTTTTCACCAACCAGTTAATTTAATTTTATATCGGTCGTTGTACTGTCCTCAAATACCCTCAAATGTAATTAAAATGACAGCACTAAATCACTTGATTTTATTGTTTAACAACTTTGCCAAAAAATTCACTTCCATTCATTTTCATTTGAATGAAATAAACACCACTTGAAAAATCGCTCATATCAAAAGAGAGTTCATTAATTCCCTGTGATATATTTATTTTTTCATACCTGATTTTTCTTCCTGTAAGATCAGCTACTGTTAATTCACAGCTTTGATTTTCATCTGAAGTGAACTTTAGTGTAATGCTTCCATTGGTTGGATTGGGAAAAACTTCCAAGCCGTTTCTTTCACTGTATAAATTCTGTTCTCTGCAATTAACCGTTACTACAGTTCCTGCTGAGGTTTTAGAGCAGGCATTTGAATTGGTTACAATAACCTTATAAGTGCCGGCAGTTGTTGCAGTATAATTCTGCATAGTTGCGCTGCCGATAATTGCATTTCCTTTTTTCCATTTGTAAGTTAGTCCGATCCCGCTATTTGCAGTAAGCACAACACTTCCCCCTGCACAAAATGTCGTAGGTCCCTGTGGAGTTATGGTTGCAGCCGGTAGAGCATTCACTGTTATTACTGTTGCACTTGCAGTTGTTTTGGAACATCCTGTTACAGTGTTTGTAACGATCACCCTGTAATTTCCCCCTGTGGATGCAGTATAAGATGGCAGTGTTGCTCCTGCAATCAGGTTAACTCCTTTTTTCCATTGATACGCTCTGTTTGCTGCAACAACTGCATTTAAAACAACACTTCCCCCTGAGCAAAATGTTGTGGCACCGGCTGGTGTTATTGTTGCTGAAGGCAAGGAATTTACCGTAACTATGACTGCTGAAGACATGGCAGAGCCACAGGAATTAGTTACAACAACTGTATAACTTCCGGAAGTTGTTGCAGCATAGCCTGAAGATATTGCCCCGGAAACAGATACTCCGTTTTTGTTCCATTGGTAAGTTAATCCCGCACCTGTATTGGCATTTAAAGTAACAGAACCGCCCGAACAGAAGGTTGTTGCGCCTGATGGTGTGATTGCCGCAATGGGAAGAGCGTTTACAATAACGGGTAAAACAGAAACGGCACCATCGCCATATAAATTTGTTCCTTTAACAGTAACAGTACCCGAAACTGCCGTACCTCCGTAATTAACAGTAATGCTGTTAGTGCTGCTTGTGCCGGTAGCGCCACCCGGCAATGTCCATACATAGGAGGTTGCATTTACAATTGCAGGAACACTGTAGGTAACATTATTTTGTCCCTGGCAAACGGATGTTGGTCCTGTTATTATTGCACCGCATCCGGGCAGATGATTAACAAGGACGCTGTAAAGCAGAACTGTTACCCCATCATTTCCGGCAGGCCATGAGTTTACTAATCCGCAAACTGCTGCTCCAGAGCAAGGGTCATACACCATCCTGCTTTTATAACCCCATGTAACGCCTCCATGACCCCACGTAGTATGACCAAAAAATGGCTGGTTCTCTAATGCCAAACCATAAGTATATGCTGTTCCGGTAGTAATAAAATTAGTAAGCTCAGCAAATGAAGCGGAGCTTAAAACCTGTCCTGACATGAGCGCGTGATACCATTTTACCATGTCAGCCGATGTAGAGAACAAAGCCCCTGCGCATCCGCCCGCAGTATTTAATCCAACCCTTGAGGTATCGTTAAAATCAACCAAATTATACCAGCGGTGAGCAACGGTGCCAATTTCAGGTTCCTCAACATCATAAAAAGTGTTTGTTAAATTCAGGGGTGTAAGAATACTGTCACGAATGATTCGCGAAATGTGAAAACCTGTAGCACTTTGCGCAACCATACCAGCAAGGATATAATTAACATTAGAATAGCTCCAACTTGTTCCGGGAGCAAAAAGCGGGGCGCCTACCCAGCCCAACACCTCTGCGGGTGTAAAAACCCGTGTCGGATTTTTCATAATGGTATCCATCCAGGGAGAAAGAAATATAGGGTCCTGCACTCCGGCAGTGTGATTCAGGAGTTGACGGATGGTAATATTGGGATTAATATTCGGATAAGTTGGCAGCCATTTCGCCAGGGAATCATTAAGACTGATGATGTTGTTTTCTGCAAGTATTAACATTGCAGCAGCTACAAATAATTTCGTATTACTAGCTATGCCAAACTCCATACCGGCAGTGATTGGATGACCGGAATACGATAGTCCTGCTGTTCCTTGCCAAGTGCCCTGTCCCGGTACATACACACTGGCAGACATTCCTTTTATATTAGTAATAATTGAAACGTAGTAGTTTAATGTATCCTGAAGCATGGACGCTAACTGGGGATTGAATGACTGGGTTTTTGCCTCTTTAGGGGCAAGCATTAAAACCGATGCCAATGCTATTGTTACAAGTAAAAGTTTTTTCATTTGTTTTCAGTTTTATCTTGTATATTGAATAAACAAAATTACGGTTGATTTTATTTGCCAGTACAATACCCAAAAAATAAAAATCAGGGTTTTCCTTACATTCATAAATGCGTATTTATTATTTTTTAACAAGCCTTCCATAAGAAATTTATCGGTTGAAGGACTACTGATTTTTACAAAATAAATTCCGGGGAAAGAAAAGAAATGAACAAAACAAAAAAGCAGGTCAGCTACTGACCTGCCTTTTTACCTTTCTGTCTTAAATTATTCTACTGCAATTTTTACCTGGTGGCTTTCACTCATGGATTGAACCCTCAGAGTGTAAATACCTTTTGCAAGCTGAACCAGGTTAAGTTCGTATGTATTTATTCCCCTGCTTACAGTTAGGTTTTCTGAAAGAACAATGCGCCCTGAAATATCCATCAGCACCATGTTGAAATTATTATCCTCTTTAGTATTTAATTCAACGGATACTTTGTCATGAGCAGGGTTCGGGTACACTGTCAACTGTCCATTGTCAAATGTCACCTCATTTTCTTCCCTGCAGGTTGATGTAAAGCTCTTGGATTGTGTGCCGCTTGCGCCACATGTATTATATGCAATCGCGCGAACATATCCCTGGCCTGTGCCCCAGTCAATATCAACATTGGTACTCCCCTGCCCTGCTGTGATCGTTCCATTCGTAGTTGTCCATGAGTAAGAAGGTATGGGGCTTGCAGGAGGAGTTACACTAAAGTTTACCGCTGCACCTGCACACCAGGTTAAAGGATTGGATATAATATTTGCCGGTGTGGCAGGTTTTCCGTTGATGGTAATAGTTCTTGGAGGGCTCGTTCCCGGTGTGCAAAGTGTAGTGTTTGCCACCACCGTGACCTGGCCGGTATTAAAGGTCGGGCCCACCTGGAACTGAATGGATGTAGTACCCTGGCCAACCAGGTTGCTGGTACCTGCTGGTATGGTCCATGTGAAGCTCGTAGCCCCTGCAACGTTAGAAACGGAGTATTGTACGGTAGCATTACAAACATTTGTTGTGGGGCCTGACATGGAACCGGGTTGTGTTGGGATATTTGTTCCTACAGATTTGCATCTTCCCGGGCTCGAGGCACAGGCGCTTGTTGCATAAACACAAACAGGAGGCGCCCCGGTATATGGATTGGGAAAGTTCACTGTTATAGATGTAGTGTTTTGTCCTGAAGTGATCGTGCATCCTGGCGGTACCGTCCAGTTATAACCTGCTGCATAATTTGAGGCAGGAACAGTATATACAACATTAGTAGCTCCGGGACAAACTTTCGAAGGACCGCTTGTGAATGCTCCGGGGACTACCGGTGCATTTGCTATAGTAAGACACCTCGGGGCGCTGGTTGATGAACCTCCGCAGGCTAATGCTGCTGTGACGCACAATTGTCCTGTTGTAAATGTCGGGAAGGTAACTTGCACATTTTGCGTTCCGTTATTGGTAATTACTGCACCTGGTACAGAGAATGTCCATGTGTATGTTGCGGCTCCGCCTGAAACTCCGCAGCTGTAATTTTTTAAATCATTAGAACAGGCAACAGATGAACCGATAATTGTACCGGGAACGCTGACCTTTCCTCTTATCCAATCACATTTATTTGCAGAGCTGCCGCAACCGTTAAATGCCTGCGCACAAACGTTATAGCCATTCGAACCAACCAACGCTCCAAATTGTGCATAGACAGTATTGACACTCGTAACAAAAGGTCCGGCAACAAAAGGTCCGCCTGAATTATCACTGAATTTTACTACAGAAGAGTTTGTACCGGTATTCCACGAAAAACTGAAACCCGATCCGCCTGATATATTAGCCGTCATCAATTTGACATCTGCGCTGCAGGCTCCATCCGGAGCTCCGGTTATACTTGTTATAACAGTGGAAGGAGGAATTGTATTCACCATAACCGTAGCAGATCCTGAACCGCTGCCATTACAGTTTGCATCACTTAAAACCGTTACGGTATAAACATGATTACCTCCTGTAAGAGGTGTTATGAGAATATCATCAGGATTATTCGTGGACGATCCTGAAACATTTTGAGTTCCGTCAGAAATAGTATAGTTCCATGGACCGGTGCCTGTATAAACCACGTGTACAGTTGCAGGCTGACCCAGACAAATTGTGCTGTTACCGCTGATTGCAGCAGTTGGTGCAGGAATAACAGTAACATCAAAACTGCATTGAGCCGTATTCCCATTGCCGTCATCTGCTGTATAGGTAACTGTGGTAGTTCCCGGTGGAAAATTTGTTCCCGGAGAATGACTTCCTGAAACAGTTGCTGAACCGCAATTGTCGCTTGCTGTTGGCGGTGTCCATGTCACAGGATTGCAGCTTGAAAAACTAAGAGGGCAATTGCTTAACACGGGGTTTGTTATATCGTCAACGATCACGATTTGATTTTGTGTTGAAATATTTCCATTCCCGTCATCATATGACCAATGCACTGTAAATGTTCCCTGCGTAGAATACGTGAGAGGATCTGCTGTTGTCCCGGTTATCGCACCAGAGCAATTATCAGTTGCAGTCGGAGTAACGGTAACGGTAGCCGAACATTCTCCTGTAACATTTGGAAGAGTAGCTAAATCAGGTACGGGCGCTGTTGCATCCGGCACTGTTCCCACAGTTACTGAAGTGGCTGAAGTGATGCAGTTATTCGCATCTTTAACCACAACATTATAATTTCCTGCTGTAAGCCCGCTGAATAAATTGGAAGCCTGGAAAGTTCCTCCATTGTCTTTCGAATATTGATATGCGGTGGTACCGCCAGTAGCATTCACAGTTATACTTCCATCCGATGACCCGGGACAACTGACATTGACGACCGTAGTTGTAAATGCAAGCACGGCAGGTTCAGTAATTGTAACAGAAACTGATGAAGTGCAATTATTAGCATCTTTTACAAATATCGAATAAGTATTCGCAGTTAGTCCCGTGAAAACATTTCCTGACTGGTATGTTGAGCCACCATTGGAAGAATATTCAAGTGTGCCTGTTCCGCCAGTTGCAGTTACAGTAATTGACCCGTCACTTCCACCATTGCAGCTTACATTAGTTTGCGAAGTGCTTATTGAAATTGCCGGAGGTTCTGTGATGGTAACCGAAGTTGAAGCAGTATTATTATTGGCATCTTTAACCCAGATGGAATACGTTCCGGCAGATAATCCTGTAAACAGGTTGCTGCTTTGATAATTAGCCCCGCCATCTTTCGAATACTCAATGGGCGGCACCCCTCCCGTTGCAGTTACTGTAATGGTACCATCGCTTCCGCTATTACAGCTTACATTAGTCTGCGATGTGCTCACTGAAATGGATGCCGGTTCAGTAATGGTAACTGTGGTTGAAGCAGTGCAATTGTTTGCGTCTTTAACAACTACAATATAAACTCCTGCCGTAAGGTTACTGAATACATTACTTGCCTGGTAATTGGCTCCGTTATCTTTCGAATACTGGTATGCAGGTGTTCCGCCCGATGCAGTAACAGTAATAGAACCATCATTACCCCCATTGACTGTCACGTTTGTCTGGGACGTGCTTATAGTGAGAACTGTTGGCTCAGTAATCACGACTGAAGTTGAAGCCGTGCAATTATTTGCATCCTTTACAACAACGGAATAAGTACCCTGCGATAACCCGGTGAATATATTGCCTGCCTGGTAAGTGCTTCCGCCATCATCTGAATACTGCAGCGTACCTGTACCTCCTGATGCAGTAACAGTTATTGAACCATCATTTCCTCCATTGCAGCTTACATTGGTCTGAGATGTACTTAATGAAATTACTGTTGGCTCAGTAACTGTTTCAGATGTTGATGCTGTGCAATTATTTGCATCTTTAACAAAGATGGAATATGTTCCTGCTGCCAGGTTTGTGAATATGTTGCTGCTTTGATAGGTGGCGCCTCCGTCTTTCGAATATTGAAGTGTACCTGTACCGCCTGAAGCAGTAACTGTTATCGAACCATCAGAACCTCCGTTGCAGGCAGGTTCTGTAAAAGAAGTACTCACAGAAATTGCAGGAGGTTCAGTAATATTAACTGTTATTTCATCGGTACAACCAAAGTCATCAATTACTGATGCAGGATAGTTTCCCGCAGGTAACCCTGTATAAATTCCATCGAGAGTTGAACCTCCATTAAGATCATATAGGTAAGGCGGTTCACCCCCGGTTGCTTCAATCGTCACCGAACCATCCGTTCCGCCATTGCAGGTCACGTTTACCTGGGAAACAATAGCAAGTGATGGATTCGGATTTACTAAAAGATCAACGCTTGAAGTTCCCGTGCAGCCGGATGAATTTGTAACTGTAACTATATATGTACCGGCATTAACTGCCTGGGCATTACTCAGAGTAGGACTTTGCAACGAAGAAGTAAAACCATTAGGGCCCGACCAGTTATATGAAGCCATTCCTGTGAGGCCTGCATCAAAAACTACAGAGCTCCCTTCACAAACAGGCCCTGAACTTGTTGCAACAGGAACCGGGTCACTTGCTAACTGAAGTAATATTGAACCCGTGGCAGTACATCCCGTTGCCACATCAGTTACAGTTACCGTATAAGTGGTAGCTGATGTTACATTGCTTGCCAATGGATTAGAAATGGTTGTATTGTTTAAAAATGTTGACGGATTCCATAAGTACTGATAACTGTTTGGTGTAAATCTCCAGGCTTCCGGGCTGCCCGAAGAAATCGTCCAGGGTACTCCATTCCTGCCCGAAGGAGTGGCAGCTGCAGTACCCGTAGTATTCTCCACACCGAGAGTTTTGTTAGCGGTAGTTGTAGAGGTACCTGAAACCTGTCCGACATGTACTTCAATAAAACCACCATTCTCATAAAGTTCTATTTGTGCTAAGAGATTACCCGTTCCGAAGACTCCATCATAGAAAGGACAATTGAGATATTGAATGGAGAATATCCGGTTTGGAGTGACCCCTGTTGTTATGGTTCTTATATCTCCCACATAAGTAAGGTCCAAATCATTCCAGCAAGCAGCTATAACTTTATTTGGATTAGCCACGTTGGGAATGGTCTGCTGGTAAACAGTTGTAGACCCTGAACTTGCACCAAGCTGCACAAACCCATTGGTGTAAACAGTCATTGTTGTATAATTAACACCATAGAAATTGAAGCTGAATGGAAGCGTTACGGTTGTAGCCGCATCATCAGTCCAGAGGGCCGTAAGGGTGGTAGCTGATCCTGTTGCCGGAGCGTATGAAATTGAAGAAACTGAATAACCCGCAGAAGAACTCAAATTCACTGCAAGTTGGGAACTGCCACCCGAACAAACTGCTGCAGGAGTAGCGGTCACCGAAGAAATTGCCGGTGCTGAAACAAAATTCAGAACAGTTGCCGGAGAGGTTGCGGAACAACCAGTAGTAATGTCAGTAATCAATACTGTATAGCTTCCGCTCAAAGTAGCGGTCACAGATGAATTGGTAGCTCCGGCAATATTTACAGCATTTCTCTTCCACTGATATGTTGGAGAAGTTGCATTGGTTATTGCATTAAATATTTGTGATGTTGTGGGCGCACAAACATTTACTGTTCCAGTTAAATCAATAGCTGCTGTAGGGGCAGGATTAATTACAATCGTTACAGCTATTGATGTATCACTTGTGGTGGAGGGCGTACATGAAACCACGCAACGATAATAAGTGGTTGTTGATATCGTGCCTGTTGGATAAGTTATATTGGTTGCACCGGATATATCAGTATAGGAACCAACTGTTCCGCTAGATGAACTCTGCCATTGATAAGAAATACCAGTTCCGAAATTAATGCCGCTGATTGTTACTGTAGAAGATCCGGATGCGCAAAATGGCCCGGTTGGGGAAGCAGAGGCTGTTCCTGCAACAGAGCCCGTACATTCATACACGGAAAAGTTGCCTGCATCTGCGCCTATATCCACAGGCGTGTTGCCGGCTCTTGAATCTCCGTCATAATCAAGAGTCACTGCAGCGATATTTGTTCCTAATGATTCAACCGGAGTTTGAGTCGGGGGTGGTTGAATATGCAGGTTGACTGACGAAATATTCCCGGCAGGATTAATAAACATCGGATCAACAGCAAAACCATTATTGTCAAAACCTGTTCCTGATCTCCAGTTACCGAAGGTTATATAATCGGTAGTTCCCACTGCGCCAGTCACCGCTCCCGTTCCATTTGCAAGCTCATCATTGTAATTACAGGTAAGTCCGGTTACAGCACCGACTTTAATTGCGTAGTTTTTTCCCGTGCCGCTTGCATTGCTTCTTGCATTATAAAATACATTATTCTGAATCGCACGCGTGCCTGAAGCTACAGAGCTTTGGAACCCATACGTGTTGGCAGATGATGCAACACCGCTTCCTCCTATATAAATGCTGTTATGATAATAATTGTTTACACCTGCTGTTTCTTTAACTCCACTCATCTCATAACCTGTGGTGATAGAACTGCCTGAAGCATCCATACCCAGGGAAATCATATTATTCTGGTAACTTGAATTTCCTGCAGAAACATAAATACCGCTTACCACTGCACCTGCATTGGGCGGATCGAGCGTGTGAATGAAATTTCTTTCAACAAGGTTTGAACCGGTAGTTGCACCATTGTAATGCAATCCTGTTACTGATACTGTGGCATTCGCAGAATTCATCAGTGAGTCAATTGTATTTTGAGAAACGGTTGTTCCCGCTGTTGTTGACGTCATCGAAATCCCAATAACAGAAGCATTTGCTGCGGTTCCCGTATATGGTGCAGATGATGAAAGGCCGTGAACGGAATTCTGGTTAATGGTATTCACGCCCGCAGAGCTTGCAATACCCCTGGTTTGCGGAACGAAGGTTGTTGTTCCCGTTCCTGCATAATTGTTATTAAGATTAGCGATAACATTACCACTTATAGAAACGGTATTTGAGCTTGATGCTTCAATACCAGAAACTTTTTGACCGCTTGTGCTGATAGATGCAGTTGAAGAATTGATGCTGTTTACGGTTGAAGAGCTTCCAATTAAATTATCATTTATGGTCAGGGGGTTTCCTGTGGTTGCATTAATACTCACAAAACTGTGAGAGACGGATGTCGTGCTTCCCTGCACCGTCACTGATCCGATCTCATTTCTTGAAATATTCATGGCACCGGCAGATGAGCTTCCGATTCCAAAGCTGATTCCTCCGGTTACCGAGACAGTTACATTGACTGAGCCTGTCCCTGTTGAACTTCCGATTATATTTGGTGTAGTGTTACCAATATTAATATTACCGGAAGTCAGATAAATACCGCACCATATACCTGGCAAAGTGGAAGCACCGCTTGTTGAGCTCCACGTAAAGTTTTTAATCACATTTCCCTGAACAGATGAAGCAGTAGTTGTACCAACACTTAGCTGTATTCCCACAAACCTATTAGCAGCGGCACCACCAACTGCCCAGGCTGTTCCGCCCGCATTTGCCGCGGTTCCGCCTATATAATTATTTGTGACGATGAAATTATTTCCGGAACCGTTACTGAGTTGAATCGCAGTATGTGTTGAACCACCTGTCGCAGTTCTGGTTGCTGTCTGGTAAAAACTGTTTCCAGAAATAGTCCAGTCAGAGTTGTTGGATGATACAAGAATACCATTTGTCGAAGCAGTTGGAGACCAGAAATTAAAAATATTATTGTTTGAAATAGTGATGTTGTCATTCACCTTTGCAGCAGTGCCTGATGCATAAATTATATTGACAGGAGTAGTTGCTCCATCCTGCAAATCACAATTGTCAATAGTGTTAAAATCATTTCCTGTTGTACCGGTCGTTGTGCTGAACACAATCAATCCTTCAACCGTAGACGTATTAACACCCTTCACAACACTATATTCAATCGTATTATTTGTTGCATCATTGATGTACTCAAAGGTTAATCCGCTTGTGCTTGTGTTAGCAATAGTCATGCTCTTCGGATTTGTGGTTCCTCCCTGCCTTCCGTCAAAAATCAACCGGTCAGCTCCGTTTACACTGATAATTGAAGAAGTGCTCGATCCGGTTATGGAAGGCGTAACACCCGCAGCAGGACGCACTGTTACATTGTATGGTCCACCCGAATAAATAAATTGCGTAAAAGAAATCGGAAATGTTTCTGATGCGGAAGAATAATCTGATTGTAATTCAAAAATAACATCGCAGGTAATCGTTGCGTTATTCACAGCCAGTGATGCAGCAGTGAGGTTTACAAAATCATTCGTGATTCCTGCACCCACTGTGTAAGTACCGCACAAGTTTCCTCCTTTAGTTCCAATCACAAAATATCCGAGAGATGGAGCAACAACACCGGTGGTTGTTATCTTGGGTGCAGCAACAGTCCCTCCCCTTATTGAATAGGTTCCTGTTTGCGTGGTTGATTGTCCGATTGCATTGTTCGTGGTAAGAACGGGCGATGCATCTGTCAGTGAAATGGTCCCCACTGAAGTTATGCTTCCTGCACCTGTTGCAGTTGCTGACCAATACTGGTCAGTGTTCAATGATGCAAAACCCGGCCCTGCAACGCCACCTGAGTTTCCATCAACCGCTTCCACCGTTACAGTTACTGTTCCTGAAGCGTTAGTAGTGGGATTTGTTAATTCAAAAAGCTGGTATGCTGCTCCTCCGACCGGGAATGTGTAATTACTTCCGCTGACTAAACTTGCAGGTAAAACTCTTGCAAGAGGGCCATTCACATAAGTTGTTGCCGATCCGCCTGAAATTCCGGCTACAGCCGTATTAGAAATTGTAAGGAGATCAGAAGGCGAAGTTGTAAGAGTTCCGCTGGTTAATGTTAGCACACCGGTTGTTGTAGTAGGGCCAACAATATTTACAGGGGCACCGAGGGTAACACCCGCTGCATTATTAATTGTCATCCCGAATAATTGAGAAAGGTTATAAGTTCCGATAGTAAAGCTTTGTGCAGATGTACCGGTGAAAGCGAGAACAGAGTTACTTGCATTTCCAATCAATGTACCATTGTTTGTATAACTACCGGTTAAATTCATTGTTCTGCTGTTCAAGTTGAAATACGAACCGGAATTGATAGTGAGATTTCCGATCGTGTATGTTGTTGGTGTAGATCCTAAAGCAGCACCGGTAGCTGAATTTGTATTGGAAGAAATTAAATTAGCTATCAAACTGCCGGTGATAGTTCCTGAAATGCTCATGGTCTGGGCAACTGTTCCATTCAGGTGAATGGTTGAACCTGCGGCATTCGCTGTCAATGTCGCTGAAGCAGAGTTGCTGAAAGGGGTTGCTCCTGCTATAGCAATCGTATTTCCATTTAAGTCAAGGGTATTGTTTGCAGAAGTTGTTACGGTTGTCTGAACAAATGTATTTCCGGTAAGCTGGCGCAGTGATGCGGTTGCTGCACTTAAATTAAGGTTCCCATAACCGGGTGAAGCAATTGCATAAATATTTTGTGTGGCAACTCCATTATAGTTAACCGTGCTTGTTGCTCCGAAAGTATAATTCTGGAAAACAGGCATCGGGTTAGCGTTCGTATTGGTCATCGTAAAAGTTCCACCCGATATAATATTGAATAAGCCAGAACCCGTTCCGGGACCAGTGATCAAATTTCCACCGTCAGCTAAAGTTCCTGAGCTTGTGTTGATGCTTATTCCGCTTACTGTTGTCGGTGCGCTTAAAGTTTTTACAACAGCTCCCGTTATTCCCAAAATGCCATACGTTGTTACAGGAGTGTTTGGAATTGTGTGAGTCACCAGTGCGGCATAATTGAATGTGCTGTTCGGGTCAAGAGAAATGTTTGCAGCAATAAAGTTTGTGGGAAACCATGAAGTTGATGACTTTGTTGTTGTATAAGTAGCGCCTGATGCAACGGAAAAAGTTCCACCGGCATTTCCCGTAATCACAACACCTGCATCAGCGAGTGTTCCATCTGATACCGTAAGATTTCCATTCACAGTCATGGCTCCGCTTATCGACCCGGTTGCAGATGTTTGTCCGGTACAATTCCATGTCACATTTCCGAACGTTCCGCTGAAGCCGGAAGGATTCGTTGTAGTTGTTCCGGTAACATTTAAAGTTGAAGATGCATTATACGTTGCGGTTGGTATTGTTCCTGCGTTCATCGCATGATTGTAAAAAGAACCATTTGCAAATACAAGTGTTGCTGCGGTTGAGGTGATTGTTCCGCCATTATTCGTAATTGCTCCGCCTGATGCAACTATTACCACAGTGGTGGCAACAGTGTTTGTTGTAAACGTATTGTTGTTGGAAGTATTGGAATTAAGAACGAGTGTTCCGGCAATATTTCCAAGCTGGCTTGCTGTGGTCGTTATATTTAAGGTAAGAGCAATGGCAGCCGTGCTGCTCAATTGTAAAGTTGATCCGCTCTTTATATCAAGATTGGTTGTTGCAGTCGGACCATTAATTGAAAGAGTTGCAGATGCTGTGGATTGCAGGCTGATGTTCGTATTGTTATCAACTAAAATTTTCGCTACAGTTTGAGTCGGAACATTTGTTGCTGTGGATGTTCCTCCATTGGTAAAATGTAAAATATCCGCGGTAACAGGTGAAAACCTGGGGGGCGACCAATTGGTAGAAACCTGGAAATCCGCAGAACCGGAAGTAGGTTGCCATACGTAAGGCTGGCTTGAATTTACTCTCAGTGTATATTCATTACCACCCAATGTTCCGCTTGTTTCATTATAGGTTGCAGTAGTGCTGCAAGTGGAAACTGAAACGGAAGAATTTAACTGGGACCAGTTAGATCCGTCCCAACGGTTAATCCTTAAATTAGCTGATGTACCATTCAGATCAGTGGGAGAAACTGTAGAGTAAGTTAATGATGCCGAACTATACGAATACGTACCAACACCAACCTGGTCATCAGTGAAAGTCCAGTAACGTGTCACATAATCAGTCTGCGTACCGTTTGAATTTAATTGCGGGTGCGCTGCATCTGTCACTCGAACACCAATCGTTCTGATAGTTGAATTTGCTGAGAACGTAATTGCAAAAGGTGAATAGTCAAATGAAGTGCTTCCATCCCCCACTGGAAATGTAAAAGAAGCAGTGGCACCCGTTCCAAAAGTTTTCTTCAGCTGCCCTGCTCCATCAGCAACAACCATGATTGTCGGTGAGGAGCCGCCTGAAATTGTTCCGGTCGTTGATATAATTGACAGGTCGTTACTTCCGAGAAATAATCTTCCGCCCAATGTAAGCGCAGTTGCTGTTGCATTCAAAGTTATGCTGCTGTTCATTACAACTCCTGCTGCATTGCTGTTACTGCTATTGAGTGCATTCAGTGCAGTAATACTCGATGGAATGTATACACCGGCTGCTGATCCTCCAAATGTCAGATTAGAAAAAGAAGAAGATGAAAGACTCGTTGAAGCTGCAGGTAAA